>Ga0268386_10000010_pt1 | contig 91148 bp, 66 predicted proteins | sample RVTome_15_FD_200260 | JGI IMG/M metagenome (GOLD analysis project Ga0268386, IMG submission 200260) | Soil microbial communities from uranium-contaminated site in the Upper Colorado River Basin, Wyoming, United States - RVT150D86... ... | reverse complement strand
GGATGGAGCTCCCTCCATACCCTGCGCACCAATCGCTTCAAGCTGATCAAGGCACCCGATCCCGAGCTGTACGACCTCGCCTCCGATCCGGGAGAGGCGCGCAACGTCTACGCCCGCCACCCGGACGTGGTCGACGAGATGATGCGCAGGCTGGACCGGCTGATGGCGGAGACGAGCAAGGACGCCCCGGAGCCGGAGGCGGCCGACCTCGACAAGGAGACGCTGGAGGGTCTGGCCGCGCTCGGATACGTCGGCGGCCCCGTGGCGACCCGGGAGTCGGAGGGCGCGAAGGCGCTCGCCGACCCCAAGGACAAGCTGCACGTGTTCGCCGCCGTCCAGCGGGCGGGCGAGCTGCTCGCCGAGTCGCACCATGCGGAGGCGGCGGAAGCGCTCGAATCGGCGCTGCGCGAGGAGCCGCGCATGCCTCAAGCCCTGCTGATGCTGGGGGGCGCCTACTCGGAGCTGGGCCGGAACGAAAAGGCGAAGGCCCAGTTCGACCTGGTCCTGAAGGACGATCCGCAGAGCGTCCAGGCGCTGGTGGGGATGGCGAACCTGCTGATGCGCGAAGGCCGGACCACCGACGTGGTCACGCTGTGCAAGAGGACGCTCTCGCTGGACGACCGGAACACCCAGGCGTACGCGCTCCTCGGGGAGGTGTACGTCGGCCGCGGCCAGCCGCGGGAGGCCCTTCCGCACTTCGAGAAGGCAGTGGAGACTCAGCCGAAGATGACGCAGAACCGCTTGAACCTGGCCGGCACCCAGATCGAGGTGGGGCAGCTCGACGAGGCCGAGGCGCTGCTGAAACGGATCGTCGAGGAGTACCCGCGGTTCCCCCTCGCCCAGTTCAACCTGGGGCTGCTTTACGAGAAGCGGGGCCGGCCGGGCGAGGCGCGCGCCGCCTACGCGGCGGAGGTGGAGGCCCATCCGAACCAGTTCAAGGCGCGCTTCAACCTCGGCAAGGTACTGTTCGAACTGGGGGACCACGCGGGGTCGACCGAACAGATGCGGGAGGTGATCCGGATCGCCCCCAAGCGACCCGAGGGCTACCTGTTCCTGGCCCGCGGCCGGCTCCAGGACCCGGGCGCCCTCGACGAGGTCCAGGCCCTCGTCGAGAAGGGCCTCTCGCTGGCCGAAGCGCCGGACCTCAAGGCGCTGGGCTACTTCCTGCTGGCCGACGTGTTCAACCGCCGGCAGGAGCCGGAGAAGATGAACGAGGCGCTCAGGAGGGCGCAGGGCTACGTTTCCGCCACCAGATCGGAGGCCGGGCATGCGACGATCCGTTGACCGCCTGCGGAGCACGGGGGTCGTTCTGGCGCTGCTCGCCGCCGCACCAGCGGCGGCCCAGTATCGCGAGTACTACGTTCGCGGCAAGGTCCACGGCACCGCGGGCGAACCCCTCGTGGACGTGCAGATCGACCTGCGCGACAAGGACACCAGCCGTCTCTATCACCTGAAGACCGACAAGGACGGCAGCTTCAAGTTCGCCGGGCTGCCCCACGGCGTCTATGCAGTCACGTTCAGCAAGGAGGGCTACGCGACGAAGCAGGACGAGTGGGACCTGGCGGCGAAGCAGGAGAGGATGAAGCGGGTCGATATGCCCGACGTCGTCCTCGTATCCGAAGCCCAGGTCGAGAAGACGGAACGCATCCAGCAGGCGGGAGCCCGGAACAAGGAAGCGGCCGAGAAGATCCGCACCCGGGACTTCGACGGCGCCCTGGCCCTGTTGCGGCCGGCGCTGCGGCAGAACCCGGACGACGCCGACGCCCTGTTCCTGCTCGGGCTCGGGTACGCCGGCAAGGAGATGTGGCGCGAGGCGATCGAGGCGTTGACGCGGGTCACCGAGCTGAGCCCGAGCTTCCCCGGTGCGTACTTCCAGCTCGGCGTGTGCCAACGGAAGCTCGGAGACCTGCCGAAGGCGCTCGACGCCTATGCCAAGAACCTGGAGCTCGACCCCGGCAACGCGGACGGTGCCTACAACTCCGGGCTGATCCTGTTCGAGACCAACCGGATCGACGAGGCGCTCGCCCGCTTCCAGGCCGGCCTGGCGGCGAGGCCGGAGGACCCGGACCTCCACGAGATGGCCGGCCGCTGCTACATTAATCAGGCGAAGTTCAGGGAGGCGGTGGCGCACCTCGAGCGGGCCCGCGCCGCCGCCACCGACCCCGACAAGCAGGCGCTGATCGACGGCCTGCTACGAGAGACCAGGTCCCTGATCCGTTGAGGGGGCGGGGGAGCCGAGGGCGCGGACCCGTGTCCCGCCCCGACGGCCCGCCGTGAATCAGATAATGCAAGCCCGGCCGCAAGTCGGAAACGTCCAACCGCAGGAGGTGAAGATGCGTGCACCCGTCCTTGGCCTGTTCGTCCTCGCAGCAGCGACGTCGGCGGCCCAGACACCTCCCGCCGCGGAGGACGCCGCCGCGACCCCCGCCGCGGCGGAGCTGCGCGCGGGCAAGGGCTTCATCGCCACCCGCGTCTACTCCGACGCCGAGGACCAGAAGCTGCTGGCGGCGTTCGAGGGGCTGCGGGTGGCGGACGTAACGGACGGCGTCGACGCCGTCGGGCTCCAGAACGTGGGCCTGATGGACCCCGAGGTCCGGCCGGTCTGGAAGGACCCGAAGACCTTCCGCCACCGCTTCGTCGGCATCGCGGTCACCGCCCGCTACGTGCCCACGCAACGCCCGGCGGCGGGCCGGCGTCCCGTTCAGGAGTACGACGACTGGGCGGGCGACTGGTACGACAAGCTCTCGCCGGAGACGTTCGACCAGGCCCTGCGCAAGGGCAGCGCCCTGGTGATCGACGACGCGGAGCGGGCGGACGTGGGGTCGATCGGCTCGTACAACATCCTGGCCTGGAAGCTCCGCGGGATGGTGGGCGTCGTGACCGACGCCACCGCCCGCGACCTCGACGAGATCGAGACCGAGGGCGTGCCCCTCTACTTCCGGCGGCCGGGCCGTGGCATCCGTCCGGGCCGCAACGAGCTCGAGTCCGTGAACAGACCGATCGTCTGCGGCGGCGTGCTGGTGATGCCCGGGGACGTGGTGGTCGCCGACGGCGACGGCGTCGTCGTGGTGCCGCGCGCCCATGCCGAGGACGTGGCCCGCTACGCCCACAAGATCATCGAGGCGGACAAGGCCGGCCGGCGCGACCTGTACGAGAAGGCCGGCCTGCCTCCCGACCCGTCGGTGCGCTGAGCGGTGGCGCCGTCGATGATCTCGCGGCGGCTCTGGGCTCCCGCCCTGCTGGTCGGCCTGCTGGCCGGACCGGCCTGGGCGCAGTTCCGCGACGACTTCGACTCCGTCGCGGTCGACCCCGAGGCCGAGAAGGGCTGGGCGTTCTTCACCGGTGACGGCGACGCTGCGATGGAATTCCGCCAGGGCGGCGAGGGATACGCCTCCATCCTGGTGGACGCGACCGCGGACCGCAGGAACGTCTGGTGGGCCCTGATCCACCGCGAGGTGTCGGGGGCGATGGACCTCGGCCGGCTCCGGCGCCCTGGCCACGAGGTCCACATCGAGGCGCGCATCCGCGTCAGCCACGCGCCGCGCCGGGTCAACCTCCAGGTCCTGACGCGGCGCACCACCGACTACCACTCCAACTTGATGGAGTACGACATCCCCGACGCCGAGGGCTGGCACACCATCAGCATGACGACACGCGGGTTCGAGGCGGGGCCCGGCGACGTCCTCCTCGGACACCTCGCCCTCATGGATTGGGGCCTCGAGAGGTACCGCGTCGATCTCGACTACGTGAAGGTCGACATCGTCGACGCCACGGCCGCCGGACCGGACCTCGGCGCGGCCGTGCCCTACCATCCGCCCATCCCCGATCCAGGGAAGTTCGGTCATGCGGTGGCGGTGGCCCACGACAGCCTCATCGACGTGGAGCACCCCGGCTTCAACCTGGACGACTGGGGAGTGGGCGACACCTCGCGGAGGGTCCGGCTGCTCTCTGTGGACGGGACGCGCTACGCGATCCTGCGCTGGGACCTGAGCGCCTTCCGGGGCCGAACGGTGGCCGGCCACGGCCTTCTCGAGCTGACGACACACTCCGTGGAACGCAAGTCGGAGGAGGTGAAGGACTTCGGGATCGCGCGCGTGGTCGAGATCGTGGGTGGCGACCCAGCGTGGGACCAGGAGACGGTGACGGCGACGAGCCTGTGTAGCGGCCAGCCGCTGGACCGCGTGCTGAACCCGCAGATGATCATCGACTGGCCGGTCACCGAGGGGGACGGCGCCAAGACCTGGTTCACGATCTCCGGACCCGTGCTGCAGCGCCTGATCGACGGCAGGTCCGCGGGCCTGGCCGTCCGGCCCCTGGGCGCCATCAACGCCGCGTTCCACGCCAGGGAGAACGACGGCGGGAAGCACGGCGCTCGGCTGCTGTTCGACCTGCAGCCGTGACCAGGCTGAGGGGCATGCTTCACCGTACAATCTTCCAGTGGAGCCCGGGCGGATCCCGATCACGCCCACGAGACTGGCCGCATGGAATACGAACCGGCAGTGGCGGTCCTGGAGGCGCTCGAGCGCGGCGGCGTACGCTATTGCGTCTTCGGAGGGATCGCGGTGAACATCCACGGCCTTCCGCGCTTCACCGAGGGCCTCGACCTGTTCGTCGCCCCTGAGAGCGACGACATCGAGCGGCTCAAGGCGGCGCTGAGATCCGTCTTCGACGATCCCTCGATCGACGAGATCTCCGCGGAAGACCTCCTGGGCGACTATCCGGCGGTCCAGTACGTGCCGCCGGAAGGCGCTTTCCACATCGACATCCTCACGCGCTTGGGCGATGCGTTCCGGTGGGAGGATCTGGAGCTGGAGCGTGTCCCGTTCGAAGGAAGGCTCGTGAGCGTCGCAACGCCGCGGATGCTCTACCGGATGAAGAAGGACACCGTTCGACCCAAGGATCGGATCGATGCCGAGGCGTTGCGTCAACGCTTCCACTTGAAGGACGAGTAGTGCCGGTAAGGAAGTTTCGAACCGTCGAAGAGATGAGCGGCGACCGCTGGTACTCGCCGGGTGACCCGGCGCTGTCTCGCGCCATTCGACGGGTCTGGGAGCTGGGCCACCGAACGATACGGCAGCGCTTCTCCCCGGGCGTCTACAAGCTCAGGAGCGTCGATGAGATGAACGCCCTCCAGCAGCAATGGGACGACGCGAACTTCGAGGTGTATCGCCGGCGCCTCGCGGAGCAGGTGAAGTCACGGCCCGCACGGGATTGAATCGCATCGGGGCTCGGCACGCCGGCCTCGAACAGGAGACTCGCCGGGCGCGCGCGGCGATCCACTTGCCAGGGATTGGGAACGGCTCCGTGCCGGACCGAGCGCCGCCGCTTGGCACGGTCGGCGGCGGTCTGTTCTTCGACGTCGATCCCTAACATCTCCCCGGAGGAGTTCCGCGATGGCCGAATGGTACGTGGCCGTGGACGGCAAGCAGATGGGACCGCTCCCGGAGGAGCGCGTCGTCGCCGACCTGCAGGCCGGGCAGGTCGCGCCCGAGGCGTACGTCTTCACCACCGGCATGACCGATTGGCTCCCGGTGCGCGAGGTGCCGCGGCTGGCCCAGCACCTTCGCCGGACGGCGTCTCCGGCTCCGGCCCCGGCCGCCCCGCCGGCGGCGGAGCGTGACGCGCCCGAGGCATCGCCCGCTCCGGCCGGGTCTGGCGATCCCTCCCACAGCATCGCGCAGTTCCTGGCCGCGACGGGGGAGCGCGACCGCCCCGGGGACGTCTTCGAGCTGGAGGGCGCCCACATGCTCGAGGTCCACGTCGACGGGCGGATCTGGAGCAAGCTCGGTGCGATGGTCGCGTACCGCGGGCGGCTGAAGTTCGTGCGGGAGGGGGCGTTCGAGGGCGGCCTGGGACGCTTCGTCTCCAAGATGGTGTCTGGAGAAGCGGCGCCGCTGACGAAGATCGAGGGCCAGGGCATCGCCTACCTGGCCGACCAGAAGAAGAACATCACCGTGCTGAGGCTGAGCGCTGGCGACACGATCAACGTCAACGGCAACGACGTCCTGGCCTTCCAGGACAGCGTGCGCTACCAGATCACGCTACACCGCAGGGTGGCCGGGATGCTGGCCGGGGGGCTCTTCTCCCTCCGCCTGAACGGCCCGGGGATGGTGGCGATCGTGTCCCACGGTGCTCCCTTGACCCTCCGCTGCAGCGCCGCGGACCCGGTGGTGACGGACCCGAACGCCACCGTGGCCTGGTCGGGCAACCTCGCCCCCGAGATCCGGACCGACATCAGCCTGCGCAGCCTGATCGGGCGGGGCGGTGGCGAGGCCTTCCAGATGAGCTTCCAGGGAGACGGCTTCGTGGTCGTGCAGCCGTACGAGGAGGTCACACGGGCGCGGCAATAGCCGCGCTTCGTTGACACCCCGGCATCGGGGCGGTTACAGTCCGCCCCTCGGGTGGCCCGGTGAAGAACGTCGCGCCGAAGCTCGACGAGGCGGATTACGAGGCGAACTTCGCCGACATCAACCCCCGCCTGACCCCGGCCGCCGCCCTGGCGGAAGCGTCGCGATGCCTGTTCTGCTACGACGCGCCCTGCATACGGGCCTGTCCCACCGCTATCGACGTGCCGTCGTTCATCAAGAAGATCGCCACCGGCAACCTGCGGGGATCGGCGCGCACGATCCTGGAATCCAACGTCCTGGGCCACTCCTGCGCTCGGGTGTGCCCGGTGGAGGCCCTGTGCGAGGGGGCGTGCGTCCTGAACGAGGAGCACAAGCGGCCCGTCATGATCGGCGCGCTCCAGCGCCTGGCCACCGACCACGTGATGGACCGCGGGATCCGGGTCCTGGAGCCGGGTCCCGCGAACGGCCGCAGCGTCGCGCTCATCGGCGCGGGGCCGGCCAGCTTCGGGTGCGCGGCCGAGCTGGCGCGGCTCGGCTACGCGACCCGCATCTACGAGCGGCGGCGGGTGGCGGGCGGCCTCAACACCCACGGGATCGCCGCCTACAAGATGCGGGCCTGGGAGGCCGTCCGGGAGGTGGAGCTGATCCGCTCCCTCGGCGTGGAGGTCCTCGGCGGAGTCGAGGTGGGGAAGGACGTCGGCGTCGAGCAGCTCCGCAAGGAGGCCGACGCGCTCTTCATCGGGGTTGGACTCGGCCGAACGGAGGCGCTCGGCATCCCCGGCGAGGACCTGCCTGGCGTGGTGGACGCCATCGGCTTCATCGACCGGATCAAGAACGAGCCCTTCCGTAGCGTCGACGTGGGCCGCACGGTCGTGGTGATCGGGGCGGGGAACACCGCTGTGGACGCCACCACCCAGGCCAAGCGGCTCGGCGCCGAGAACGTGCTCTGCGTCTACCGGCGCGGTCCCGACGACATGTCCGCCTACTCCTACGAGTACGAGCTGGCGAAGTCCGACGGCGTCGTGTACGTGTTCCACGCCTCGCCGGTGCGTTTCCTGGGCGACGGCGCCGTCACCGCGGTCGAGTTCGTCCGGACCGAGACGGCGCTGGACCCCGACGGCCGCCCGCGCGCCCGGCCGATGCCCGGCTCCGAGTTCCAGATCCCCTGCGACATGGCCATCGTGGCCGTGGGCCAGAAGAAGGCAGTGGACTGGATGGCGGCGGCCTTTCCGGGAATCGCCCTGGACCGGGGCCGGGTCAGGGTGGACACCGGGGGACGCACCAGCATCCCCGGGCTGTACGCCGGCGGCGACTGCGTGAACGGCGGAATGGAGGTCGTCAACGCGGTGGCCGACGGCAAGGCTGCCGCGCGGTCGATCGACGAGGACCTGGGCCGGCCGCGGCATTCCGCGGGCGACCGTCGATAGTCGAAAGTCGAAGGCGCCCGGATCACCCTGCTGCCGACCTTCGATCAGTGTTCCGGCGTGGCTTTCGGCGCGAGCTGCGCGTCGAGGCCACGGTTCCATTCCTCCAAGGTAGTCGTCTGGAGGGCGTCCACGTGCCCGGCGGCCAGGATCAGCTTCCACACCGCAGGCAGGACCGCCAGCTCCAGCTCTGCCCTCGGGGAGCGGGCGCGGTCGGCGAGCTTGCGCGCGCCCCCTTGCCATTCGGCCGACGGTGGCCGTCCCGCGGCGAGGGCGTCGAGCGCCTCGAGCCCGGCCGTGCCCAGGGCGGCCAGGTCGCGGGACAGCGGGCGCGCCTCCGCGCCCAGGGCGGAAGCGGCCAGGATGGGCTCCAGGACCGCGTGGTTGTCACGCCAGGAACCCAGGGTGGTTCGCAGCTCCCGGTCGTCCCGTGACTCCGGCGGGGTCAGGAGGAAGCGGTCCACCTGGCCTCGGAGGCGCCGGGCGGCCGCGCTCTCCGGCCGCGCCGCGTCCACCAGCCGGTCGAGCGGCATCGCGCTCGTGTACGCGCGGAGCTGTCCCCGCATGTAGAGCTTCACCGGCTCGACGACGTCCGCGAGGACGCGGAGCGCCTCCGTCGACTGCCCTCCCGCCACGCGCTTGAGCATGGGCTCGTAGTTCGACCGGTGGGTCAGGCCCAGCGCCTCCAGGCGGACGTCCAGCACCTCCAGGCGGCGGTACATGTCCTCCACGTCCCGCACGGACGCCGGGGACCACAGCCTCTCCGCGACCGCGCCCGCACGGGGCCAGAGCCGCGAGTCGATCGTCTCCGAGGAGACGAACTCCGCCCACATGCAGGCCTCGCCCCCGAGGACGTGGCGGCGTGCGCTCTCCGGCAGCATGCTGTCGGGCGGGATCGGGTCGTTGAGGTAGTGGAACGCGGCGGGTTGGATCAGGTCGAGGTAGTAGCCGTTCGAGAGGAGGCCGTCGTAGCCGGCGGCGGCGGCGTCGGCCAGGGCCTTCGGGCCCCGCCACGACTGGACGACGATGCTCTTCGGCAGCTCGGGCCGGAGGATCTCGTCCCATCCCACCATCCGCTTCCCGTGGCGCTCGAGGATCCCGTTGACCCTCAGGTTGAAGTGGGCCTGCAGAGCGCCGGCGTCATCCAGGTGGTGCCGGTAGCCGTAGTCCAGGATCGCGGCGTTGGCGTTCCACTGCCGCGGCGTGACCTCGTCGCCGCCGATGTGGAAGTAGGCGTCGGGGAAGAGCCCAGCCATCTCGCCGACGAAGCGGTCGAGGAAGGAGTAGACCTCGTCCCGGGTCGGGTCCAGGTTGTTGTCGAAGATCCCCCAGCGCCTCACCAGGGAGAAGGGGCCGGGCGCGCTGCCCAGCTCCGGATATCCCACCAGCCAGCTCGTGGAGTGGCCGGGCATGTCGAACTCGGGGATCACCCGGATCCCGCGCTCCCGGGCGTACGCCACGATCTCGCGGATCTGCTCCTGCGTGAAGTACAGGCCGTCCGAGCCTTCCTGATGGAGCTTGGGGAAGGCCTCGCTCTCGACCCGAAAGCCCTGGTCCTCGCTGAGGTGGAAGTGCAGGACGTTGAGCTTCACCGCCGCCATGCCGTCCAGCGTGCGCTTGATGACCTCCACCGGCTGCCAGCGGCGGCAGGGATCGATGAGGAGCCCCCGCCAGGGGAAGCGCGGGCGGTCGGAGATCGACACCGCCGGGATGACGTGTTTCCTGCCTTCGGCTCGGACGAGCTGCAGCAGGGTCTCCACCCCGCGGAGCACGCCCAGGGGGTTCGCCGCCTTCACGCGCGCCTGTCGGGGCGTCACCGTCAGCTCGTAGGACTCGTCCTCGGTCACCGCCTGGACCGGCAACCCCGCTTCGGCGGCCTCCAGGACCACGGCGGCGGCGTCCGCCGGCGCCTGGCCGGCCCGGAGCTTCAGCCCGGTCTGCGCCTCCAGCCGGGCGAGCAGGCGCGTCTTGGCCGCCCGCATCCTGGGCTCGTCGGCCGCGCCCCCCGAGATCGCGACCGTGGTCCGCGCGTCCAGCGCCAGCCGGCCTGGTTGCCACTCCAGCCGCTCGGGTGCGGGCATCAAGTCGTGCGCCGCCTCACGCCCCTGGGGCACGTCCCGGGCCGTGCTCCGTGCCTGCGGGGACGCGGCGGCTCCCTCCGCCGGAACGGCCGAGCCGAGGGACGCCGCGACCGCCCCGGTCGCCAGCCACCGGACCGGCCCGGAAGCGCCTGGAAGCCTCATCTCCACCTCTCGAGAAACCTGGGCTCGACCGGTCGAGCCCTCAACCTTCCCGTCTCGCCGCCGGGATGTCAACCCCGGGCTCAGGCGACGCGGGGCGTGTCGGGGATCGCGGGCTTCGCCATCCGGCTCCAGAGCCGGTAGGCAGGGAAGCCCGCGGCGGCGATGACGAGGCCCACCAGGGGCGAGTAGTTGGGGACGGGCTGCCGGACCTCTCCCCAGACGATCGCCACGAGGCCCACCAGCGTGCCGGCCAGGAAGGCCAGGGGGACGGCGGGGTAGCCGGGCGTCCGGAACGGGCGCGGGGCGTCGGGCTGACGGCGGCGCAGGACGATCACCGCTCCCACGGCGAAGAGGAGTGCCGACCACTCCACCACGACGAAGTAGGTGGTGAGCCGGTCGAAGTCGCGGAGCAGCGCGATCAGGACGAGCGCCATGGCCGCCTGTATCCAGAGGGCCGCGTAGGGCGTCGCGAAGCGCGGATGCGCCCGGCCCAGGAACGAGAACGTGAGGCCGTCCCGCGCCATCGCGAAGGCCACCCTGGGCTTGGCGAGCACGTTTCCGTTCAGGGCCCCGAAGACGCTGCACAGGATCAACGCGCCGATGGCCCAGGCTCCGGAAGGCCCCATCAGGCCGCCCATGATGCTCTGCGGGACGCCACCGGCCTCGGTGGCCATCGCCTCCACCGGCATCACGTAGAAGTAGCCCAGGTTCGCGGCGAGGTAGAGGACGACGATCGACAACATCCCGAAGACGATGATCCGTTTCAGTCGCTTCTCGGGGGCCGCCACCTCGCCGGCGATCATGCTCACCGCGATCCAGCCGTCGTAGGCCCAGATCACCGAGGCGGCTCCGCTGCCCAGGTTCGCGGGCCCCGTGGCGGAAGGCCGCAAGTGACCGAAGCTGCCCGAGGCGAACACGAAGCAGGCCATGACCAGTCCGAGGAGGGCGGCGACCTTGACGACGGTGAAGGACGTCTGGATCGCGCTGCCGAGGCGGACGCCGAGGAAGTTGGCCGCGGTCAGGACGACCACCGTCGTCGCGGCTACGACGGGCACCGTCCAGGAGCCGGCCGCCTCCATCCGCGCCCCGGAGAGGCCGACCAGCAGCTCCGCGAAGAACGTCGAGAGGGCGCCGAGCGTTGCCGGCGTCGCCACCAGGAGGTAGAGCCAGCCGAAGACGAAGGCGGCGGCGTCGCCGTAGGCGCTGCGGAGATAGACGTAGACGCCGCCGGTCCGGGGGAGCATCGAGCTGAGCTCGGCCAGGGCCAGGGCGCCGCAGAGGCTGATGGCGCCGAAGAACACCCACAGCCCCAGGATGGCGGGCGGATCCCCGACGTCGCGGGCCAGGGTGTAGGGCTTCCGGAAGATCCCGCTGCCGATCGTGATCCCCACGATCAGGGCGGTCCCCCCCCAGAACCCGATGACGCGCGGGAGATCGCCGGCCGCCGGTTTGCCAGTCAACCCGTCACCTCGCCGATAGACGTGGCGGAGCAGCGAGACGGCGTCTTCCGTGGGTCGCGCAGGGTCGGCAGAAAGACGAACGGGCTGCGAGCCGACCGGCTCGCAGCCCGAGTGGAACGAAACGGACCGCTAGAAACTCACCCGGATTCCGAGTTGCATCTGTCGTGCGTCGTATGCGTCCTCGAGCTGTCCGAAGTTCCCGGCGGGCGTGGCGCTCAGGATACGAGTCGCGGTCGCCGCGTTGCCGGTGTCGAACACCGCGTTCTCCGGAACCCAGGTCATCGTCACCCCGTTGCCCACGATGAAGTTCGTCCGGTTGGTCACGTTGAAGATCTCGGCCCGCAGTTGCAGCTTGACCCGGTCCGTGAGCTCGAAGTTCTTGTAGAGCGCCGCGTCCCACTGGAAGAACCCGGGGCCGTTGCAGACGCCCCGGCCCGAGGTGCCGTTGGTCCCGATCTGGTGCCCGTCGAGGGTCCAGGCGGCCGGGTTCAACCACTGCGTGGCGGAGCTGCTGGATGCGCGACAGGGCTGGTCCAGGACGCGGTTCGGACGCTGGTTGCCGCTGTAGCCGGTACCGGAGATGTTGCCGTTGCCGGACAGGCCGTTCACACCGCCCACGAAGACCGTGATCGGGTATCCCGTCGAGGCCTGGACGATGCTCGTCACCTGCCAGCCACCGAGCACGACCTTGGTGAGGCCGCTCTTGTCGTCCAGGGTGGGCAGGGCCAGTATCACGCTGCCGGAGAAGAGGTGCGCCTTGTCCACCGCCGACCGCCCGTAGTCCAGATCGAGGTCCGTGCTGTCGGTCGACGTGTTGGCGGTGCTGATCGCGCTGCCGTCGGCGTTCGCCAGCCCGGTGTTCGCCAGCGACTTGGACCAGGTGTAGGACACCGAAGCCTGGGAGCCGCGGCCGAAGCGGGTCACGAGCGCGGTCTGAAGGCCGTGGTAGATCGAGCGGCGGTCGTGGGTCCAGATGCCGACGTTGCCGTCGCCGATCCCCGCGACGCCGTTCAGCGGCCGCAGCGCCACGTTCCCGGTGCGGGCGTAGGCCAGGCGGTTCTGCGGAAGGATCTCGTTGGCGTTCCGGCCACCGAGGAGGTCGCTGCCCTTGTTGCCGACGTACGCGACCTCGAGGACGGTGTTGCGGACCAGCTCGTGCTGGACGGCGAGGTTCCACTGCCAGTTGTGCGGGTTGGCCGCCTCCTGCTCGAGGCCGGTCGAAGGCGCACCGAAGGAGAGGTCCGCGTCACCCGTCACCACCTGGTTCGAGTCGAGCGTACGCTGGACGGTGCCCGTGCCCGAGAAGGGCGGGCTCACGCCGAGCCCGAGGCCGGCGCTGAGCCGCTCACGCGCGTAGAACAGCCCGAGGCCGCCGCGGACGGCGGTCTTGCCCGTGCCGAAGATGTCCCAGGCCAGGCCCAGACGGGGCGCCACCAGCAGGGACTTGGTTGGAAGCAGCCCTCGGGTGGGCGCTTCCCCTCCGCCGGCGAGACCCGCGTCGGCGCAGGGGCTGGTTCCGGGCGGGTAGAGCACGCCGTTGCAGGGGCTGTTGCCGAGCGCGGCGTTCACCGACGCCGGATTGAAGCTGCCGATCCGGTCGTTCGCCTCGTAAGGAGCCGTGAAGTGGGTGACCCGCACGCCGAAATCCGCGGAGACGCGGGAGTTCACCTTGTAGGTGTCGGCGATGTAGGCCTCGTAGTCCTTCCAGCGCTGCTCAACGTTCGGGTTGTTCCGCAGCTCGGTGGTGTTCCACACCGTCCCGGCCAGGAGCCAGTTGGCGATCGCGTTTCCGGTTCCGGCGGTACCCGGGATGAATCCGCCCGAGCCGAGGATCCCTTCGACGTTGTTGACCTGGACCGACTCCTGAGACGTGTTCGCGTACTCCTCGTTCTTCTTGTTGAAGCTGAACAGCACGCCCGCCTTCACGAAGTGCTTGCCGAACACCGCCGAGTAGTCGTCCTTCACCACGAACAGGTCCTGGTTGTTCAGCCAGGGAGCCTGGTTCCAGAGCACGCCGCCACCGTACGGGCCGAGCGAGCCCCAGTTCGCCATCGGCATCCCCTCGCCGCCGCGCTGCTTGATGTCGGAGGGGAAGACCGTGGGGATGGCCGCGGCGAGCTGGGTGGCCAGCTCGGGCTCCAGTCCTCCCCGCTCCACCTCGATGCGGTTCATCGAGTAGGAGAAGGTGAGGGCGTTGACCATCGTCGAGCCGATGTTCTTGTTGAGCTGGGCGACCAGGATCTTGCCGGGCTGGTTCCAGATGGAGCTGACCGATGGGAACGGGTCGTCGCCCCACAGGTTCTGATCGGACTTCCAGGTGTCCTGTGTGTAGCGGAGCATCAAGCGGGTGCTGTTCGTGATCGTCCAGTCGACCCGCGCGTTCTCCTGCCGCCAGTTGATCGGCGTGGCCACGGCCTCGACCCAGTTGTTGCAGCTTCCGCCGGTGGGAGTCGTGTTGGGGAGCGACATCTGGCCGATCATGAGCAGCCCGCCCTGGCTGATCCGGTTGGCGGGGATGCGGTTGCCCGGGAACGGCTGGCCCGTGAGCGGATCGATCGGGGCGGGCGGCGAGCACCCGGGGACGCCCTGGCTGAAGTCGCCCTGGCGCTCGGCCTGGGTGGGCACGAAGGACGTGCGCACGTCGCTCCTCTTGTCGCGGTTCCACTCCTGCGAATAGAAGAAGTGCAGCTTGTCCTTCAGGATGGGCCCGCCGAACGTCCCCCCGAAGTCGTCCCACTTCAGCGGCGCCTTCTCTTGCCCCGCCTGCTTCAGGAAGAAGTCGGTCGAGTTGAACTTGTCGCGGCGCGCGTAGTAGTACAGGCTGCCGTGGAACTCGTTCGTCCCGCCCCGCGTCACGAGGTTCACGTGCGCCCCGCCGGCCTGGCCGAACTCGGCCCCGTAGTTGTTGCGCTGGATCTTGAACTCCTCGATCGCGTCGACCGAGGGGTACACGAGGATGGTGCGGTTGGAGCCCACGTCGTTGTTGTTGGCACCGTCGACGGTCCAGAGGTTCGCCGTCGTCGACCCGCCGCTGACCGACACGTCGGAGCCTCCGGCCAATCCCTTGTCGCGGCTGTTCATGTTCTCTTGCGCGACCACGCCCGGCTGGAGGAACGTGAGCTGCATGAAATTCCGGCCGTTCAGCGGCAGCTCTCGGACTTCCTCACCGGTGACCAGGCCGGAGACGTCCGCCCCGGTCGTCTTCACCGCGACCGCCGCCACCTCGACGGTGATGGTCTCGGTGACGTCGCCGGTCTGGAGCTGCACGTCGACGACACGAGTGTCGGCGACGTTCAGCGCGATCTTGCTCCGGATCTCCGACTTGAAGCCCGTGTACTCGACGTCCACCCGGTAGCTGCCCACCGGCAGCTCGGCGAAGGAGTAGATTCCCTCGGAGTTGGTGACGGTCGAGCGGGTCAGGCCCGTCCCCTCGTTCCTCACGGTGACTTTCGCCCCCGCGACTACGGAGTTGGTCGCGTCCGTCACCGTCCCGCGGATCGTGGCCGTGATCTTCTGGGCGAAGACGGGCACAGCCAGCAGGAGGAGGGACGCGGCCAGGAACAGCCACTGCTTTCGCATTTGGGAATCCCCCTCGGTCTTAGTTAAACTGCTTTAGGAAGCTTCTTATAAAATGGCGAGTCGGGCGGTGTCAAGCGTTTTCGCCCTGGTTTGGCTGATGTTAGGGGATCCCGGAGCCGATCCGGCGCCCTGGATCCGTGCCCGTTTTCATGGATCGTATGAATACGCCTGGGCGCCGCGAGGACGATACCGGTTACTACCAGTTCGCGACAAAAGGCGGTTTCCGCGCGGCAGTCAGGGCGTTACCATCGAACCATGCCGGTGAGACCATCCCTCCAATGGGCCACATTGGTGTGCTGCGGGAGCCTGTTCGCCGGCCTCGCATGCGCTCCTCCGACGTACGCTGGAACCAAAAAAATGGACCCGGTCTCTCTGGTCGAGGACGCCATGCTCGCGGCCGAGAACAGCCTCCGGGAGGGCGAGACCCAGGCTGCCGAGAGCCGGTACCGCTCGGCACTGATGGAGGGCTGGCTCCTCATGGGCGCGATCGCGACCGTCGAAGGCCGGCTGGCCGCGGCGCGCGACGCGTTCCTCACCGCGTCGCTATCGGCGGTCGACAACCGGCGTGCGCTCCACGCGCTCGCGGCCGCGCACCTGCGGATGGGGGAGCCTGCGCAGGCGGCCGAAGTCCTGCGCTCCCTCGCCGGCAGGGACGTGGGCGACCTGGAGACGCGCCGCATGCTCGCGCAGGCCCTGATCGCGGACGGCCAGGCGCCACAGGCGGTCCGCGAGCTCGAGGAGGCCTTGCGCCGCGAGCCTGCCGATCCAGAGCTGGTGTTCGCGCTCGGGCGCGCCTATCTACACCTGGACGATGTGGACCGGGCGGCCGGCCTCCTGGCTGGTGTCGTGGAGGCCCGACCGATCCCGCAGACTCACGTCCTCCTGGGCCGCACCTATCTCGATTTCGCCCAGTACGACCGCGCACGCGCTGAGCTCAGGGCGGCGCTGAAGAAGGATCCGCAGGCCCGCCGCGCGCACTACTATCTCGGCCTCGCCGCGGCGCGCGGACGCGGGAGGGCCGGCCTGGAGGAGGCGATCGCCGAGTTCCGGGCCGAGTTGGAGGGGTCCCCCGAGGACGTCCTGGCCAACCTGGAGCTGGGGGTCGCCCTGGTGGAGAGCCAGCGGCCGGAGGAGGCGGCGTCCGCGCTCGAGGTCGCCGGCCGGTCCCAGCCCGTGTCGTCGCGAACGCTCTATTACCTCGGCCGCGCGCGGCTGGGTGCCGGCCGGCCTGCCGACGCGGCCGCCGCGCTGCAGGGGGCTATGGAGCTCGCCCAGGCCCATGGGGCCAACGCCGCCGCCTTTCGCGCCATCCACGTCCAGCTCGGCCAGGCCTCGAGGCAGCTCGGCCGGGCCCAGGAGTCCGCCCGCCATTTCGCGGAGGCGGAGCGTCTGTCCTCCGAGGGGGCGGCGGCCGAGCGCGAGCAACTCGCCCGGTACATGGCGGACGACACCCAGGCGGAGCGCGCGGTTGACGCAGTCACGCCGATGATCGAGCCCGTGGTCCTTGCCGCGGTCACGCCCGCCGAGCGGCAGCAGGTCCGGACGCGGGTGACCGCGGCGCTCGCCCGCGCCTACCTGAACCTGGGCGTCATGCACGCGCAAGCGGAGCGCTTCGCAGAGGCCGCGGAGATGCTGGAGAAGGCGGCCGAGGTCGACCCGGACTTCCCGCAGGTCCAGACCTCGCTCGGCATCGCGTACTTCAACGCGCGACAGTTCGAGAAAGCCATCGGCCCGCTGACCCGGGCGCACGGCGCCCACCCGCGGGACGCCGGGCTCGAGCGGATGCTCGGGATGGCCTGCCTCAACGCGGGCCGCTACGAGAGGGCGGCCGAGCTGCTGGCGGGCGACCCGGAGCTGGGCTCGAACCCCTCGCTGCAGTTCGCGTACGGCCTTGCGCTCGTGAAGAGCGAACGGGCCGCCGAGGCCGAGCGCGTCTTCTCGGGCCTGCTGGCACGCCACGGTGACTCTCCCGAGCTGAGCGTGCTGCTGGGCCAGGCCCACGCACAGCAGGGAGACTTCGACGCGGCCGTCCAGGCCCTCCGGAGAGCCATCGCAGTGAAGCCGGGCGTGGCCGAGGCCCAGGCCACGCTGGGAGTCATCCACCTCCGCCGAGGCGAGCTGGCCGAGGCGGAGGTGGCGCTGCGCGCGGCGCTCGAGGCCGACTCGTCCGACGTCCAGTCGCAGCAGCACCTGGCGATCGTGCTGGATTCGCTGCAGCGGCCCGACGAGGCGATCCCGCTGCTGCGCGCCCTACTTCAGGCGAAGCCGGACATCGCGAACGCCCGCTACCTGCTGGGAAAGATCCTGCTAGGGCAGGGGGCCGCCCAGGAGGCGGTGGAGCACCTCGAAGCGGCGTCGCGCCTCACTCCCGAGGAAGCCAACGTCCGGTACCAGCTCGGTCAGGCGTACCAGAGGCTCGGCCGGGCCGAGCTCGCGCAGGAGCAGTTCGAGGTGTTCCGCCGGCTCAAGTCGAAGCGCTGACCTACTTCGGCTCGCGCACGGTCAGTACCTGGCCGGCGTCCACTTTCTGGAGCGTCTGGGTGGTCCCGGACGGCCACGAGATCGTGAGCTGATCGACGCGTGTCTCGCGGCCGAGCCCGAAGTGGACGCGCGGGTCCGACGCGCTGCCGTAGCCGACCGAGGTGTTCACCTGCGCGTGCTGGGTCCCCGTGCGGGTGGTCACCTTCAGCTTGGCCCCCATGCCGTCGCGGTTGCTCCGGGTTCCCACCGTTCTCACCGACAACCAGCGGTTGGGGTTCGGAGACACGTTGCGCCACAGCTCCAGCGGTCCGTCCAGCGCGGTGACCACGACGTCCACCCGGCCGTCGTTGTCCACGTCCCCGAAAGCCGCTCCGCGGTGGACGGCCCGCCGCGCGAACGCCTCGCCCGCACCCGCGCTCGCGTCGGCGAACCTCCCGTTCCCAAGGTTGGCGAACACCGCGTTGGCCATCGGCACGCGCTCGCCGAACTCGCCGGCGGCGTCCATGACGTCGGCACAGGCGACGAACAAGTCCTTCCAGCCGTCGTTGTTCAGGTCGACGATCCCGTTGCCCCAGCCCGACCGGGGACGGGACATCGCGCCCACGCCGGACCGGGCGGTCACGTCCTCGAAGGTGGCGCCGCCGAGGTTCCTGAACAGGGGGAAGGTCTCGTTGGCGAGCGCGGTCTGGAACACGTCGGCGCGGCCGTCGTTGTCCACGTCGCCGGCGTCCGCCCCCATCCCGGAGACCGCTTCGGCCCGGTCGGGGAACGCCACCGCCCGCTCGAAGGCGGACTCAGTGAACGTGCCGTCGCGGTCGTTCATGAACAGGAAGGACGGCACCGTGTCGTTCGCGACGAACAGGTCTGTGTAGCCGTCGTCGTCGAAGTCGGCGACGCCGATGCCCATCCCCTTGCCCACGTGGGCCCTGATCCCCGCCGGGACCGACACGTCCGTGAAGCGCCCGTTCCCCTCGTTGTGGAACAGCGAGTTCGGCAGCCCCTCGTACTGCCGGGGATGGCAGTAGTCGGGCGAGCCGGGCTTGCCACACAGCGGCTCGGTAGCCGGGTCCCACACGCAGTAGTTCGAGACGAAGATGTCGAGCCGGCCATCGCGATCGTAGTCGACGAACGCGGCGGCCACGGCCCACAGCGTGCCGTACTTGGGGTCGGAAGGCGCGAGGCCCGCGGCTTCGGTCACGTCCGAGAAAGTGCCATCCCCGTTGTTGTGGAAGAGGGTGTTCCGGCGCAGGCCTGCCACGAAGATGTCGGCATGGCCGTCGTTGTCGTAGTCGCCGGTGACGACACCGAGGTCGTAGCCCGTGCCCGCCACGCCGGCCGCCTCGGTCACGTCGGTGAAGGAGCCCTTCCCGTCGTTGCGGAAGAGGCGGTTCCAGTACTCCGGGCCGGTCTTCTCGAGGCCAGGCAGGCGCGCGCCGTTCACGGCGTAGATGTCGAGCCAGCCGTCGTTGTCGTAATCGAATAGGGCGACGCCGGCCACCATGGTCTCGGGCTGGTGCCGCCGCGGCGTGCGGCTCGAGTTGGTTTCGAACCGGGCTCCCCGCGCCGCCGCGACCTCCTCGAAGACGATGGGGTCGAACTCGGGGTCGGGAACGGCGCGTGCGGCCGCCGCGCCCAGGGCGAGCGCCACCAGGGATGGAACCGCTCTGCGCATCTCCCTCCGAAGCTAGACGCCGGGGCACCATGCTGTCAACGCGCCCACCAACACGCGCCCGGCAACACACGCGCTCGGCAGCGCCCGGCGGCGTGCGTTCCGGCGTCTGCGACGGACGATGGCTGGAGGACCGGTAGAGGCGCTACAATGGGTCGGCCTGAAGGTTCCGCGTGCTCTCCCTCTTCCTACGCCTCCTCGTCCTCGGCTTCCTGTGCGGGGGCATCGTCGTCGCGCCGGCCCACCCTCAGACGGGCGTGGACGCGCTGGCCGCCGTCGATCGTGCCATGGTGGCGGCGGAGAGCAGCCTCCGGAAGAAGGAGTTCGAGGCCGCCGAGGCCCTGTACCGTGAGGCCGTGTTCGAGGCCTCGCTCCTCCTGATCGAGCTGGAGCGGCTGGAGGGACGACGGGTCGAAGCGGAGCGGGCACTGGGCAACGCGTCCACCTTCCTGATCGAGAGCCCGCCCGCTCTCCGAGCCCTCGCCACCGTGAACCTTCAGATGGGCGAGGCGGGGAAGGCGGTCGACCTCCTCACCGCCGCGGTCGAGATGGACCCGCGTGACGTGGAGAGCCGGCGCCTCCTGGCCAAGGCTCTGGCGGCGGTGGGCGAAGGCGGGCGCGCTCTACAGCGTCTGGACGAGGCGGCTGCGGCCGGGCCTCACGACCCCGAGCAGGTCTACCTGCTGGCGACAGAGTACCTGTGGTTGAAGAGGGTCGACGTCGCGGAGCGCTTGTTCGCCCAGGTGTTCGAGGCGCGTCCGATCCCGCAGACCCGCGTCCTGGTCGGCCGCACGTACCGGGATGCCGGCGAGTACGAGCGCGCCCGGTCCGAGCTGCGGGCTGCGCTCGCCCAGGACCCGACCGTGCGGCGCGCGCACTACTACCTGGGCATGGTGGCGCTGGCCGACCCGGGGACCGGTCCGGCGCGGCTCGACGAGGCGATCGCCCAGTTTCGCGAGGAGCTGAAGCTCGCGCCCGAGGATCCCCTCGCGAACGATCAACTCGGGGCAGCCCTCCTCGACGCCGACCGCGCCGCCGAGGCCCTGCCGGCGCTGGAGACGGCGGTGCGCAGCGAACCGCGATCGCTGTACGCGTACCACCTCGGCCGCTGTCAGAACGCCCTCGACCGGCCGGCGGAGGCGGCCAACACCCTCAAGCACGCCCTGGAGCTGGCCGATGCGCAGGGGCTCGGAGTCCACGACCGCGAGAAGATCCACTACCAGCTCGGCCTGGCCCTCAGGAAGGTCGGCGCCGAGCCGGAAGCCACGGCCCAGCTTGCGGAGGCCCGGCGGCTGGCGGGTGCCGCAGCCTCGCGGCCGGGCGGTGCCATGGTGCGGGCCAGCGAGCCTTCGCCGCTGTCCGGTCTGCCCCCGCCGCTGCGCGAGGAGATGAAGCGTCGTGTCGACGCGGGGCTCGCGCAGGCCTACTTCAACCTCGGTGTGCTGCAGGCGCACGGCCAGAGCGCGGCCCAGGAGCGCTTCGCCCGGGCGGCGGCGTTCTTCGAGCGGGCGGCCGAGATCGATCCCGCCTTCCCGAAGGTGCAGTCGTCGCTCGGAGTCGCCTACTTCAACGCCCGGCGCTTCGACGAGGCGACCGCTCCTCTCGCCCGCGCCCTCGAGGCCGCTCCCGACGACGCCGGGATCAGGCGCCTGCTGGCGATCTCGTGGCTGAACACCGCGTCCTGGGACGAGGCGGCTGCGCTGCTGAGGGACGACCCCGGGCGCGCCAGCGACCCGTCGCTCCAGTTCGCCTATGGTCTCGCCCTCGTGCGCACCAGCCAAGGAGCCGAGGCGGAGAGGGTCCTGGGCGCCGTCCCTGCCCAGAAGGTCGATTCCGGGGAGCTGAGCCTCCTGCTGGGCCAGGCCTATGCCCTGCAGGGGAAGCACGGTCCCGCCCTCGAGTCACTGGAGAGGGCGCTTCGCCTCAAGGACGGCAACGCGGAGGTCCATCTCGCCCTCGGCCAGGTACATTCGCAGGTGGGGCGCTGGCGTGAAGCGACCGAGCACCTGGAGGCGGCGGCCAGGCTGCGCCCGGAGGATGCCCTCGTTCTCGATCAGCTTGGACGGGCGTACCAGGAGCTGGGTCGAAGCGACCTCGCCCGAGAGCAGTTCGAGGCCTCGCGCCGCCTGAAAGCCAGACAATGAGCGGACGCGTTCGACTGGATCGGGCGACGCCGGGACTGGGGGTCCCACGCGCGCCGTCCCGCGCGCAGGCGCATGCAGCGGCGAACCTGGCGCTCGGGACGGTGAGCGGGAGTCCCCGCTGAGGGCGTTCCCGCCGCTCCTCGGGGCGGGCGCGCTGGCCGTTTCGGTCGCGGTCGAGCCCCAGGCCGCCGGCGGCCGCCTGCTCTTCCGTGACGTCACTCGCGAGGCCGGCATCACCTTCCAGCACCACGCCGCGCCGGACAAGAGGTACATCCTGGAGTCGATGAGCGGGGGCGTGGCGCTTCTCGACTTCGACAACGACGGCCTGCTCGACATCTACTTCACGGACTCCCTGACCGTCGACACCGCCACCGATCCCAAGGCCGCCCGCAGCGCGCTCTACCGCAACCTGGGTGACGGGAGGTTCGAGGACGTGACCGACCGCTCCGGGCTGGCCCATCCCGGCTGGGCGATGGGGGTGTGCACGGCGGACGTGGACGGAGACCGGTTCCAGGACGTCTACGTCACGGGCTTCGGAGGCAATCGCCTGTACCGCAACAACCGCGACGGGACCTTCGCCGATGTGACCGCGCAGGCGGGGGTCCTCGGGGGAGGCTGGTCCACCGGCTGTGGCTTCGCCGACTACGATCGAGATGGGAGCCTCGACCTCTTCGTCGGCCGGTACGTGCACATCGACCTCGAGCGGCTCCCCGAGTTCGGGAAGGAGAAGACGTGCCGGTACCGCGGGATCGCCGTGCAGTGCGGTCCGCGCGGCCTGCCCGGCGAGTCCGACTTCCTGTTCCGCAACGACGGCAACGGACGGTTCACCGAGGTCGCAGCCCGGGCGGGCGTCAACGATCCCCGCGAGTACTTCGCGATGGGCGTCGCCTGGCTCGACTACGACGCCGACGGCTGGCTCGATCTCTACGTCGCGAACGACTCCGGCCCCAACTACCTGTACCGGAACCGGGGGGACGGCACCTTCAAGGACGTCGCGTTCCCCATGGGTGTGGCGGTCAGCGAGGACGGAGGGGAGCAGGGAAGCATGGGCGTGGCCGTGGGCGACTACCTGAACGTGGGCCGCTTCAGCCTGTTCACGACGAACTTCGCCGAGGAATACAACGCGCTCTATCGCAACGAAGGCGGCCACTTCTCGGATGTCTCGTTCCGCTCGAAGACGGCGCCCAGCAGCCTGCCCTACGTGGGCTGGGGCACCTCGTTCTTCGACTACGACAACGACGGCCTGCTCGACCTGATCGCGGTCAACGGCCACGTTTACCCGCAACTGGACAAGACGCGTTCCGGGGCCGCCGCGGGCTACCGCCAGCGGAAGCTGCTGTACCACGGCCGCGGCGACGGCACCTTCGACGAGGTGGCCGCGCAGTTCGGGCCGGCCTTGACCGAAGAGAGGGTGAGCCGCGGGCTGGCCGTCGGCGACCTGAACAACGATGGCCGGCTGGACGTGGTGATAAACGATCTCGACGGCCCTCCCCAGGTCCTGATCAACGACTTCGACGGCGCGGGCAACTGGCTCCTCGTGAAGCTGGAGGGGAAAGGCCGGAACACCGACGCCATCGGGGCCGTGGTGACGGTGACCGCGGGCGGGCTCCGGCTGGCGCGGCTGGTCCAGAGCGGGACCAGCTATCTCTCCCAGGACGACATGCGGCAGCACTTCGGCCTCGGCGCGCGGGGCCAGGCCGACACGGTCGAGGTGCGATGGCCGGACGGGACATCCACGAGCCTCCCGGGCGTCAAGGCGAACCAGCTCGTGAAGGTCCGCCAGCCTTAGGGGGTGCCAAGAAATTACGCGCACAGTCGCGCGAAGGCCGAGCGCGAGGGGCGCGGCGAGCCACTGAACGCTCGTGCTGGTTGTCTTTGGCACCCCCTTAGGGCGTGCCGGGTCTTTCGGCGCCCCGTTGGCGCACCCGCTCCAGCGTCACGAGTCCGGTCGCGGGAGCAGTGAGTCGCCGCGGGGCTATTTCGGCTCGGTGACCCGTAGCGTGTCGTTGGCCTTCAGCCCACGCGTCACGACCTGGTTGCGGCCGGACGGCCAGACGACCTCGACCCGGTCGACCTTGGCGGCGTCGTCCAGGCCGAAGTAGAGCGGCAGTACGCTCTGGGAGAGGTAGCCCGACTTGCCGTCGTTCTGCTTCGTGTAGACCCGGCCGCCGGCGCTGACCCGCACGATCGCACCAAGCCCGTTGCGATTCGACTCCCTTCCCTCCAGCACGACCTTCAGCCAGCGCGCCCGCCGCCGCTCGGCGAGGTCGCTGACCAGCACCATGGGCTCCGAGTGCAGGTCGTTCGTCACGATGTCGAGGTCGCCGTCGTCGTCGAGGTCGAACACCACGGACGAGCGGCTGGTGAGGGGTGTCATGACGGTGACCACGTCCGCTCGTCCCTGGCAGGGTGGGGCTCCCTTGCCCTCGGCGAAGCAGTCCAGATCACACCATGGCGTGTGGGTGCGGCCGTCCGGGCGAGGCTCGAGGCCGAGCACGAACTCGGCGTCCACGAACTTCCGGCCGCGCTCGTTCAGGAGCATCGTGTTGATGCCATATCTGAACGGGAAGCCCATGCCCGAGGTTATGAACACGTCTTCCCAGCCGTCGGCGTTGACGTCGCCCACGCTGAAGCCCCACGGCCAGTAGTTCTCCGCGCCGAGCCGGTCGGAGATCTCCTCGAACCGGCCGCCCAGGTTGTGGAAGAACGCGTTGCCCCAGATGTTGTTGGCGCCGCCCTGGAGGTACTCCTCGGGCCAGCGGATCGTCGACTTCAGCTTCTCGCGCTCCGGGCCGATGTCTTCGCTCATGTCCGAGTGCATGTCGGTGATGAAGAGGTCCAGCCGGCCGTCGTTGTCGAAATCGAAGAACTGGATCCCCATGGCTCCCCACGGGGTCTTCGGGAAGTACTCCGCCGTCTTCTCGACGAATCGCTTCCCCCCGGCGTTCTCGTAGTAGTGGTTGTCGCCCTGCATGTTGAGGACGTACAAGTCGAGCCAGCCGTCCCCGTTCACGTCGGCGACAGCCGCGTCGCCGGCCCAGCCCTGGACGCGGAGCCCGACGCTGGAGCTCACGTCCTCGAAGCGGTTGCTCCCCAGGTTCCTGTAGAGGATCGGGTACTCGAAGCGCTGGGGGTGCAGATGGCCGGAGAACGCATCCGCCAGCCCCACGTGCTGGCCGTACGTCCCCTTGTCGTCGCTCGTGTACCGGCCCACGTTGCACAAGAACAGGTCCAGCAGCCCGTCCCGGTCGTAGTCGAAGAAGACCGCCCCGGAGGAATGCGCCACCAGCGCGAGGCCCGCCTCGGCGCTGACGTCCCTGAACCGGCCGCGCCCGTCGTTCTCGAACAGCACGTTCCCGCCGCGCACGGTGGTCACGAACAGGTCCTGGTCGCCGTCGTTGTCCACGTCCGCGAACGAGCCTGTCACGCCGATGCGCTCCGGGAGGCCGACCCCCGCCTCGCCGGTGACGTTCGCGAACCGGCCGTCTCCGAGGTTCCTCCAGAGCTGGCTGCCTCCGACCTGGTTGACGAAGTAGATGTCGTAGCGGCCGTCTCCATCCACGTCGGCCACGGGCAGGCCGGTGCCGTGGTCGTAGTGCACGGGCCGGTAGTACTTGGTCACGTCGTCCACCGCTCGATGGACGAACGTGATCCCGCTCTCCTTCCTTCGATCCGCGAAGCCGAACCGATGGAAGACCTGGAACTGGCGGGCCGCCTCCACCTGCGCCTTCTTGCGCTCGGCCAGCGAATCGACCCCGGGATCGGGATCGGGGAAGGGGATCCGGGCCGGCGCGGGGTTCTGACCCCGCGCGAGAACGGCGGCGCCCGCGGCTACGAGGGCGAAGCGCGAGATCCGGCGCCAGCGACGCTGGCGCGGCATCATCGAGCCCCGACCGCCGGCGTGGGCCCGGCCGGGACGGCGGCCCGCGCCAGGTCCTTCCAGCTTACCAGCACGAAGCCCTGGGCCTTCAGGAAACCGCGGAAGCGCTCGCTCTTCACCAGCTCCAGGTCCGCCTGCCTCCAGGCCGCTCCCCAGTCCGGGTGGTCCGAGGTGGCCCCGCGCATCTCCTCGTCGTCGTAGGCAAGGTGCAGGATCAGCTCGTAGACCCCCGGCGGGAGCGGCGCCAACAGCCGCTCGTAGGCGGCGGGCCACTCCGCGACGGGCACGCCCGGCTCCAGCGCGACGACCTGGTCGACGAGCGCCTGCGGGTCCGGCTGGCCGCTCCAGCCGGACCGGTCGCCCTGCCTCTCCAGCAGCATCGGGAGGTCGTAGTCCGAGGCGACCTTGCGGAACACGCCGAGGAGGCCGGGCGTCCGGAAGAGCGTGCCCATGTGCGAGTCCAGGTGGGTGATCCGGACGCCGGCTGCCCGGGCCCGGTCGATCTGCGCACGCAGCTCGCGCTCGACCTCGGGCAGGCTCGCCTGTTGGACCACCGTGGGCTCGACCAGGGGGAAGTAGCCGTCGGGGTCCAGGAGGCTCTGGACCTCACCCGACGAGCCGACCGGACCCCAGCGGAACGTCGTCCATTCGCTGTTCAAGGCGAGGTGGATCCCGAGGTCGGCCTCCGGGTGTGTGCGGGCCCAGCGGGCCGCCTCCGGGAACCACGGGCACGGCACCAGGATGCTCGCCGAGGTGATCCAGCCGCGCTCCAGGGCCTCCAGCGTCGCCCGGTTCACCGAGTGCGCCATCCCGAGGTCGTCGGCGTGGAGGACGAGGAGCCTCGCCGAAGCGGGATGGCCGAGCCGCTCCTGGACGGTGGGGGGCGCCGGCGTCTGCGCGGTTGCGGATGCGCCGAGGGCGGCGACGGCGGCGAGGGCGAGGACGGCGGGGGAGCGGGTCATGAGCACCTCACGCCGAGGCCCGGAGGCCGCCGATCCGGTGGCGCAGCCGGGCGCGGGCCTCGTTGGCGGCGATCAACAGGCACCCGGAGAGCGGAGCTTCCTTGCCCAGCGTGGAGACCACGATCTGCAGCGGCGTCCGGGCGATCCGTCCCACGGTCTTACGGACCTCGGCCACGAGCGGCTCGGCCTGGACGAAGAGCGCGCCTCCCAGGACGATCAGGGAGGGGTCCAGGACAGCGCCGACGTTGGCCACGGCGATGGCGATGAGGCGGGCCGTCTCGTCGAGCGCGCGGCGGGCGCGCCGCTCCCCTCCGTCGGCGGCTTCGAGCATCTCCGCCAGCCACAGCGCCGGGTCCGCCTGCGCCGAGCGTGGCCAGCGGCTCGCCAGCGCCTTGAGCCCCGCCAGCGTCTCCAGGCACCCCCGCGAGCCGAAATCGACGTCCACGAACTGGGGTCCCATGCACATGACCGCGATCTCACCGGCCATGAAGTGGTGCCCGCGGTGCAGTTGACCGTCGATGAGGACGCCGGCCCCGATGCCGGTGCCCACGAAGATGAAAGCGCAGGTGTCGTGACCGCGGGCGACGCCCCGCCAGTGCTCCCCCAGCACGGCGAGGTTGACGTCGTTCTCCACGACCACCGGGGCCCCGAGCGCCCGCTGCAGGATCTCCTGCATCGGGACGCGCGACCAGCCCTCCAGGTTGGGGGCGAGGGCGACCATGCCCCGGTCGCAGTCCACCGCGCCCGGCGCTCCAGCCCCCACCGCCAGCAGCCGGTCGGCCGCGACCCCGGCGTCCTTCATCAGCGCTCTTACGCAGGCGGCCAGACGCGAGAGGAGCGCGTTCGGGCCCAGGCCAACGGGGGTCGGCACGATCCGGTGGGCCAACGGCTCGCCGCGGAGGTCCGCCACGGCCAGACGTGTACGCGTGGGTCCGAGGTCGATGCCGGCCACGAAGCCGTGATGGGCGTTGAACTCCATGAAGGACGGGCGTCGTCCTCCCCGGGAAGGCCCGGCTCCCAGGTCGCGGACGACCCCGGAGCGCATCAGGTGGGACACCAGGCTCCCCACCGTGGGGGCGGACAGCCCGGTCGCCTTGATCAGCTCCGCGCGCGTGAAAGGGCTGGAGCGCTCCATGACCGCGGTGAGGAGGCGGTCCATGTTGAGGCGCCTCAGGTGAGCGGCGTTACCCGTACCCTCGAGGGCGCCGCTGAGGGCCCCCCCTAGTGACCGCCTCAGCGCCGCCATGTTAGGAAGGGAGTCTAAGGAAGTCGACGGCTCCCTGGCAAGGGAAACCATTCGAGGCGACCGGGAATCGCCCGCCGCCACGTTATTTAAGGGAATTAAGAAAGTTCTTGACAGAATCCGAGGGCGCCGAATAGCATCCGCCTGCCTCAGGCGGCGGCATGATGGCAGGATCTCGCCTCGGCCGGCGGCGTCGGAAACCCCGGCCGGGCCTCCCGCCACCGGCCGCCCCCCCGTTTCACCCGCGGTATCCGCCGCAGCCGGAATGGAGGTCAGATGCTTCGGTGGTCTCCCTGGAACTGGCGGCTCCAGTCTACTCTCGGGCTCATGGCCCTGACGTGCGCCGCCGGGGTCGACGGTGCCGAGCCGCCGCACCGCCGGGTCCTCGACGAGGGTTGGCGGATCCAGTCGTCGGCCAAGGTGCAGGAGAAGGGCGATCAACTCTCCCGCACCGGCTACCGGCCGGAGGGGTGGCACGCGGTGACCGTGCCCAACACCGTGGTGGGCGCCCTGGTCGAGAACGGCACCTACCAGGATCCCTACTTCGGCATGAACCTCCGGAAGATCCCCGGGACGACCTACCCGATCGGCGAGAGGTTCACGCTCCTCCCGACCCCTCCCGACAGCCCCTTCAAGCCCTCCTGGTGGTACCGCACGGAGTTCGACGTGCCCGCCTCCAAGGCCGGTCGTACCCATTGGCTGCGGTTCGACGGCATCAACTACCGCGCCAGCATCTGGGTGAACGGCACGCGGATCGCCTCCTCCGACGAGGTGGTCGGAGCGTTCCGGCAGTACGAGTTCGACGTCACGCGGCTCGTGCGGGCCGGCGGGAGTAACGCCGTGGCCGTGGAAGTCGTCGGCCCGGAGCCCCACGACCTGGCGTTCATGTGGGTGGACTGGAACCCCACGCCGGCCGACAAGAACATGGGACTGTGGGAGCGCGTCTACCTGTCCGACACCGGGGCGGTCGCTCTGCGGAACCCCCACGTCGTCGCCAAGCTGGAGGTCCCTTCCCTGCAGTCGGCCGAGCTGACCGTGACCGCCGAGGTCTGGAACGCGACGGACCGGCCGGCCCGGGCGGTCGTGAAGGGTGAGCTGGAGCAGGTCCGCTTCTCGAAGCCCGTCGACCTCGCGGCCGGGGAGCGCAAGACCGTGCGGTTCACGCCGGCGGACACGCCCGGGCTGCGGGTCGAGAAGCCGCGGGTGTGGTGGCCCTACCGCATGGGGAAGCCGGAGCTGTACGACCTGGACCTCGCCGTCGAGGTCGAGGGTGCGCCCTCGGACGCCCAGCGCGTGCGGTTCGGCGTCCAGCAGGTCACGTCCGAGCTGACCGCCGAGGGACATCGCCTGTTCAAGGTCAACGGCAAGCCGGTCCTGATCCGGGGAGGGGGGTGGGCCTCCGACATGCTGCTGCGCCAGGCCTCCCGCGAGCGCCTCGAGGCCGAGCTGCGCTACGTCAAGGAGATGGGGCTCAACACGATCCGGCTGGAGGGCAAGCTCGAGAGCGACCTCTTCTACGACCTCGCCGACGAGCACGGCATACTCCTGATGCCCGGCTGGTGCTGCTGCGACCAGTGGGAGATGTGGGACAAGTGGGACGCCGAGGACCACCGCGTCGGCCCCGCCTCGCTCCGGGACCAGATCCTGCGGATCCGCAACCACCCGAGCGTCTTCGTATGGCTGAACGGCAGCGACTTCCCGCCGCCGGCCAACGTCGAGAAAGCCTACCTCGACGTGCTGGAGAAGCTCGAGTGGTCCAAGCCCGTCCTCTCGAACGCGACGGAGGCTCCCGGGCCGGTGAGCGGTCCCAGCGGCGTCAAGATGCGGGGCCCCTACGACTACGTGCCGCCCCCCTACTGGCTCGCCGACAAGAAGAAGGGCGGGGCCTTCGGCTTCGCCACCGAGATGGGCCCGGGAGCGGCGGTGCCCCCGATCGAGAGCCTGAAGAAGATGATGCCGGCGGACCGCCTCTGGCCGATCAACGAGTTCTGGACGTTCCATGCCGGGGGCGACGAGTTCAAGGACCTCAAGCTCTTCACCGACGCCCTGGAGGGGCGGTACGGGAAGGCGGAGAGCGCCGAGGACTATGCCCGCAAGGCGCAGGCCCTGACCTACGAGGGGCAGCGAGCGATGTTCGAGGCCTTCGGGCGCAACAAGTACACCGCCACCGGCGTGATCCAGTGGATGCTCAACAACGCCTGGCCCTCGATGATCTGGCACCTCTACGACTACTTCCTCCGGCCGGGGGGCGGATACTACGGCTCGAAGAAGGCGTGCGAGCCCCTGCACGTGCAGTACTCGTACGACGACCGCTCGGTGGTGGTCGTGAACGAGCACTGGCAGCCCTTCGAGGGCCTCAAGGTCAAGGCCACGGTCTACGACCTGTCTCTGGCGCCGAAGTTCTCCCGTCAGGCCCGGACCGACGTCGCCGCCGACGGCGTGGCGCGCGCCTTCACGATCCCCGAGCTGTCCGACCTCACGAAGACCTACTTCCTCCGGCTCGGGTTGGAGGAGGCGTCGGGACGGCAGCTCAGCTCCAACTTCTACTGGCTCTCCACCCAGCCGGACGTCCTCGACTGGGAGAAGACGGAGTGGTACTACACTCCGACGAAGGTCCACGCCGACCTGACCGCCCTCGCCGGCCTGCCTCCCACGACGCTGGCGGTCGCGAGTCGTCACGATAAGGGGCCGGAGGGCCGGGGCCGGGTGACGGTGGAGAACACGGGCACCGCCCTGGCGTTCATGGTTCACCTGAAGCTGAACGACGCGAAGACGGGCGAGGAGATCCTGCCGGTGTGGTGGGAGGACAACTACTTCGAGCTGTTCCCCGGAGAGAAGCGCGAGGTCGGCGTATCGTACCCGGGAGACCGGGAGCCCGGCACTACGGAGGTCGAGGCCTGGAACGCCCCTACCGTTTCCCGCTGAGGTCCCCGCAGGCGGAGACCGGGGGGTGAGCACGCTCTACGATGCCGAGCTGCGCGAGCAGCCCGCGAGCCTGGAGAGGCTGCTCGGCCAGGGCCGGGCCGCCGCCGAGGCGGCCGCCGAGCACGTGCGCCACCGCGGCGCGCGCTTCGCGGTGCTCGCCGCCCGGGGCTCGTCGGACAACGCCGCGCGATACGGGCAGTACGTGCTCGGCATCCAGAACCGCCTGGTGGCGGCGCTGGCGACCCCGTCGCTGTTCACGCACTACCGGGCGGCGCCGTCCATGGGCGACGCCCTCGTCGTCGGTATCAGCCAGTCCGGGCAGTCGCCGGACATCGTGGAGGTGCTGCGGGAGGCGAGCCGCCAGGGGGGGGCCACCATCGCGGTGACCAACGACCCAGGGTCGCCGCTCGCCGAAGCAGCGGAGTTCGTGCTGCCGCTCCTCGCCGGCCCCGAGCGCTCGGTGGCGGCCACCAAGACCTACACGGCCCAGCTCATGGCCCTGGCCATGCTCAGCGCCGCGCTGAGCGGGGACGAGCAGGCGTGGGCGGATCTTCGGGGCGTGCCGGACGCGGTGGCGCGCGCCATCGACGGAAGCGCCGGGCTGGAGTCGATGGCGCCGCGCTTCCGCGACTACGCCGGGCTGGTCGTGGTGGGCCGCGGGTACAACCTGTCGACCGCGTTCGAGGTGGCGTTGAAGGTCAAGGAGACCGCCGGCATCCTGGCCGACGGCTACTCGTCCGCCGACTTCCTCCACGGGCCGAAGGCCATCCTGGAGCAGCGCCCGCCGGTCCTCGTGGTTGCCCCGGGGCCGCGCACGTTCGAGGATCTCGACGGCGTCGTCCGGCTGGTTCGCGAGCTGGCCGCGCCGCTGCTGGCCATCTCCGACCGGCCCGAGATCCTGGAGGGGGCCGAGGTGGCCATGTCCCTGCCGCAGGGCACGCCGGAGTGGCTGTCTCCGATCGTCGCAGTGGTGCCCGGACAGCTCTGGGCCCTGGCCTTGAGCCTCGCCCGCGGGCGGAACCCGGACGCCCCGGTCGGCCTCTCCAAGGTGACGCTCACGCGATGACGAGGGATCTCCTCCTCGCCGTGGACGGCGGCGGAAGCAAGACCCAGGCCCTCGTGACGGATCTGGAAGGGAAGGTCCTGGCCCGGGGGCTGGGTCCCGGCAGCAACCTCCACAGCGTCGGCCTCGAGAGGTTCGGTCAGGCGGTGACCATCGCCGTGGAGGGCGCCCTGATCAACGTCCTCGGTCCCGGCTCGAGCCCGGGGGCGGCCTGGCGGTGCGGACGCATCGCGGCGGCTTGCTTCGGACTGGCCGGCGTGGACAGCGCCGAGGACGAGCGGGTGATCACCGGATGGGTACGCGAGCAGGCGATTGCACCGACCTTCATGGTCGTCAACGACTCGGAGTTGATCCTCGCCGCCGGGACACCGGAGGGCTGGGGTGTCGCCCTCATCAGCGGTACCGGTTCGGTCTGCCTGGGACGCTCCGCGGGGGGGAAGTCCACGCGGGTGGGCGGCTGGGGCCCGCTCATCGGGGACGAGGGCAGCGGCTACTACATGGCCGTCCGTGCCCTGCGCGCCGCGACGCAGAGCGCGGACGGACGGATCGAGGCGCCCGGTCTGCTCAAGGCGGTCCTGCGGCACTGGTCCCTCGCCGACCCGCCGTCGCTGATCGGGAAGGTCCACGCCCCTGAGACCACACCTGCCGAGATCGCGGGCCTGGCCGCCAGCGTCCTCGACCTGGCCGCGAAGGGCGACCCCGCCGCGCGCGCGATCCTCGAGGACGGCGTGCGGGAGCTGGCGCTACAGGTGAGGACCGTCATACGGAAGCTGTCCCTGGCTCATCCCCCCCTTGCCCTCGCCGGCGGGATGCTCCGTGCGAACCTGCGCCAGGCCGTGGTCTCGAGCCTGGGAGACGAGGTCGGCCCCGTGAGCTACATCGCGGAGCCCGCCCTGGGGGCGGTCGTGCTGGCGCGCCGCCTCCTCACCCAGCCGCCGCGGCCGAGCTGACCGCCGTTTCTGGTCCCCCGGGGCCCCCGGCTACGGCCCCCAGCGGCCGTCCGACCCGCTTCGTTGACACCCACTGCCGCGGGCACTAGCCTTCCCGGAACCGGAGGGAGACGATGGCGGACCTGACGACCGACTGCGCGGGCATCCGGAGCCCGAACCCGTTCTGGGTGGCGTCGGGCCCCCCGGCGAACACCGCCTACCAGGTGATGCGTGCCTTCGACGCGGGCTGGGGCGGGGCGGTCTGGAAGACGATCGGCGAGCCCATCGTCAACACGTCGTCGCGCTACGGGAGCGTCGACCTCCAGAGCGTGCGCGTGATGGGGTTCAACAACATCGAGCTGATCTCCGACCGGCCGGTGGCGGACAACCTCCGGGAGATCGAGGAGGTCAAGAAGCGCTACCCCCGTCACGCGGTCGTCGCCTCCCTGATGGTCGAGTCCACGCGCGACGCGTGGCACGAGATGGTCAAGCGGGCGGAGGGCTCGGGAGCGGACGGCCTGGAGCTGAACTTCGGCTGCCCCCACGGCATGAGCGAGAGGGGGATGGGCTCCGCGGTGGGCCAGGTGCCGGAGTACACCAAGCTCATCACCTCGTGGGTGAAGGAGGTCGCGCGCACCCCGGTGCTGGTGAAGCTCACGCCCAACGTCTCCGACGTGACCTTCATCGGGGCGGCCGCGCGCGAGGGCGGCGCAGACGGGCTCTCCCTCATCAACACCATCAACAGCATCATGGGCGTGGACCTGGATACGCTGGCTCCCCGCCCGGTAGTGGACGGCAAGTCCTCCCATGGCGGCTACTGCGGCCCCGCGGTGAAGCCGATCGCCCTCAACATGGTCTCGGCGGTGGCTAAGCACCCGAAGATCGGGATCCCCATCTCCGCTATCGGTGGGGTGGCAACGTGGCAGGACGCCGCGGAGTTCCTCCTCCTGGGCGCGTCTTCCGTCCAGGTCTGCACCGCGATCATGCACTACGGCTTCCGCATCGTGGAGGACATGATCGACGGGCTCGCGAACTGGATGGACGAGAAGGGTTTCCGCAGCCTGGACGACGTCCGCGGACTCAGCCTTCCCCGCATCACCGAGTGGAGCGACCTGAACCTCAACTACAAGGTCGTCGCGCGCATCGACGCGGACAAGTGCATCGGCTGCCACCTGTGCTACGTGGCGTGCGAGGACGGGGCCCACCAGTCCATCCGTCTCGCCCCCGGGGCGAAGGTGCCCGAGATCCTGGAGCCGGCCTGCGTGGGGTGCAACCTGTGCATGCTCGTCTGTCCCGTCCCCGGCTGCATCACCATGGATCCCGTCGCCAGCGGGCGGCCGTCAATGTCCTGGCGGGAGTACCAGGACGCCCTGGGCCGGGGGGTCGCCTGCGAGATGCCCGGAGAGCGCCACCCGCACTGAGCCCCGGGCGGGCTCTTGCCGAGGCTGGCGCCGGGCATGGCCGGCCGAGGTCCGGGAACGACATCGGGAGCTCGGCCACCAGAAGCGAGTAACCCGCCCCGCTCCGAACGGGCGCGCGGAAAGCGCCCGTCGGCGCCTTCGAACGCAACGGAACACTGGACCGTCCGATACCGCTACGTCAAGGTCCAGAGCGAGGCGGCAGTGCGCAACCTGGCCACGCGTTATCCCTACGACTCGCACGAGGAGGCCCAGGTCTCGCTGCGCGGCAGCACCGCGGCGGTGGCCGGGGACCTCAAGCAGGAGATCCAGGAGCGGCTCGCGCGCGCCGGCGTCGAGGTCATCGAGGCCCGGATCAGCCACCTTGCCTACGCCCCGGAGATCGCCGCCGCCATGCTCCGGCGGCAGCAGGCCGGCGCCATCATCGCCGCCCGGCAGAAGATCGTGGAGGGAGCGGTGGGCATGGTGGAGATGGCGCTGGAGATGCTGTCCCGCAGCGCCATGATCCAGCTCGACGAGGAGCGCAAGGCCGCGATGGTCAGCAACCTGCTGGTCGTCCTGTGCGCGGACCGCGAGACGCAGCCGGTCGTCAACACGGGGACGATCTACCAGTAGGAGGCGCGTGGCCGAGCGCAAGGCGTTCCTGCTCCGGATCGACCCCGGGGTGCTGGAGGCCCTCCAGCGCTGGGCCGACGACGACCTGCGCAGCCTCAACGCGCAGATCGAGTTCCTGCTGAGGAGGAGCCTCCGCGACTCGGGACGGCTCCGCGATGCCGGCCCGCCGGCATCGCGGGGCCCCAAGCGGGGCTGAGGAGCGTGCCCCGGCGCTCGAGTGGTGGACTACGATGAACGTCAGCGAGGAGGGCCCGATGCTCAAGGAGTTCCGGGAGTTCGCGATCAAGGGCAGCGTCGTCGACATGGCGGTGGGCATCATCGTCGGCACCGCGTTCGGCGCCATCGCGCGGTCGCTGGTCGATGACGTCCTGATGCCGCCCCTCGGTCTGCTCCTGGGCGGCGTGGACTTCGGGGACTTCTTCCTGGTGCTCAAGCCGGGCGCTCCCGCCGGACCCTACGAGACCGTCGCCGCCGCGAAGGAGGCCGGCGCGGTGACGCTCAACTACGGCCTCTTCGCAAACTCCGTGCTGACGTTTTTCGTCGTCGCCTTCGCGGTGTTTTTGCTGATCAGGCAGGTGAACCGGCTCCGGCGCCAGGAGCGGGTCGCGCCAGCGGCACCCACGGACAAGCCGTGCGGGTTCTGCTTCATGACGATACCGGTGAAGGCGACGCGCTGCCCGCACTGCACCTCCGAGCTGTCGCCGAAGGGCGCGTAGCGCCTCAGCGCCGCTTGAGCTTCAGCCGCTGGACGGGGATGGCCACCCTTCCGAAGGTGACGACCTCGTACGGGACGACCCGGCGCAGGGATCGGGCGTCGAGGGTAGCCGCGGCGGCGGGGGTGAGCAGCGCCTCACCGGGGCGCGCCAGGTCCTCTCCGAGCTTGGAGGCGAGGTTCACCTCGAGCCCGAAGACGTCCCCCTCCAGGTCCAGGACGTCGCCGAACCCGATCCCATAGCTGAAGCTCAGCCGCTCGTCGGACGGTCGCCGGCGGTTCAGCCGTCGCAGGAGCGCCTCCAGGCCGTCCACGCCGGCGAAGGCCGTGGGTACGTCCGGGAAGAGCAGCATCAGGCTGTCCGCCTCGACCTTGACCACGCGCCCCCCGGCGGACGCGACCACCCCCTGCGCCTTCCTGGCGGCGCGATTGAAGACCATCAGGAAGTGGAGGATGCCATCCCGAAGCGTCCGGTCGGTGAAGTCGGCGGTGTCGGTGTAGACCACCGCCCGCGGGCGGAACAGCGAAGGTGAGAGCTGCCGGTCCAGGGCGCCCCGGCGGCCCGGCGGCGCCTTCTCGCGCCGCTCGAGGAAAGCGACCAGCCGGCGGGTGCGGCTCCCGGAGTGCCGGAACATCCTCGCGCTCAGGCGCGCTCCACCGCCGCGAAGGCGTCGTCCAGGACGTCCGCGGCGCGGTCGGCGTCGTCGCGCGACACGACGAGGGGCGGCGATATCCGAAGGACGTTGCCGTAGAGGCCGCCCTTGCCCACGATCAGGCCGCGTTCCTTCGCCGCTTCCATGACGGCGCCGGTGGCCTCGGGCGCCGGCTCGCGGGTCCCGCGGTCCTTCACCAGCTCGATCGCCTGCATGAGACCCATCCCGCGGACCTCTCCGATGGACGGATGCCCGTCCTGTAGCCCTTCGAGCCGCGACCGGAAGTGCCCACCCACGTCGGCCGCGTTGTCCATCAGCCGGTCCTGGGCGATGACGTCCACCACCGCCTTGGCCGCCGCCATCGTGACCGGGTTTCCGCCGAAGGTGGAGATGGTCATCCCCTTGAACGAGTCGGCCACCTCCGCGCGGGCCATGGTCGCCCCGATCGGGTGGCCGTTGCCGAGGCTCTTGGCCGCGGCCACGATGTCCGGCTTCACCCCGTACTGCTCGATGCCGAACCACTTCCCGCCGGTGCGGCCCCAGCCCGTCTGCACCTCGTCGGCGATGAAGATGGCGTCGTGCCGGCGGACGATGTCCGCGACGATGCCGTGGTACTCCCTCGGCGGGGTGATGAAGCCCCCGACTCCCATGATGGGCTCGGCGATGAAGGCCGCCGGCCGGCCCGACGTGGTGGTCTTGATCACCTCCTCCACGTCCTGCGCGCAGGCGGCGCCGCAGTCCTCCGGCTTGAGCTTGAGCGGACAGCGGTAGCAGTAGGGCGCCATCGCGTGGCGAATCGCGGGGTCGTGGACTCCTCCCAGCCTCCAGCCGGCATGGGCGGTCAGGGACATGGAGAGCATCGAGCGGCCGTGATACCCGTGGCGGAGCGCGACGACTTCGGTCCGCTGCGTGTGGACGCGGGCGGTGAGGATGGCGGTCTCGATCGCCTCGGTCCCGCTGTTGCCGAAGAAGAGCTTCGCGGGCCTGTCGCCGGGGAAGATGGCCTCGAGCGTCTTCGCCAGCTCCACCAGGGGCTGGGTGGGGAAGAGCGTCGAGACGTGCTGCAGGGTGTGGAGCTGCCGTTCGATCGCCGCCGTGACCCGGGGCTCGCAGTGGCCGAGCGCCACCGTCACGATCCCGCCGAAGAAGTCCAGGTACTTCCGTCCGGCCGCGTCGAAGAGCCACTTGCCCTCGCCCTTCACGAACGGGAGCGGCTCGCGGTAGTAGGTGCTGAGGCCGTAGGTGTACCGGCGGTACCCGTCGACGATCTCCCGAGCGTCCATTCGTTGGCCCCCGCTACTGGTGGAACTCGACCTTGACCACCTGGTTCTCCGGCGAGCCCCCGCACTCCACGAGGACCGTGAAGGTGACGACGCAGAGGTCCCGCCGGGTGCCGGTGATGGTCTCCCCACGGAGGTCCAGGCTGCGGGCCTGGACCATCAGCTTCTTGTCGCCCTCGGGCTGGAGGAACCTCCGGTCGGGCGGGTCCGGTTCCAGCCGGGTCGTCTTTCCGTCCGGGGTGGTGAGCGAGACCTCGCTCACGCGCGGGATCCGCACCGTCCGCACCTCGCCGTCGACTTCCCGTTGCCTCTGGGTGTCCACGAACTCCAGCTCCAGTGTCGTGCCCGCGGCCGGGAAGGACCGGCGCCCGAACCACAGCTCGCGGCCGTCGCGGCGCGCCGGGCTGGAGAGGACCTGCGATCCGCCCTTGGGCCACGCCAGGTACTCGTAGGACAGCGACCAGGAGCGGAGCGGGACGCTGGAGCCGTCCGCCATGTACGCGACCGCCACGCCGGCCCCGTCCTGGAGGGCGATCGCCTGGCTGGCGGCGACCGCCCAGGCCACGCCGACCACCGCCGCTGCGCGCGCGCGCGCCGTCAATAGAGGCTCGACTTGCGGGCCTGGCCCGTGTAGTCGACGTACACCGCTTTCAGCTCGGTGAAGAACTCGAGCGCGGTGGAGCCCTGTTCCCGCGGGCCCACTCCCGTGGCCTTGGTGCCCCCGAACGGGAGCTGCGCCTCGCCGCCGGGAGTGCCGCTGTTGACGTGGACGATGCCCGCCTCGATACCGTCGACGAAGCGGAACGCTCGTGACGTGTCGCTGGTGAAGATCGCGGACGAGAGCCCGTAGCGGACCGAGTTGGCCGCTTCCAGGGCTTCCTCGAAGTCTCTCACCCGGATGACGGATACGACCGGTCCGAAGATCTCCTCCTGGGCGATGCGCATCGAGGGCTTCACCTGGTCGAACACGGTGGGCTCGAGGAAGTAGCCGTTGTCGAAGGCCTCGCCGCTCAGGCGCAGCCCACCGCAGAGCAGCCTCGCCCCCTCCGACTCTCCGATGCCCACGTACCTGAGGTCGGTCTCGAGCTGGCTCGCGTCCACCGCGGGGCCCATCTCGATGCCGTCTTTCAGTCCGTCGCCCACGCGGATCCGGCTGGCCCGGGCGACGAGCGCCTCCACGAAGCGCTCGGCGATCTGGTCCTCGACGATGACCCGCGAGGTCGCGGTGCACCGCTGGCCGGTGGAGCCGAAGGCGCCCTGGGCGGTGGACTCGACCGCGAGGTCGAGGTCGGCGTCGGCCAGCACGACCACCGGGTTCTTCCCGCCCATCTCGCACTGGACCCGGATCATGCGGCGGGCCCCGCGCCCGTAGATCTCGGAGCCGACGTCGTTGCTCCCGGTGAACGAGACCGCGCGGACGTCCGGGTGCTCGAGGAGCGTGTTGCCGACCGTGCCGCCGGAGCCGAGGACCATGTTCAGCACGCCCCGGGGCAGGCCGGCCCGCTCGAAGAGCGAGACCACGGCGGTGGCGGTTGCCGGCGTGAGGGTGGCGGGCTTGAACACCACGGTGTTGCCGCTGACCAGGGCGGGGGCGATCTTCCAGCACGGGATCGCCACGGGGAAGTTCCAGGGCGTGATGCAGGCGACCACCCCCAGCGGCTGCCGCAGCGTGTAGCAGAAGTTGCTGGGCAGCTCCGAGGGCACGGTCTCGCCCCCGAGGCGCCGTCCCTCGGCGGCCACGTACTCGAGGATGTTGATGGTGCGCATCACCTCGCCTAGCGACTCCTTGAACGTCTTCCCTTCCTCGCGGGTGAGGAGGCGCGCCAGCTCCTCTTTCTCCTTCTCCATGAGCCGCCACGCCTCGAACAGGATCCGGCCCCGGACCGGCGGCGGCGTGTCGCGCCAGGAGGGGAACGCCGACTTCGCCACCTCCACGGCGCGTCGGGCCTCCTCGGCTCGGGAGAGCGGGACGTGGCCGAGCACCTGCCGCACGTCGGCCGGGTTCAGGTTGGGGACGGTGCGCTCCGAAGCCGCCTCCACCCAGTCGCCGCCGATGAAGTTGCGGTAGGGCGCGGTGGGAACCGGCGCCGTCGTCCGCGCGCCTGCGCTCACGGCGCCACCAGGGGGCCGTACGCGTCCGGACGGCGGTCGCGGTAGAACTGCCAGACCGAGCGGACCTCGTCGATCATGTCGAGGTTCAGATCGGCGACCACGACCGCGTCCCGGTCTCGCGGGGCCTCGGCGAGGATCCGCCCCCGCGGATCGCAGAAGTAGCTCTGCCCGTAGAACTCCCCGATGTTCCAGGGAGCCTCGTGGCCCACCCGGTTGATGGCGCCGACGAAGTAGCCGTTGGCCACGGCGTGGGCCGGCTGCTCCAGCTTCCAGAGGTACTCCGACAGCCCGGCCACGGTGGCGGACGGGTTGAATACGATCTCGGCGCCGTTGAGCCCGAGGGCCCGGGCCCCCTCGGGGAAGTGCCGGTCGTAGCAGATGTACACGCCGACCTTCGCGTAGGCGGTCTCGAAGACCGGGTAGCCCAGGTTGCCCGGACGGAAGTAGAACTTCTCCCAGAACCCCGGCTTGCAGTGGGGGATGTGGGTCTTGCGGTACTTGCCCAGGTACTTCCCGTCCGCGTCCAGCACGGCGGCGGTGTTGTAGTAGATCCCCGGCTGCTCCTCCTCGTACACGGGGACCACCATCACCATCCGGTGCTTCCGTGCCAGCTTCTGCATGAGCGCCACGGTGGGCCCGTCAGGCACCCTCTCGGTGAGGTGGTACCAGCGCGTCTCCTGCTCGGCGCAGAAGTAGGGGCCGTAGAACAGCTCCTGCAGGCTGAGCACCCGGACCTTCCTCCGGGCGGCCTCGCCGACCAGCCGCACGTGCTTGTCGATCATCGCCTTCTTGATGGCGGGAAGGCCGGCTTCGGGGCCCTTGACGTTGCTGGCCTGGATCAGGCCACAGCGGATGACGCGGGGCATGGGAGGGGCTCCTTGTCGAAGGCCCCATTATGCCATCGGGGCGGCTATGATCGGCGCGCTTGAACGTGGCTCCCGACGCGCGCCCGGCCGGATCCGTTGGACGCCCCGCCCTCGTCCGGGCGATCGGGCGCTGGGACCTGACCGCGGCGGTCGTGAACGGCGTCATCGGCAGCGCGATCTTCGGGATGCCCGCACAGCAGGCCGCACTGACGGGAGCCTGGAGCCCGCTCGCCTACCTGATCGCCGGCCTCGGCGTCCTGACGATAGTGCTCTGCTTCGCCGAGGTGGGCAGCCGCTTCAACGAGCCGGGGGGTCCGTACCTCTACAGCCGCGCGGCCTTCGGGTCGTTCGTGGGCTTCCAGGCAGGCTGGCTCACGTTCTGGATACGGGTCACAGCCCTGGCCGCGAACCTCAACGTGTTCGTGTCCTACCTCTCGCAGGTGCTCCCGGGGGCGGGGACGCCGGCGGGGCGCACAGCGACCATGACGCTCGTGATCGGCATCATCAGCGCGGTGAATGTGATCGGCGTGCGACAGGCCACCTGGACCCTGAATGCCTTCACGCTGGCCAAGCTGCTCCCGCTGGCCGGGCTCGTCGTGCTGGGCCTGCCCGCGATCGACCGGGACGTGCTGGCGGGGCAGCAGGTCGCCACACCCGACTGGACCCAGGCGATCCTGTTGCTCATGTTCGCCTACGGCGGCTTCGAGGCCCCCCTCATCCCGGCCGGTGAGGCCAAGGACCCGCGCCGGGACACGGCCGCGGCGCTCCTCGTCGCGCTCGCGGTGATCGCGGGCGTGTACATGCTGGTCCAGCTCGTGGTGGTCGGGATCCTGCCAGGGGCGGCGGCGGAAGAGGCCCCGCTGGCGGCGGCGTACCGCCGGCTCCTGGGGCCAGCCGGTGTCGCCCTGGCCAGCGCCGGGGCCATGGTCTCGATCTGGGGCTACAGCACCGGCTCCGTGCTCCAGTCCCCGCGGCTGCTGTTCTCGATGGCCGAGCGGGGGGAGCTGCCGCGCTTCCTCGGCCGGGTCCATCCCCGGTTCCGCACCCCCGACGTGTCGATCCTCCTGTTCTCGTCCCTGGCGCTGGCGGTGGCGGTGGCCGGGACGTTCGAGGGGATCGCCACCCTCTCGGCCATCGTGCGGCTGCTCACCTACGGCCTGGTGTGCGCCGCTCTCCTCGTCTTCCGGGCCCGCTCGGCCGCTCCGCCGGGATTCCGGGTCCCCGGCGGCTGGGCGGTGGCACCGGTGGCCGTGCTCTTCTGCCTCTGGCTGCTCAGCACCCGCACGTTCGCCCAGGCCTGGATCCTGGTCGGGCTCGTGGCCCTGGGGGCCGCCCTGTGGCTCACCGCGCGCGGGGGGGGCGGGGCCCCCCCGGCGGTTTGATCGCAGGCGGGACGGGGCGCAGAATGTGCCGCTGATGTCGAGCCCGACCTTCCGTGAAGTGGAGAGCGAGATAGGCCGCATCCTCAAGGACAACGGCGGCCTCGGCGCCGTCGTCATGGAGCTGGTCTCCCTGGCCCGGATCGAGCGGAGCTTCGGGGGGGCGGCGTACCGGGGGGTGCGGACCCAGGTCGACCCGATGATGGACGAGCTGAAGAAGCGCGTCCGCGAGGAGGACCTGCTGGTCCGCGACGAGCGCGAGAGCGACCGGTTCCTGATCTTCCTCGGGCGGCGCCGGCCCGACGACGAGGCCTTCGTGGCCGCGGACCTGCGCAAGCTGGCGGAGCGGGTGGAGGAGTTCCTCACCCCCCGGGTGGCGCGCCTCGCCCTGCCCTACCTCCGCGAGCGGCCGGCCGTGGACGTCGGCTACTCGTTCACTCTCTACAGTCCGCTCGAGAGCGAGGAGCGGCAGGTCTTCCGGGTCATCGACGACGCGCTAGGGTCGGCGGACCTTCGCCGGCGGCTCCGGGACCGCGACCAGCAGGAGTGGCTCCTGGAGGTGATCTACAACCGCCAGCTCTGGACCGCATTCCAGCCGATCGTGGAGATCGAGTCCCGCAAGGTGATGGGGTACGAGGGGCTCTCGCGCGGCCCACGCGGCAGCGAGCTGGAGCCGCCGATGAGCCTGTTCGCGGCCGCGGCCCGTTACGGGCTGGTGGAGAACCTGGAGCGGGCCTGCCGGCGCCAGGCCTTCGTGGACTGGGAGGTCTTCGGCCCGGAGACGCCGGCCCGGCTGTTCGTCAACACCGTGCCCGCCACCGTCCGCGACCCGAGCTTCCTCGGCCGCGGCGTGCTCGACTATCTGGGGCCCCGCCTGTCTCCCCGGTTCGTGACGCTCGAGATCACGGAGCGCCAGATCATCGAGAACATGAACCTCTACCGGGAGGCGATGCACGCGTTCCTCGAGATGGGCTTCACGTTCGCCATCGACGACCTAGGGGCGGGCTACTCGGGGCTGGAGACCCTCGCCACGCTGGGCGCGAGCTTCCTGAAGATCGACATGGGCCTGGTCCGCGACGTCAACCAGAAGAAGGTGAGCCAGCAGGTGGTGAAGGCGATCCTGGACCTCGGATCGGGGGTCGGCGCCACCGTGATCGCCGAGGGCATCCAGACCCAAGAGGAAGCGGACACGCTCCTCGGGCTCGGGATCCGCTTCGGCCAGGGCTACCTCTTCGGCCGGCCGGCGGACCCGTACGCCAGGGCCCGGATCGGGGTCAAGGGGGCAGTGTGACCCAGGCCTCCGGCTCCTCCGAGCACCCGCGGGCGGAGCCGGCCGACGCGACTCGCGAGCTGCGGAGCCTGACCGCCGCCGCCGAGAAGCGGCTGCTCCTGTGGCTGGCCGCCCGCATGCCCGCCCGGGTGAATTCCGATCACCTCACCGCGCTCGGGCTCCTGGCGATGATGGCGGCCGGCACCTTCTACTGGCTGAGCCGCCGCTCGCCGTGGCTCCTCCACATCGTGAACCTCTCGCTGGTCCTGAACTGGTTCGGAGACAGCCTGGACGGAACGCTGGCGCGGCACCGGAATCGCTCGCGGCCGCGCTACGGGTTCTACGTCGACCACATGGTCGATGCCTACGGCGCCTTGTGCCTGGTGGGCGGGCTGGGGCTGTCCGGCCTGATGAGCCCAGGCATGGCGGTGGCCGTCCTGATCGCCTACTACCTGCTGAACATCCACATCTACCTGGCCGCCTACAGCGTGGGCGTGTTCAAGATCGCGTACGGCCGGCTCGGGGGCACGGAGCTGAGGATCCTGCTCGTGATCCTCAACCTGGCCGCGCTCCGGCAGCCCTGGTTCTCCGTGTCCGGAGCGCGCCATCGCATCTTCGACGTCTGCGGGGCTGTGGCGGTGGCGGGGATCACGGCCGCGCTGCTCGTCGCCACGGTCCGGACGGCGCGGACCCTGGCCGAACGGGAGCGCCTCCCGGGCTGATCAGCGCCCGGGTCGGCCCGGCATCCCGGGGACGATCCCGTGCTCGGCCTCGAGCCGCTCGAGCGCCGCGATCCGGACCGGCCGGCGCACGTCGTGCTCCTCGGGGCGATAGCCCGGGCCGTGCTCGGCGAGCTTGCCCCGGGCCATGAGGCGGTCGCGGTCGATGATCATCTCCTCGCGCGACCTGCCCACGAGGTCGTTCTCCCGGCTCATGATGATGGCCTCCTCCGGGCAGGCGTCTACGCAGAAGCCGCAGTAGACGCAGCGCAGGAGGTCGATCTCGAACCGGGTCGGGTACTTCTCGATCGTGATCTCCGGCCGCTCGCCGGACTCGATGTAGATGCACTCGGCCGGACAGGCGGTCGCACACATGTAGCACGCCACGCACTTGGGCGTCCCGTCCTGCCGCGCGGTGAGGACGTGGATGCCGCGGTAGCGTCCCGAGGTCTTGCGCTTCTCCTCCGGGTACTGGATGGTGGACGCCTGGCCCAGGAAGAGGGTGGCCAGCAGGTTCTTCAGGGTGATCCACATCCCGAGCAGGATGGGGCCCACCCCCGGGTGCGTGTTGCGGTCGACGGTGACGACCCTCGCGGCCATCGCGGTCTCCTTCAGGCCCCCGCGGCCACGACGGGGGGCGCCGGCCCCTCCGTCTCGAGCGCGCGGCCCGTGCTCCCGACCACCTTGTAGTCCAGCCCCGCGTACCCGGGGACGGTCCGCGCGACCTCGAGGAAAAGCTCGCGGGCGGACGTGGCCGTGAACGGCGTCCCCAACCGGCGCAGGAGCCCCGCCGCCAGCTGCCATCCCGGCCGCGCTTCGCCCGGCGGCGGCACCGCCGGGCGGACCCTCTGCACGCGGCGCCGGTAGTTCGTGAAGGTGCCGTCCACCTCCGCCCATTCCGCCGCGGGCAGGACCGCGTGGGCCAGGTCCAGCTCGGGGACCTCGTGGGTCGCCATCACCGCGATGAAAGGCACGGCGGCGAGGGCGTCCCTCGCTTCGGGAAGGTGGAGCAGCTCGGTCCCCTGGAGCAGCAGCGCCCGCACCGCGCCGGCGCGGCAATCGGCGAGGATCGCGGCCACGCCCGTCCGCCCGAGCCCCTGGTCCAGGCAGCCCTGCGTGTTGGGGTTGCGGTCGGCGCGGAGGAGCACGTTGTCCTCCCGCACCTGCAACTTCTGCTGCGGGTCGCCGACCCGGAAATCCAGCCGCGCCCCGAGGGCGTCGGCCAGGGAGCCGAAGGCGAAGAGGTCCTCGTTGGTCCCCCGGGGAGAGGCCACCAGGGCGCTGGCGCCCCCGGCCTCGCGCAGGCGCTCGGCGGCGTCGTCCAGCGTCTCTTCCACGCCGGCAGGCTCCCAGGCCCCGGAGGCCCCGCGCCGCCGGGCCCGGGAGACACGGGTCCGGAGGGCGACGTCCTTGTACAACATCCGCCCCAGGTCGCAAATCCAGGACTGGTTGACCTCGACGTTCCGGCGGGGGACGAACCGCTGCAGCTCGCCGTCGCGATGGTCCATGCGGACGTTGCAGCCGGTTGAGCACCCGCGGCAGACCGAGTCTGTGGACTCCAGGAACCACACCCGCATCTTGAAGCGGAAGTCGTGGGAGAGCAGCGCCCCGACCGGGCAGATGTCCGCAAGGTTGCCGGCGTAGTTGTGGACGATGGGGCGGTTCTCGAAGGTCGCGATCTCGGTGTGGTCCCCGCGGTTCCTGAACTCGAAGCTGCCGGTGCCGGTGACGGTGTTCTCGAAGCGGATACAGCGCGAGCACAGGACGCACCGCTCCGCGTCCAGCACGATCGGCCCGAGGTCCACGACTTTGCGCTTCCGGACCTTCTCCTCCAGCTCCACCTTGGACTGGTGGAGCCCGTGGACCATGTAGTTGTCCTGGAGGTAGCACTCCCCGGCCTGGTCGCACACGGGGCAGTCGATGGGGTGGTTGATCAGCAGGAACTCCAGGGTCGTCCGGTGGGCCTCGACCGCCTTGGGGCTCGTGGTGCGGACGACCATGCCGTCGCTCACGGTCGTGTTGCAGGCGATCTGGAGCTTCGGCATCTTCTCGATCTCGACCAGGCACATCCGGCAGTTCCCGTCCACCGGCAGGTCGGGGTGGTAGCAGAAGTGGGGGACCTCGATCCCCAGCTTCGCCGCCGCCTGGATGACGCTGGTCCCGGCGGGGACCTCGATCTCGCGCCCGTCGATGGTGCACCTGGGCATGCTAGCGATCCAGCTCGCCGGCGATGACGTTGAGCCCGCCGATGATGGCGATCGCGTCGGCGAGCATCCGGCCCTTGATCATGTCGGGGAAGGCCTGGTAGATGTTGAAGCACGGCGGGCGCACCTTGACCCGCCACGGGCACTTCTTGCCGTCGCTCACCACGTAGTAGCCCAGCTCCCCGTTCGCCGCCTCGGTATACCCGTAGACCTCGCCGGGCGGCGGGAGGATACCCTCGTAGACCAGCTTGAAGTGGTTCATCAGGGCTTCGATGTTGGAGTAGACCTGCGACTTCGGGGGCAGCGCCACCCGCTTGTCGTCGACGATGACCGGTCCTCCCGGGAGCTTGGCCAGGGCCTGCTCGACGATCCGGACGCTCTGCCGGATCTCCTCCATCCGGACGAGGTATCGGTCGTAGCAGTCCCCGGCGGTGCCCACCGGGACGTCGAAGTCGTACTGCTCGTAGCCCGAATAGGGGTGGTCCTTGCGGACGTCGTAGGCGACCCCCGACCCGCGCAGGCACGGCCCCACCCAGCCGTAGGAGAGCGCGTCGTCCGCGGAGAACGCCCCCACGTCGCGGAAGCGCCGGTTGAAGATCGCGTTCCTGGTCAGGAGCTTGTCCGCCTGCTCGGTGACCTCGTTGATGCTCTTCACGGCCTTTTGGACCCGGTCCGCAAAGTCCTCCGGGACGTCCTGGGCCAGGCCACCGATCCGCACGTAGGACACGGTCAGGCGGGCGCCGCAGCACGCCTCGAGGAGGTCGTAGATGTCCTCCCGCGCGCGGAACAGCACGAAGAAGGGCGTGATCGCCCCCAGGTCCACGACGTTGGTGCCGACGCAGATGAAGTGGTCCATGATCCGCGACAGCTCGGACAGGATGACCCGGACGGCCTCGGCCCGCGGCGGCGCCGCGATGCCGAGCAGCTTCTCGACTGCGAGGGCCCAGCCGTGGCCGTTCATGAACGACGAGCAGTAGTTGAGCCGGTCGGTGTAGGGGATGATCTGCCAGAAGGTCCGGGACTCCGCCATCTTCTCGAAGTTGCGGTGCATGTAGCCGATCTCGGGCTCGGCGTCGACGATGGTCTCCCCGTCCATGAGCGCCTGCACGCGGAACGTGCCGTGCATCGCCGGGTGGGACGGACCCACGTTCACCACCAGGTGCTCGGAGCCGGGGGGGACCTTCACGAGCCACTCCTTCGGCTTTTTGAGGACGTGGCGGCGTCCGGTGGGGTAGTCCTTCCGCATCGGGTGCCCCACGAAGTCGTCGTGGGTCAGGAGGCGCGCGAGGTTGGGGTGGCCCTCGAACACCACGCCGTAGAGGTCCCAGGCCTCGCGCTCGAACCAGCCGGCCCCCTTGTAGACGCCGGTCAGCGTCCCGAGCTTGGGATCCGCCTCCGGGACCGGGGTCTTCAACCGGACGTGGTGCTTCTGCGAGACCGAGTAGGCGTGGAGGACCACCTCGAAGCGCTCGTCGCGGTAGTCCAGGTGGTCCACCGCGCACAGGTCGAGGAAGAGCTTGAAGTCCAGCTCGGGTCGGTGTCGCAGCAACGAAGCGGCCTCGACCCAGGCCTGGCGCGACACGGTCAGGGCCAGATCGCCCCGGAAGTCGTCGACCTCCAGGAGTTGGTCCCCGATCGCCTCCCGGAGGACGCGGGCGGCCGGGCTCCGGGCGGCGTCCGCCGCCCGGGGCGCCTCGACGTTAGCCATGGTGCCGGGTCGTATCGTCGGCAGGCAGGACGCGGAGGGGGATCACGCCGCGCGGAGGCAGGCCCTGGCGGCTGCGCTCCGCGTCGTCGTGGGCCCACTCCGCCCGCCGGATCCTTCGGTCGATGGCGCCGTCACCCGGGGCGCCGAGATTGGACGCCCGCTGGGCGCTCCTGGCCTGCTCGCCTCGCTGGATCATCTCCTGGATCTTCATGACCGCCGCGATGAGCGACTCCGGGGCCGGCGGGCAGCCGGGCACGTAGACGTCGACCGGGACGATCTCGTCGATCCCCTGCATGACGTGGTACGAGCGATAGAAGCCCCCCGACGACGCGCAGACGCCCATCGAGATCACCCACTTGGGGTCCGGCATCTGATCGTAGATGGTCTTGAGGACCGGCGCTTCCTTCTCCACGATCGTGCCCGCGACGAAGAGCAGGTCGGCCTGCCGGGGCGAGAAGCGCAGCACCTCCGCCCCGAATCGGGCGACGTCGTAGTGAGAGGCGGTGAGCGCCATGAACTCGATGGCGCAGCAGGCGGTCCCGAAAGGCATCGGCCAGATGGACGATTTCCGCCCCCACTTCACGACCGCGTCGACACGCGTCGTGATGATGTCGCCGCGCGCGTGCACGCTCGCCCAGGTCGGATCGACGAGCTTTCCCTTGAAGATGTCGAGCAGTCCCATGCGTCAGGGTATCCTTCGCCGTATCAGTGGTTTCGAGGCTTCGGCCGCGAGCCGGCGCGATGCTGCCGTTTCCGCCGGCCATGATAACCCATCCGCGGGCTATTCGCCCTTTGGCAGGTCGTACGCCGCGGCCTCCCGATCGTTCCTGACGAGCAGGCGATAGCCGGCGAGGGCGGGCGGATTCCACGTCTTGCCGTCAAGGGCCTGGAACCGCGCCGTCTCCTTCAGCCCGGAGGGGTCGGGATCCACAAGCACGACCTCGCCCTCCTCGGTCTGGACGACGAGCACGCCGCCGGCCAGCACGACCTGGCCGTGGCCGTAGCGGCCCGCCTTCCAGCGCCTCGCGCCGGTCGCCGGATCCAGGCAGACGAGGACCCCGTCGTCCAGGCCGTACACGGAGCCGTCGTGGAACACGAGGTTCGTGAACTTGGCCTTCAGGCGCGGGCTCTCCCAGACGAGCGACGCGCGCAGGGAGTCGTCGGCGTCCCGCGAGAGCTGGAGCACCTTGCTGCCGATGCCGTAGCCGCTCGAGACCAGCAGGCGGTCTCCCGGCAGCGGCAGCGGCTGTGCGACGTTGGGCTGGGACGCGGGCCAGGGGTGCTCCCAGAGCACCGCTCCGCTGGCTGGGTCGTGGCCGGCGAGGCTGCCCCGGTTGAAGATCACGATCTGCTCCGACCCGGCCAGCCGGGTGAGCAGGGGCGAGCTGTAGGACGACCCGTCGCCGCCGCCGCTCCAGGCCCGCTCCCCCGTGGCCGCGTCGTACGCCACCAGCGACCGGCCTTGCGCCCCGCCCGCGCTCACGACCACGAGGCCGCCGACCACGAGGGGGGAGCAGCTCTTCCCCCACTCCGGGCTCTGGGCTTCGTTGTCGGCCAGGACGTCGCGGCTCCAGAGGCGCCGGCCGGTGGCGAGGTCGAGCGCGTTCACCAGGCCCGTCGCGCCCATCGTGAACACGCGCCCGTCGTGGACGGTCGGGGTCGCGCGCGGACCCTCGCCCGCGATCACGGTGGCGTACCGCGCCCGGTCCGAGTGGCTCCACCGGCCCCGCCCGGTGGCAGCCTCGTAAGCGATCACCAGCTCGTCCTCCCCGCGCTGCTCCTGCGTGATCGCGAGGTCGCCCGCGACCGCGAAACCGGACCAGCCGGTGCCGATCGCCTGCCGCCAGGCGCGCCGCGGCGGCTGTGCCGACCAGTCCGTTGCGAGCCGGACGCCGGGGACGACGCCGTTGCGGGTGGGGCCGAGGAACTGGGGGTAGTCGTGGGTTCCGCCGTCTGGTGCCGGAAGCGGTGGAGAGGGTTGCTCAGGCGCGTGTTCCAGTCTCGCGGTGTCAGTACCGGTCGTGACCCCGATATCGGTTGCCGCGGGTGCCGCCCCGCTCACATCCGTCGGGGACGGGGGCATCGCGGCGTCCACCAGAAGCTCCGCCGGCCTCGCGGGGGGTGAGGCCCGCGGAGCGGCGGCCCACCGGGGCTCGACGATCGGGACCAGGTCCCCGGTCACCCCGCGCACCCGGAACAGCGCCATGGCCGTGGCGGTGGCAAGGAGCGACGCCGCGAGGATCGCCCCCCGGACGCGCGGGCGCAGGCCGGATATCGTCACGAGCCAGGCCAGCAGCAGGAAGCCGGCCAGGATTGCCGTGACCAGGGTGTTCACCACACGCTGCTGCCGGATGGCGTCGCCCGTGAGCCAGACGCGGGCGAGCCAGAGGAGGGCCAGCACCACCACGCCGGCGGCCGGCCACCAGCGCAGCCTGTTCATGGCGGAGCATGATACCGCGCGCCCGATATGCGGGCGGCGGCGCACCGGCCGGTCACTCGTTCCGGGAGTCCCCTCGGGCGCCATCAACCCGTTCGGCACGGCGTGGAACGCGCGCTTGTGGCCCCCTTGCGGGCCCCTCGATCCACGGGGCCTGCCTGCGCTACCATCGGGCGCCCAGGAGGGACCCATGCAGGCACTGGATTGGGACCGCGTCCCGGTGGAGCGGGTGACGGACGGGATCACGCGGCAGCTGGTGACGGGGAAGAACGAGATGATGGCCCGGGTGTCGCTCGCCAAGGGGGCGGTCGTCCCCACCCACTCCCATGTCAGCGAGCAGATCAGCTGGACCCTGTCCGGATGCCTGCGCCTGTGGATCGGTGACGGGGAGGAGGTCGTGACCCTCCATCCTGGCCAGTTCGTGGTGATCCCGCCCGACGTCCCCCACCGCGCAGAGGCTCTCGAGGACACGGTGGAGGTGGACCTCTTCAGCCCCATCCGCCAGGACTGGCTGGACGGCACGGACACCTACTTCCATCGCAAGTAGCGGCTACAGCACCCGCGCGACGACCAGGGTCATGTCGTCGTGCTGCTTCGCTCCCGCCGCGAACGCGTCGGCCGAATCGATGAGGTGCCGTAGCAGAGCCTCGGCCGAGGCCTCCCGGCACCGGTTAACCGCCTCCATCAGCCTCTCCTCTCCCCACTCCTCATCGGCGGTGTTCATGGCCTCGCTGATCCCGTCGGTGAACCCGACCAGCACGTCCCCCGGCCGCAGCGTGACCGAGGCCTGCTGGTAGCGGAACGCCGGGAGCAGGCCCACGACCGTGCCCCCCTGGTCCAGGCGGATCACCCCGCCGTCGCGGAACAGCATGGGAGCGTTGTGGCCGGCGTTCACGTAGCTCAGCTCCAGGGTCACAGGGTCGTACTGCGAGTAGAAGAAGGTCGCGTAGCGGTTGGCCAGGGACGCGTCGCAGATCAGCCGGTTCACGTTCCCCATCAGGGAGGCGAGGTCGGCGCCGCCGCTCAGCGTCTGGCCACGGAGCGACGCCTGGAGGCTCGCCATGAGAAGGGCAGCAGAGATGCCCTTGCCGGCCACGTCCCCGATGGCCAGCCCGAAGCGGCCGCCGTCCAGGGCGAGGAAGTCGAAGTAGTCGCCGCCCACTCCCAGCGCCGGCCGGCAGGCGCCCGCGTAGTCCAGGCCGGGCACCGCGGGGCGGTTCTGGGGGAAGAGCTGCTCCTGGACCTCCCGGGCGATCTCCAGCTCCCGCCGGTGGCGCTCGCGGTGCGCAACCTCCCGGGCGATCGCCTCGGTGAGGCGGCCGATCTCCAGGGCGAGGCCGGCCTGGGTGGCCACGGACTGGAGGAGGCGCAGGTCCGTTCGCGAGTACGCGGCGTCCGACTGTTTCTGCCCGAGGCTCATGAACCCGAGGAGCTCGTCCTTAGCCCCCAGCGGCAGGAGGAGCTGCGTTTGCAGGGTGCTCAGGCTGGCGCGCTCGGTGGCTCCGACGTCCGGCTGGCGGTGGACCCAGGACTCCGGGTCCTCGAGGTACATGCGCACGGGCTTTCCGTCCTCCCTGAGCCGCCGCACCGTGCCGGCGCCCTCGGGGAACGAGACGTCGGGATCGGGGCCGTAGCCCAGGGCGAACGCGGGCCGGTAGGCGCCTTCGGTCCGGAGGAGCACGGCAGCTCGCGGTACGTGCAGCGAGGCGGAGATCCGCTCGGTCAGCCGCCGCAGGAGCGGCCCGGTCTCGATCATGGTCCGCACCTCCTCGGCCAGCTCGCTCAGGATCTTCTCGGCGTCGTAGGCCTCGCGGAAGAACCGGCGGTCGATCCACGCCGCCAGCCGGGCCGAGAAGAGCTGCAGGAGGAAGACCGTCATCACCACGAGCGCGATGGCCGTGATCCGGGCCGGTCGGTTGGCGCCGGGATCGACGGCGAGCGAGGCCCCGACCAGGATCACCACGGCGCTCAGGGCGACCTGGACGAACCGGAGGCCCCCCCGGGCGAGCGCGTACTGCAGGCCCTGGCGGATGACCAGGCGCACGTCGAGGGCGCGATGGACGACGACCACGTAGGCCAGCGTCAGCGGGAACAGGAACACCGCGCTCAGCGCGGGGCCGGAGAGCCAGGCCGGGAAATAGGAGAAATCGATCCTGCCCGTCCTGAACAGGCTGACCAGCAGCAGGAAGAGCGTCGGATTCAGCGCGACGTGCGTCCCCACGTTGAGGAGCAGGAGCCGCCGCCGGTCGTCCGGTGCCTTGGTCATCCCGTGCTTGGCGCCGAGGCTCGCGAAGAAGCAGCCGATCGCGGCCATCCGGAAGGCGAGGACGGCGCCTCCGAACCGGCCCAGGAACCCATGCGCGACCGCGCCGAACGAGAAGTCCTCGGACCGGCCGATCATCGCCAGGGAGTCGGCCACTCCGAAGACCAGCAGCGGCCCCAGCAGCAGCCACCTCAGCCACCACCGCTGCTTCTCGAAGGCGAACCGCTCGGGGAAGTGGAGCCCGAACAGGAACATGAAGGCGAACCAGCCGGTGTGCAGCGCGCCCGAGACCACGATTGCGGGGACCCGCACCGCGTCCCCCCAGGTCCAGAGTCGTCCGGGCTCGAAGCCGGGCGCCAGGTGCAGGAAGCTGACCAACATCCCCAGGAGCAGCCAGGCCCGGAGGTCCCGAGGCTTCAGCGCCGCGACCGAGAAGCCCACGACCAGGCAGACCAGGGGCATCGCCAGGCCGATCACGACGCGATAGATCCGTTCGCCCAGGCCCGGCCGCGTGGGCGGCACGGCGGCCAGCGTGACCTCGACGCGCAGCACCTGCTCGTGCCGAGCGATGCCGAGGCGGAGGACGTCGCCGGGGCGCGCGGCGGCCAGCGGGCGTGCCAGGTCGGAACGGCCCAGGAACGCCCGTCCAGCTGCCGTTATCAGGCGGTCGCCTTCGCGGATCCCCGCGGCCGCGGCTTCCGGCTCGACGCTCTTGATCGCGGGCCCGTAGCTCTCGAGGACGATGGGCCAGCGCACGTCGTCGGCCGCGGGGCCGACGAGCCCGCGCACGACGTCCACGGTTATGCGCCCCTGGTAGGCGACGACGACGGAGAAGAGCAGCCCCAGGACCACCCAGCGGACGATCGGCCGTCTGGACTCGGGCATCGTGTTCCCCATGCGGGCGGGCCCGCCGGTCGGCTCAGCGATTCCAGTGCATTCCCCGGACGAACGCCTCCAGCCCGTCCTCCCAGGAGGGGAGGAGGATCCGGGGTTCCTGGATCGTCGTGAGGGCCGAGAACCGGGGCCGGCGGGCGGGCCGCGGGAACTCGGCGCTCGTGACCCGTTCGACCCGCGTGGAGATCCCCAGCCGCAGGTAGAGCACGGAGGCGAGCTCGAACCAGCTCACGGCGCCTCGTCCGGCCAGGTGATAGGTGCCGTAGGCCCCGGTTCCCACGAGCGCGGCGATGGCCTCCGCGAGGTGGGGCGCGTAGGTCGGAGACCCGAACTGGTCGCCGACCACCCGCACCGGCGCCGTGCCCGCCTGCTTCAGGATGGCGGCGGGGAAGTTTCGCCCGTTCTCGGAGTACAGCCACGCCGTCCGCACCACGTAGTGGTGCGGGTTGAGGACCCGCACCGCCTCCTCGCCGGCCAGCTTGCTGGCGCCGTAGACCGACAGCGGAGCCGGGCGGTCGTATTCGTGGTAAGGGCGGCCTGCCTCGCCGTCGAACACGTAGTCGGTGGAGACGTGGAGGATGGCGGCTCCCGACTCCGCCGCCGCGAGCGCGAGGTTGCGCGGTCCCAGCGCGTTGCCCCGGTACGCCGCTTCGGCGTCGGTCTCGGCGCCGTCGACGTCGTTGTAGGCGGTGGCGTTCAGGACCAGGTCCGGACGGTGGGACTTCACGAGCGTGTGCACCGCCGCCAGGTCGGTTACGTCCAGCCCGCGCCGGCCGAAGGCGGCCACAGCGTGGCCGCGCAGGGCCGTGGCGAGCACCCGCCCGAGCTGCCCGGCCGCCCCGGCCAGCAGGATCCTCAAATGGACCGCCCGTTCATCCCAGCGCCCGTCCCAGGCCGAGGCGCTCCCGGCGGTACTTGCCGGACTGGACCGACGCGCACCAGGCGGCGTTGTCCAGGTACCAACGGACCGTCGCCGCGAGCCCGGCCTCGAAGTCGTGACGGGGCCGCCACGCCAGCTCGGCGGCGATCTTGCGCGAGTCGATGGCGTAGCGACGGTCGTGGCCGGGCCGGTCGGGCACGAACGTCTTCAGCTCTGCGTAGCTGCGGATCCCCTGGTGGCGGAGGGCCGCGCTACCGGCCGCCGGCCGCTCCCGCTCCAGGGCGGCGCAGATCCGCTCGACGACCTCGAGGTTCGTCATCTCGGCGCCGCCGCCCACGTTGTACTTCTGCCCCACCGTCCCGCGCTGCAGGACCGCGAGCACGGCCTCGCAGTGATCCTCCACATAGAGCCAGTCGCGGACGTTGCCGCCGTCGCCGTAGACCGGTAGCGGCCGGCCCTCGAGGCCGTTCAGGAGCATGAGCGGGATCAACTTCTCGGGGAACTGGAACGGGCCGTAGTTGTTGGAGCAGTTCGTCACCAGGGCGGGCAGGCCGTAGGTCTCGCGGTAGGCGCGCACGAGGTGGTCGGCGGCCGCCTTGGAGGCGGCGTAAGGGGAGTTGGGGGCGTAGGGGGTGTCCTCGTGGAACGCGCCGTCGCTGCCCAGAGAGCCGTAGACCTCGTCGGTGGAGACGTGGAGGAAACGAAAGGCCGCGGTCCCCTCGGGGCCGAGGCCGCCCAGGTGGCGGCGCGCCGCCTCCAGCAGCTCGAACGTGCCGCGGACGTTGGTGTCGACGAACGCGGCGGGGTCGTCGATCGAGCGGTCCACGTGGGTCTCGGCGGCGAAGTTCACGATCGCCCAGGGCCGGTGGTCCCGGAGCAGGGCGCGCACGGCGTCGCGGTCGCAGATGTCGGCCTGGACGAACGCGAAGCGGGGGTGGTCCTCGACGCCGGCCAGGCTCTCGCGGTTGCCCGCGTAGGTGAGCTTGTCCACCACCAGCACACGGTCCCCGGTCCGCTCCAGGGCGTGGCGGACGAAGTTCGAGCCGATGAAGCCGGCCCCGCCCGTCACCACGAGAGTCCTCATGCCGCCACAGTCTATATCGCTCCGGCGCCGGCGCTTTCTGCGACTTCCCTGGCCGCGACCCTGCTAGGCTACGGCGCATGATCCGGTCCGGCGAGGAGCGATCCGGCTTCCGGGTCGCGCGGGGCCACCCGCTCCCGCTCGGGGCGAGCGTCCGGCGGGACGGCATCAACTTCGCGGCCTTCTCGACGCACGCCACCTCGGTGCGGCTGGTCCTGTTCCGTCCAGGGGAACGGGACCCGGTCTTGGACTACGCCCTCGACGCCCGCTACAACCGCACCGGCGACGTCTGGCATGCGCTGGTGCTCGCGGCCGACCCCGGGCTCGAGTACTGCTTCCGCGCGCACATGGACCCGAACCCGGCGCCGCACCTCCATCGTTTCCAGCCCGACCGGCTGCTGCTGGACCCCTGCGCGAAGGCGGTCTCGGGCGCGCCGGTCTGGGGCCAGCCGCCGCCGCCGTCCGACGCGCCGGCCCACGGGCGGATCCGGCCCCGCCGGGCACGCGTGGCCGAGGAGGAGTTCGACTGGGGCGAGGAGCACCCCCTCGGCCACCACCTGGCCGACTCGGTGATCTACGAGGCGCACGTGCGGGGCTTCACGGTCGATCCTTCCTCGGGCGTCGCCCACCCGGGCACGTTCCGGGGCCTGGTCGAGAAGATCCCGTACCTGAAGGCCCTGGGCGTCACCGCGGTCGAGCTCATGCCGGTCACCGAGTTCGAGGAGAACGACAACGTCTGCCGGGACCCGCGCACGGGCATGCGGCTGCGGAACTTCTGGGGCTACCAGCCGCTCGCGTTCTTCGCCCCCAAGGCCGCCTACGCGGCCAGCGGGCCGTCCGGCGGGGAGGTCCACGAGTTCCGGGAGATGGTGCGCTCGTTCCACGAGGCCGGCATCGAGCTGGTCCTGGACATGGTGTTCAACCACACCGGCGAGGGCGACGAGACGGGCCCGACCGTCTCGTTCCGCGGCCTCGACAACGCGACTTACTACATCCTCGATCCCGAGACCGGCCGCTATCTCAACTACTCCGCGTGTGGCAACACCCTGAACTGCAACCACCCCGTCGTCCGCGGCATGATCCTGGGCTGCCTGCGCTACTGGGTCACCGAGATGCACGTGGACGGCTTCCGCTTCGACCTCGCGTCGATCCTGGGCCGGGGCCGGGACGGCGAGGTGCTCGCCAACCCCCCGCTGCTGGAGGTCATCGCCGGCGACGCGGTGCTCGCCAGGACCAAGCTCATCGCCGAAGCCTGGGATGCGGCCGGTCTTTACCAGGTGGGCACGTTCCCGCACTGGGGACGCTGGGCGGAATGGAACGGCCGCTTCCGCGACGACGTCCGCCGCTTCGTACGGGGCGACCCCGGGATGGCCGCGGCGCTGGCCACGCGGCTCGCCGGCAGCTCGGACCTGTACCAGCACGACGGGCGAGAGCCCCATCACAGCGTCAACTTCGTGACCAGCCACGACGGGTTCACCCTCGCCGACCTGGTCAGCTACCGGCGGAAGCACAACCTGGCGAACGGCCAGGAGAACCGCGACGGCCAGGACGAGAACTTCAGCTTCGACATGGGCGTCGAGGGACCTTCGTCCGCTCCCTCCGTGCTCGCCGCCCGCCGCCGCCAGTCACGCAACCTGATGGCGCTGCTCCTGCTGTCCCAGGGGGTCCCGATGATCCTGGGCGGCGACGAGGTCGGGCGCAGCCAGGGCGGCAACAACAACGCCTGGTCCCAGGACAACGGGACTTCCTGGTTCGACTGGAGCCTGCTCGAGCGCAACGGCGACCTGCTGCGTTTCGTGACGCGGCTGATCCGCTTCCGCGAAGCACACCCCAACCTCAGGCGCCGCAGCTTCACGGAGCCCGATCCCGCGGCGCCATGGGTGGCCTGGCAGGGCACCAGGCGGGGAGCTCCCGACTGGTCACCCGAGTGCTGCTGGCTGGGGATGCACCTGCTCGGCCTCGGCCGAGACGACGACCTGTTCGTGATCTCCAACGCCGCGGAGGTGAGCCGCCGCTTCGAGCTGCCGCTCCTGGGCGGCGGCAGTCGCTGGCGGCTCTTCCTGGACACGTCCCTCGAGCCGCCGTCCGAGATCGTCGAGCCCGGCCTCGAGACTCCCGTGCCGCGCCCGGACGAGTACGAGGTGGGCCCGCAGTCCGTGGCCGTGCTGGTGGGGCGGTAGGGCGCTTGACGCATGACCGTCATGACCGTATATTCTGTCAGGAGCGAAATGACCGAAGTGACGAAACAGGCGAGAGGACTCCCGCCGGGACAGCGCGAGACCGCCACTTTCCCTCGCTTCGGCCTGCCCGACTACGCAAGGCGGGCGCCTGATTCGCGTGTCGCGCTGCAGTTGGCCCTCGCAGACGGCAGAGGGAGGTCCAGCCAGCTCGACCGGGAGGCGCTGGGGCCCCTGCAGCGGATCGAGCAGGCCTCGGACTTCCACTGCGTGACCACGTGGAGCACGCGCGGGCTGCGCTGGGGCGGTTTCCGGTTTCGGGACTTCTACGAGCAGATCCTGGTGCCGGCCATCCAGCCCGATGCCTCGGCACAGTTCGTCGTGTTCCGTTGTCTGGACGGCTATTCGGTGACCATGCTGCGGGAGGATGCGCTTCAGCCTGACGTGCTGCTCGCCGACATGCTGGAAGGGCGTCCGCTCTCCGCCGAGCACGGCGCGCCGATGCGCGTCGTCGCGCCCCGCCACTACGGATACAAGAACGCGAAACACCTGCGAGCGATCGAGCTCCGGCACGACTACCACGGCCCTCGCTCAGTCCTGCGCCGCTTCGTCGATCATCCACGTGCCCGCGTCGCGCTCGAAGAACGTGGACGGGGCGTTCCAGGTTGGATCCTGCGCTACCTGTACCGGCCGTTGATCGGGCGGACGACCCGCGAGTTCGACGAAGGCCTGAGGACACCGTCCCGATGAGCTGTGTTCAGGGTCGCCGCGCCGCCGGGGTCCACGGCGTACCCGAGCCTCGCTGCATCCGGTAGCTTCGAAGCAGGATCCCTGCCTCCGGCAAGGCCCGTGGCGGCCTTTCGCCCTCGCGCCCGAGCCTCCACTCAACGCCAATCGAGGTCGAGGCTCTTCCCCACCCGGCTGAGCCGGGCCGACACGCGTCGAGTGGCGCCGGCCTCGAAGGTCCCGCTCAGGGTCGCCACGCGCCGGCTGTCGTCCCAGCGCACCTCCACCTGCACGCGGCGGCGTCCGGGCTTCACGTCGAGGACGTGGCGCAGGCGTCCGCCGTGCAGCTTCACGCCCAGGATCGACTTCGCCACGCCGCCGGCGAACCGCCGTTCCACGATGGTCTCGCCGTCCACCGAGATCACTACAAGCCCGTTCTTGAGGGAGTGGTGCAGCTCGAAGGCGAGATGGGCGGCGGCGGACGGCGTCGGCGGCTCCTTCACCGGGGGTAGGTCGGGAACTAGCGGGAGCGCCGGCTGCAAGTCCGCGACGGGCGAGGCGGCCGGCGCGGGCGGGGGACTCGGCGCCGGGAGCACCGGCCGGACCTCGCCACCACGCCGGAACAGCTCGAGGAGCACGACCAGGGCGAGCGCGACGATGCCCGCGAAGCCCCGGACCAGCGACCGCCCCAGGATGCCGTCGACCGCGCCGCGACGGTTCGCCGTGAACCGCCCCGGCCACGTCGAGACGCCGGCGGGCGGTTGCGGGGGTGGGCCCGGAGGGTGCTCCGTCCACGGCCGGTCCGCAGCGTGGCGCGGCGCACGGCCCGAGAGCAGGTCGTCCAGGTCCTCGGCGAGGCGCCCGGCATCGGGGTATCTATCGTTGCGAGGCCGCGCGAGCGCGTGGGCCACGACGGCGTCGACGGCGGGCGGCAGCTCCGGGCGAATGCTGGAGGGTGGCGGCGGAGAGTCGTAGACGACTCGGGTGAGGATGGCCCGGGGATCATCCCCCGCGGCGCCCGGCCCGGCGGCGAAGGCGTCGCGGCCGGTCAGGAGGCGGTAGGCCACCGCTCCCAGCGAGAACACGTCCGTGCGCGCGTCGACGCTCTCGCCCACCGCCTGCTCGGGGGACATGTAGAGTGGTGAGCCGAACGCCCGCCGCACGGAGGAGAGGGTGATCCGGGCCGTCTCCAGGCGCGCCACGCCGAAGTCCGTCACCTTGGGTTCCCCGGACGGCTGGACCAGGATGTTGCTCGGCCGCAGGTCCCGGTGGACGACGCCGTTGCTGTGGGCGTGGTGGAGCGCCTCGGCCACCCGACCCACCAGCCGCAGCGCCCGTCGCCATTCCATCGCCTCCCCGGCTGCCAGCAGCGCCGCCAGGGGGGTTCCCTCGACCAGCTCGAGGACGATGAACAGGGCTCCGCTCCGCGGGTCCTTGCCCGCGTCGTGGACGACGGCGATGCCGGCGTGGGACAGCCGGGCCGCGGCGCGGGCCTCGGCGAAGAAGCGTTCCTCGAACCGCCGGCGCTCGACGTCGCCTGCCCCGACCGGGACCTCGACCGTCCTCAAGGCGACCTTCCGGTCCAGGTCCGGATCGTGAGCCCGGTAGACCGTGCCGTTGGCCCCAAGCCCGATGGCCTCGAGCAGCGCGTACCGGCCCAGGCTCCCGGGCTGCGGGCTCGTCGACATCGAGGACATGTTCGCACGCGCGCGGGTGGTTCCCAACCGAGGCCGCGACAAGGGAGAACTCTCGGTCGCGAGTCCGCACGGTGAGCTAGGATCAGCCGATGAGCGGCTGGCCGCAGATCCTCTTCTTCGCGCTCGTGCCCGCGACGGCACAGGCGGCGCCGCCGTCCGAACGGATCGAGATCCGCTTCGCCGACCAGCTCCGCCTCGAGGACCTGACGCTCTCCGGCCAGAGGGCCTCGCGGCGCGTGGACTTCGTCCTCGAAGCGGGCGCGAAACCCCTCCCCGGGGCGAGTCTGACCATCGTGTACGACCACTCCCCCGACCTCGATCCCGAACGCTCTTTTCTCTCCGTCGCCCTGAACCACGGCATCCTGCGCAGCGTGCGCCTCGACCTCCGCGACGGGAGCGCCGCTGAGCTGTCGATCCCGCTGCCGGAAGGCATGCTCCGACCTGCCAATCAGCTCGTCATCACGGCGGAGCAGGCGGCACCGGACGAGGGGCGCGCCTGGACGCGCGTCCTGGCGCGGTCGTGGCTCTCCGTCCCCTACGAGCGGACCCGGGTCGAATGGACGCTGGCCGACCTGCCCGCGCCGCTGCTCACCGCGTCCGGTTACTCCTCGCGGCGCTTGTCCGTGCTTTTGCCCAAGGCGGCTTCCGGCCCGACGCTCGAGGGCCTGGCGCGCGCCGTCGCCGGCCTGTGCCGCCGCGTGGCCCCGGAGCCCGTCGCCGCCGTGTTCGTCACAGCGGCTTCGGAGGCGCGCTCGCCCCTGCTGGTCGTGGGCACGCCCCGGGAGCAGCCCGAGCTGGCGCTGCTGGGACTCCCGGCTCCGTTCCGGATCACGCGCGCGCGCGGCGAGCCCGCGGTGGCGCAGGACGGCCGTCCGCTCGAGTCGACCGTGGGCGTGATCGCGCTGGCCACCACGGGCGAGCAGCCGGCTCTCGTGGTGACGGGCAACACTCCGGAGGCGGTGTCCCGCGCGGTGCGGGGGCTCGACTCTGGCGAGGCCGCGGCGGAGACTGCGCGGCTGGTCACGGGGTTCGTCCAGGAGCCCGCGCGGGGACCGCGGGAATGGGATGGCTTCGTCCCCCCACGGAGCCGGTTCAGGCTCGCCGAAGCCGGAGACAGCCAGGCCGAGTTGGCGGTCACCCGCGAGACTCCCGCCCGGGTGCGCCTGCGGACCACGCCCGACGCGCGCTTCCTGCCGTACGGCAACGCGGTGAAGCTCATCTTCCGCATCCTCCCCGGGTTCGCGGAGGATCCCGAGGGGGTCGTCGAGGTGTACTGGAACGACACGCTGCTGAGGCACTCGCCGCTCCGGGCGCTCGGCCGCGGCCCGTACGCCTCGCTGTCGCTCCGGATCCCGGTGGAGATCCTGCGCCACGACAACGCGCTGGCCGTGGCCTGGAACGGCCGCACCGGCGCGCCCGGACCGTTCGCCATGCTGCTGCCGGAGTCCGAGCTGTGGCTACCGCGCGAGTTCGCGGCGCGGTTGCCGGACCTGCGCTTCCTCCGTCACTCCCTGTTCCCGTTGAGCGTGAGGGGGGACCTTGCCGACACCGTGGTCGTGCTTCCCGACGGAGCGGGAGATAGGGCGGGCGACGAGTGGGTCGCGGCCTTGTGCGAGCTCTCGGCATCTTTCGGGAGGCTGATGCCGTCGCCGCCGCGCTTCGGCGTGAGGCGCGTCTCCGAGCTGGGCCCGCTCGGGACCGGCGCGAACCTCGTGCTGCTCGAGACGGCCCAGCGGGGTGCGGCTCCCCAGCTGCCGATCCCGAAGCTTGCCGGCCAGCCGCACGGCGCCTCGGCCGCGAGGCTGCCGCTGCTGGAGCTGCGCCATTCTCCCTGGAACGCGGAGAAGTACGTCCTCCGGGTGCGCGCCCCCTCGACGACGCTGCTCCGTGCGGCCGTGCGCAGCCTGTCGCAGCCCGCGGTTCTGGAGCGCCTCTCAGGCGATACCGCCCTGCTCGCCGCCGAAGGCCCCTTGTGCTACACGCTGCGCCCGCAGCGCGATGTCGCCGAGGTGTCCCGGCTGCGCCGGCTCGAGGCCTGGTTGCGGGACAACTGGCTCGCACTGCCGGCCATCCTCGCGCTCGTGAGCGGCCTGCTCTACATGGGGCTGCGGCTCACGCTCGAGCCGGGGCGCGCAGCACGCGAAGCCGCGGGCGTCTCGCAGAGGCGGGCCTGATCGGATTCCCAAGGTGCCGGCGGCCCACTCGACCACCTCGGGGCGGGTCTTCGGTTCGCCCTCGTGCATGTCCCCGGAGCGCGGCCTGCACCTTCCCCCCGGCGCGGCCGATCAGGCCTGCGGCCGATAGCACCCGACGGGCATGTCGAAGTGTGCGGTTCGGGCAAGAACCTTTTCGAGCTCGGCGCCGTGTCCGCCCGTACCGCGGCTGGCGCGTTCTAGCGCACCCGCTCGAACGGGACCAGGTGGCGCTTGTCGAGGGCCGTTCCGAACCAGGCCCAGTTCTGGAGGTAGTAGCTCTCACGATCTCCCCAAAGTCCATCGGACAGCGAGGCCTGCAGGCGCTGGCTGATGGCGTCCGCGACGTCCGGGGCGAAGTCCCTGAGGGCCGGCATGATCGCCGCCAGCATCTCCGGCGCTTCGTAGTCCGCCTTTGCCTCGCCGCGGCTCGAGATGATCGCAGGCAGCCTCTGCTGCTGCCGGAACCGGTCCGCGGCCCAGGCCAGGGACTCCCTCGAGTACGCGTGGGCCCGGGATTCCCCGTAGAGCGCCGCGTCGAGGGCCACGCGCCAGTGGACGCGGAAAGCGTCGTACGAGTAGCGGCTGTCGGTCTCGCTCCCCGGGCGCAGCTCGCCGGTCGCCGTGTCGAGCAGGATCCAGTCGCTGGGAAGCCGAGTGGTCGTGAAGCCGGAGTTGCGCCCGAGCAGGAAGTAGGTCGTCTCCACCAGGGAGAGCCAGTCGTGGGCCGGGTCCTCGCGGGCGAAGATGCGATAGGCGTACGGAGCATAGTACGAGGGGTTGATCCGGCAGGTGGATCCCTGGCACAGGGTGTCGCCCCCGAGCAGGTAGCGGCGTCCTCCCGCCACGATCGTCCCGTGCTCCCACAGGTCCGCCAGCGCCGCGCGCGCGTGCCGCAGGTACGCCTCGTCGTTCCAGGTCCTGGCCGCGAGGATCAGGGCCAGCGCGGCGTCCTCGTCGGCGTCGGAGGCGAACGCCTGGTCGAGCACCCGGAAGCTTCCGTCCGGCGCGGCACCCCATCGCCAAGCCCAGAGCGCGTCCGCGCGCACCCCGCGGTTCAGGTTGTTCACGGCCCAGGCAAATGTCCGGTCGAATGCGCCGCGATCCTCGATCCAGACCGCGCGGAGCATGGCATAGGCCTGTCCCTCGGAGGTAGTGATACCGCCGGCCTTGGGATCGACGACGCGGCCGTCGGGCTGGACGAAGCGGGCGGTATAGGCGGTCCACGTGTTCTGGAGGAGCACGCGGGTCTCGTCCTGCGTCTGCGCCGGAGCGCCGTCTCCGGCCGCGCCACAGTTGCCGGCCGCGAGTGCGAGCAGGACGATGGCGGTCGAGGCTCGGCCGTGCGATGGCGCGTCCCGTCTGCGGCCGGCCCGCCGGGCCTTCACTGGCCTCCCGCCCCGGCGGTCCGCTCTCCCTTGAACGGCAGCACGACCGGCGCGGTCCGCCCGCCGGCGTACAGGCTGCGCGCGAAGGCGTCCATATCTCGACTATCTCCCCACTCGAACGCGACGGCAACCCTCGTGGTACCGTCCCGGCGGACGACACGGCAGGAGCGGTCGATCGTGGCCGGCGCGGGGCTCGACAGGAAGATCCTCAGCATGGGGCGCTCATCGAGAGGACCGGGCCGCGACAGCTCGACGAGGGCGCCGAAGGGGCTGGCCACGAGGCAGACGGCTTCATGTCCGCCGACCGTGCACCGCCAGGGGCCCGGCACCCTTGGGGCCTGACGTCGCGACGGACGCCTCGGCTCGGTGACTCGCCACAGCGTGCCGAGCACGTAGGCGAACGAGCGGAACGGGTCGTCCCGCGGGTACCCACGCGTGAGCCAGCTCCGTTCGCCGGTGAAAACCATCTCCACCAGGCGCCGGTGCGTGGCCACGTCCACGGCCAGGAACTCGAAGCCGGCCTGCATCGCGCCGGCCTCCTCCCATTCCGCCCACCGCCGCCGGGCGCGCACTCGGATCGTCCCCAGCTCGCTGCTGAGCCCCAGCTCGCACTCCGGCGGGAGGGCGGCGGCGCGATCGAACACGAGACGGACCCCGCTCTCGCTCAGGTCCGCGGTGCGCGCAGGGCGCCCCACGGGCGGCGGAACGATCGGGCCGGTGCGGTCTCCGCTCACCGAGATGGGGAGGTCGGCGCGACCGGCCCAGGACCCGGCCCCTCGCACCTCGCAGGCGAAGTCGCGGGCCACACGCGGGGCGCGGCGCTGCTGGGGCTGCTCGTAGGCCACACAGGCCGCCGCGACCAGTATCGCGGAGTTCGCCAGGACCCAGACGGAGTTGATCAGGGTGGCGTGCAGCTCCCCCGCCGGCGTGACCGCCGGCTGGAACAGGGCGAGACGGAGCGGGAGGGCGACCATCAGCGCCGCCACGGAGAGGGCGAGCAGAGCAAGCGTCACCCAGCTTGTGGAGTAGTCGAAGCGGGCGCGGTCGAGGCTGGTGCCCTTCTCGGTCACGTTGAAGCGCCCGAGGCGGGGGTTGAGCAGGGCCAGCAACGTCACGCCGGCGGTGAACGGGGCGATCGACACCTCGTAGACGCCGGCCCAGAAGGAGTGCCGGTGGCGCTCGCTGATCATCGAGTTCGCCAGCGTGCACAGGCCGATGTGGGGAAGGATGTAGGCGAGGACCGCGGGGACGTCGGCCCGGATCGGGTGGATGCCGAGCAGCAGGTAGCTCAACGGAGCCAGGATCATGATCAGGCACGGGAACCCGAAGAAGAAGTGCGCCATCGCGTTGAAGTAGTTCAGGCGCTGCGGGAGGCTGAGGCCGCGCTTGAACAGCGGGCAGTCGAGCCGGAGGATCTGGGCCATGCCGCGGGCCCATCGGATGCGCTGCTTGACGTGGGCGGCGAAGGTCTCGGTGGCCAGCCCCGCGGCCAGCGGAAGCGCGAGGTAGGCCGAGCGCCAGCCGCGGGCGTGCAGCTCCAGCGCGGTGTGGGCGTCCTCGGTCACCGTCACCGTGCGGACCCCGCCGATGGACTCGAGGGCTGATCGGCGCAGCACCGCGCACGAGCCGCAGAAGAAAGCCGAGTTCCAGAAGTCGTTGCCCGCCTGGACCACGTGGTAGAAGAACGACTGCTCCGGGGCGATGCGGCCGGTCAGCTTCAGGTTGCGCTCGTAGGGATCGGGGTTGAAGAAGTGCTGGGCGGTCTGGACCAGGGCCAGCCGATCGTTTTCGAAGAAGCCGACGGTCTGGCGGAGGAACGACCGCACCGGCACGTGGTCGGCGTCGAAGATCGCGACCAGCTCCCCGTGCGTTCGGGCCAGCGCCCGGTTCAGGTTGCCGGCCTTGGCGTGGGCGTTGTCGGACCGGGTGAGGTAGAAGCAGCCCAGCTCCCGCGCCATGGCCTCGATCTCCGGCCGGCGGCCGTCGTCCAGCACGTAGACCTGCTTCCGCGGGTAGTCCATCGCGAGCGCGCCGATCGCGGTCCGGCGCACGATCTCGACTCCCTCGTTGTAGGTCGGGATGAAGACGTCCACCGTGGGCACGCGGGTCAGCGGCGGCGGGGTGCGGGACTCCAGCTCGATGGTCTGGAAGTAGCCGAGGAACAGGATCACCAGCCCGTAGATCTCGGCCGTCAGCAGTAGCCCCGAGACGGCGGCGTCGGCGGCGCGGTCGGTCGTCAGGGTGGAGCTCACGCGCCAGTAGAAGTAGCGCACCGAGGCGAAGCAGCTCAGGAACACGATCAGCGGGCGCAGCGGGCGGCTAGAGCTGGCGAGCATGGCCAGCCCGAGCAGCACCAGCGAGACCTGGGCCTGCTCCCACGACGACAGCGGCACCACGATCGCCGAGTAGACGAACGGGAGAGCGAACACGCACAGCACGGCTACGCCGATCGCGCCCTGGCGCAGCCGCTTGCCACTCCAGCCGCCGCTCATCGCCGGGACCCGGAGCGCGTCAGAACAGGATCACCAAGCGGGCGAGGAAGGACTGCTGGGCGAACGGCCCGAAATCGTCCCAGGCATAGGTCGCGGGCAACGAGAGCCGCTCGGAGAAACGGAAGGTCACGCTGGCGGAGACGCCCCGGGCACGGCGCCTGGAGGCTCCCGTGAACGACTGCGAGCCGACGAACGCGGCGGCGGCGTAGTCCACCGACGGGCTCGCCCTTCCCCGTGCCTCCGCGCGCAGCACCCGGCTGTCGAATCGCGACGGGCTGAAGTAGCCGCCGATGCCGGGGTTGGATTCCGAGGGAAGCGGGGAGATGCCGTCGCTGCCCACCAGCTCGAGGGGCACCCGCTGGCCACGACGGTCCACCAGCGAGGCTCCGCCGTAGCCCAGGCGGTCCTCGTCGAAGCCGAAGTAGTCGAACGAGGCGCTGAGCCGGAGCAGGCTCAGCGCGCTCTGCTCGCCGCGCGCGACGGCGGCGAAGCCGAGGCCGGCGCCGGCCCGCGTGAAGAGATTGCCGTCGACCCTGCTCCCCGAGCGGGAGCCGACACCTGCCTCGGCGAACAGGTCCATGCGGGCCGGGAGCCGGTAGGCTAGGGCCGCCACCAGGCGGTTGTCGCGGACCGCGCCGACGAGGTCCCCAGCGAACGGGCCGCGGGATGGCCGAAGGCCGGCGACGGACAGGATCGACTCCTCGACGTTGGAGCGTTGCGCGCTGACCGTGTAGCGGAGCGACTCGGAAGGCTTCAGCGTGAGCGAGGCGAGTCCGGTGAGGCTCCACTCGCCGTCCTCGAAGCGCGTTCCGGACAGATCGACGCCCCATTCGCGCCGCTCCGAGGGTCGCGACCGCACCCCGGCGGTGACGCCGGTCGCCGAGGACTCGAGGACCCCGTCGCCGGAGCGGTACGGCGTTCGGTGGACGGCCAAATGGAAGGTCGTCTCGGGATTCAGCCGGAGGTTGACCCTCGCTCCGTAGCGCCGGAACGCCAGCTCGTCGTTGAGATCGCCGGTCTCGCCGTGGCCGTCGAACTGCAGCTCCAGGCTGGAGCGGGTCTCCTGGACGAGCTGGCGCTTCAGGTCCTCGATTTCCTGGCGTGTGACCGGCTGCCCCGGATCCTGGGACGCCGCCGTCGCTACGGGGAGAAAGGCGACGACCAGCCAGGCGGCCGGCCGGCGGGAGCCGCGCGTGCTCATCGTCCCTGCGAGCGCTCCAGTTCGGCCAGCAGCTCCAGCGCCCGCTCGTTCCGCCCGAGGCGCTTGTACAGCCGGGCGAGGTCGTAGGCCAGGCGGTCGCTCCGCTGCCGCGAGTAGACGTCTTCCAGCAGCGGCACCGCTTCATTCGGCTTCCCGTTGGCGGCGAGCGCTCCAGCGAGGGCGATCAGGAGGCGGTCGTCCCGCAGGCCGAGCGCCTGCGCGTTCCTGTACTGAGTCTCCGCCCGGCGGTGGTTCCGCCGCTCCATCAGCAGGTCCCCGTACTCGCGGGCCACGCCGGGATCGCCCGGGTTGAGGCTCACGGCCGTCTCGAAGAGCCGCTCGGCTCGCCCGATGTCGCCCGCTCCTCTGGTGGCCCGGGCGTACGCCAGCGCGGCATCGCCGTTCGACGGGAGCGCGCGTGCGGCCGTCGCCAGGGGGTTCAGCGCGCGGGCGTAGTCCCCCCCGGCGAGCAGGCCCTGGCCATAGGCCAGGTTCAGGTGCGGGTCTTCGGGCCGGCTGCGGAGGGCATCGCGGTAGTGGGGCAGCGCGGCGTCCCACCGCCCCCGGGACGCTCGAAGCCCGGCGACGGCCAGGGCGACCTCGCGGTCACCCGGAGACGCGGCCAGCAGCTTCTCCAGCAGGGGCTCGGCTTCCTCGCGCCTGCCCGCGGCGAGCAGCGCGAGGGCTTGGTCGCGATGGTCGGCCGGCGTCATCAGCCCCTGCACCGCCTCCCGAGCATACAGCTCGGCCGCAGCGGGCGGCCTTCCCTGCCACAGCAGCAGCCGCGCGAGGCGGAGCTGTACCGCCGCGTCCTCGGGACGGACCTCGAGGTAGCGCCGATAGAACCCGTTGGCGGCGGGCCAACCGTCGCGGGTCCGTGAGCGGATCTCGGCGAGTTGGGCGAGCGCGGTGGCGTTGCGGCCGTCCAGATCCAGGACGCGCTCGTACTCGGAAGCGGCCAGGTCGTCGCGGCCGGCGAGCCGCTCGCACTCGGCGAGGCCGAGCCGGGCCTCGAGCGACGGCCCCGTGAACAGGATCCGACGGTATGCGACGAGCGCCTGCTCCACCTCCCCCTTGGCGAGGTGGCTCTTCGCGCGCTCGAACAGCGCCTCGGCGTCCGCGGGCAGGGGGGCCGGACGCGCCGCCACGCTCAGCGCCGTTCGCGGCGTGCGAACGAGGAGGTAAACGCCATAGACGAGCGACGACGAAACTACCAGGGAGAAGGCGGCCAAGCCTGCGGCGAGGGCCCAGCGCAACTCGGTCCCGCCTGCGGCAGGGCCGCGTACTCGCAGCGCAAGCCCGGGCATGGTGGAGCAGCAATCGTACACCCTGGCCGCCCGGACCCGGGGTGCGGTGCGTCACTGTCGACCCGAGCAGGCGAACCCATGGTCGCCTGGCGGTGTCGCCCGCCAGTGCCGGACCTCGACGTCGGCCGTGCCGGATCACGAACGTGTTGCCAGGGATCCCGTGATCGCCCCGAGACTTGCTATCATCGAAGGATCACCCGACACTCCAGCATGTCCGACACCGCTCCTTCTTCGCCCGCGCGCAGTGAAGTGTGGAAGCGCCCCGTCGTGCATCTCGCGCTGGCCGTGCTCGGCGTGGTCGCGGTGACGCTGGTGCGGTACCCCCTGGAGCCCCTCCTCCAGGGACGCGCGCCCTACGCCCTCTACTACGTCCCCGTCCTCGTCGCCGCCTGGCATTCCGGCGTGGTGGCGGCCGCCGCCATTCTGCTGTCCTCGGGCGCGGGCTGGCTCTACGCCCTTCCCCACGACCCGGCCGGCCGCCCCGCGACGCTGGCGCTCTTCCTGCTGGCGTCTGGAGCGCTGGTCGCCCTGGCTCGGGCCGCCCGCCGGATGCGACGCCAGGAGGACGAGGCCCTCGCCACCGCCCGCCGCGCGCAGTGGGCGGCCGACTTCGCCGTCTGGGAGTCGGACCTGAGCGGGGCGCTCGTGCGGTCCGAGGGGTTGTCGCGGCTCGTCGACCCGAACGAAGGCGCCGACGAGGCATCCAGCCGGGAGCGGTTCCAGTCCTGGATCCATCCCGACGACCGCCTGCGCTACGAGCGACAGCTCCAGCGCGCCCGCGAGGCCGGGACGCAGCTCCGAGCGGAGTTCCGGGTGGAGGACCCGCGGCGGGCCCCGCGCTGGTTGGCGTCGATCGGGGAGGCCCTCCGCGACGCCTCGGGCCGGCCGACGGGGATGGCGGGGGTCTTCCTCGACGTCACCGAACGCAAGCGCGCCGAGGAGACCCGCGCCTACCTGGCGGCGATCGTCGAGTCCTGCGAAGACGCGATCGTGGCCTGCGACCTCGACGGCGTCATCCAGTCGTGTAACGCCGAGGCCGAGCGGCTCTTCGGGTACCCGGAGGCACAGCTGGTCGGACGTCCGGTAGCGCTGTTGACGCAGGGCGACCGGCAGCAGATGGAAGCCGGGATGCTGGAGCAGGTGTGCCGGGGCGAGCGCGTAGACCACTTCGAGACGGTGCGGCTCGCGAGGGACGGGCGTGACATCGACGTCTCCTTGACGATGTCGCCGATCCGCGACGCCGCCGGCGCGATCGTCGGGGCCTCGGCGGTGGTCCGGGACGTCACCGAGCGTCGGCGCGCCGCCGAGGCGCTGGCGGCGCGGAGCGATTGGTATCGCCTGACGCTTGCGAGCATAGGCGACGCCGTCATCGCTTCGGACCTGGAGGGCCGGGTCACCTTCATGAACGCGCTCGGGGAGAGCCTGACCGGCTGGCGGGCGGGGGAGGCATTGCAGCGGGCGGTGGCGGAGGTCTTCCACGTCGTCGTCGAGAAGACGCAGCAGCCGCTGGAGAACCCGGTCCACCGGGTGCTCCGAACCGGTAACGTGGCCGTGGACGTCCACACGGCGCTCGTCAGCCGCGACGGCACCTTGCGACCCATCGCGAACAGCGCCGCCCCCATCCTCGACGACCGGGGCCGCACCCTGGGCGTGGTGCTGGTCTTCCACGACGTCAGCGAGCAGCGTTTGATCGAGGAGGTGCTGGGGGAGCAGCGCGAGTGGCTGGAGACGACCCTGGAGAGCATAGGCGACGCCGTCATCGCCACCGACGTGCGCGGCGAGATCGTCTTCCTGAACCCCGTTGCCGAGCGGCTGACCGGCTGGCGGGCGGCGGACGCCCGGGGCCGGAACTGCGACCAGGTCTTCCGCGTCGTCGACGAGAAGACGCGCCTGCCCGCGCCCAACCCGGTGCGGCGGGCCGTGAGCGAGGGGGCGGTGGCCGGTCTCTCGGGCCACGGCGTCCTGGTGGCCGCCGACGGCACCGAGCATCCCATCGACGACGGCAGCGCTCCGATCCGCAACCGCGCCGGGCGCGTGGTGGGGGTCGTCCTCGTGTTCCGCGACGTCTCCGAGCGCCGAAGGACCGAAGCCGAGCGGCATGCCGCCGCCGCGGACCGGGAAAGGCTGCTCGAGAGCGAGCGCACGGCCCGGGCCGAGGCGGAGCGGGCGAACCGGCTCAAGGACGACTTCGTGGCGATGGTGTCCCATGAGCTCCGAACGCCGCTCAACGCCATCCTGGGCTGGACCCGTCTACTCCTGGAGAACATCGCCGACCCGGACAAGCTCCGGCATGGCCTCGAGGTGGTGGAGCGCAACACCGTGCTCCAGGCCCAGCTCATCTCCGACCTGCTCGACATGAGCCGCATCGTCTCTGGCAAGCTGCGCCTCGAGGTCGAGACCGTGGACCTGGCCTCGGTGGTCGAGGATGCCGTCCACACGGTCCTGCCCGCAGCCCAGGCCAAGGGGGTCGAGATCCGCCGCGACCTGGCCGCCGCCCTGGGGACGGCGCTTGGGGACCCTGCGCGGCTCCAGCAGGCCGTGGGCAACCTCCTCTCGAACGCGATCAAGTTCACGCACGAGGGCGGGACCGTGACCGTCACGCTGAACCAGTCGGCCCCCTATGCGGAGATCAAGGTGACGGACGACGGGATCGGCATCCAGCCGGACGCGCTGCCCTTCGTCTTCGAGCGCTTTCGCCAGGGCGAAGCGCCGACGACCCGCCGGCACGGCGGCCTCGGCCTGGGGCTGGCCATCGTGAAGCAGATCGTGGAGCTGCACGGCGGGAGCGTACGCGCCGAGAGCGCGGGGGAGGGCACGGGGGCGAGCTTCGTCCTCACGCTCCCGCTGACCGCGGTCCGGACCCCGGATCGCGGCCCCACTCTCGAGGACCGGTCGGCTCTCGAACCCACCTCGCTGGAGAGGGTCAAGGTCCTCGTGGTCGAGGACGAGCCTGACACCCGCGAGCTCATCGAGCGCCTGCTGCGGGAACAGCAGGCCGACGTGCTCACCGCCGGCTCCGCCGGTGAGGCGCTGGAGGTGCTCGGCGAGGCCCACCCCGACATCCTGGTGAGCGACATCGGCCTGCCGGACGTGGACGGTTACGAGCTGATGCAGCGTATCCGGAGGCTGGATCCCGGCGACGGCGGCGGGATCCCCGCGGTCGCGCTCACGGCCTTCGCGCGCTCCGAGGACCGCACCCGGGCGCTCCGCGCCGGCTACCAGGCCCACCTGGCCAAGCCGGTGGAGCCCGCGGAGCTGGTGGCCGCGATCGCCCGGTTCGCGAACCTGCCGGAGGCTAGGCGCAAGGCCCGGTCCACGACCTGACCGACGGCCGAAGGCGGGACGCGCGCCGCCAGCCGCGCGGTCGAGCCGAAGCGCCGAAAGCCGCAACCCAGCACAACTTACGGGAACACGAGGTCCATGCATCTCGTACACTGTGCTGAACTGGTTTCGTCCCGTAGGCCCTTCCGGCCCATACCAGGAGGCACCCGATGTCCAGAAGCCCCCAGCGCGCGTCAGGGGAGGACAGGCAGCTCGTCCTGCTCGTCCTGCTCGTCGCTCTCGCCCCAGCCGGCTGCACCGTGGGCAGCAGCGACGCCAAGACCTTCTCGGGCGGGGCGAAGGCGACGGAAGAGCGCAAGGAGGAGGCGGTCCCCGTCGAGGTGGCGACCCTCGCCCTCGGCGAGATCGAGTCGGTCCTCCGCCTCTCGTCCCACCTGGAAGCCGAGCGCGAGGTCCAGGTGTTCGCCGAGGCGCCCCGCCGGGTCACCCGGCTGCTGGTGGAGGAGGGGGACCCGGTCCAGAAGGGTCAGGTGCTCCTCCAGCTCCAGGACGAGGAGCAGAGGAGCGCCGTGGCGAAGGCCGAGATCGCGCTCTCGGAGAGCCGCCGCAACTTCCAGCGGACGAAGGAGCTCCACGAGCAGAAGCTCGTCACCGAGGAGCTCTTCACCCAGGCCAGGTACACCGTCGAACGAAACGAGATCGCGCTCGGGGATGCCCGCCGGGAGCTCGGTTACACGCAGGTCCGAGCCCCGATCGCGGGCATGGTCACCGAGCGGAAGGTGAACCTCGGCGACCACGTGACCCTGAACCAGCAGCTCTTCCGCATCGTGGACTTCGACTCGATCGTGGCCCGGATCTACGTGCCGGAGAAAGACCTGGCCCGGCTCGCGAAGGGCCGGCCCGCTCGCCTCCGGGCCGACTCGCTGGGAGGGGCGCGCTTCAAGGGCGTGATCGACCGCCTCTCGCCGGTCGTGGATCCCGGGACCGGCACGATCAAGGTCACCGTGGCCACGCCTCGCCAGGAGGGGCTGCGGCCCGGGATGTACGTAGAGGTCGAGCTGGTGACCGCGGTCCACGACGACGCGCTCCTCGTCCCGAAGCGCGCCCTGATCTACGACAACGACCAGGCCTACGTCTTCCGCCTGAAGGAGGAGCGCCGTGTCGAGCGCGTCCGCATCACCCCGCAGCTGGAGGACGCCGAGAACGTCGAGCCCGAGGGGGGCCTGTCTGCGGGCGACCAGCTCGTGGTGGCCGGCCAGTCCGGCCTGAAGGACGGCGGCCTTGTGCGGCTCCCGGGCGACCCCGAGGAGAAGAAGGACGAGAAGGACAAGAAGCGGGCCGATGGAAAGGCCGACTGAGCCGCCCGACGCCGCCCGCCACAGCTTCCTGACCGCACGGCCGGTGGCCATCTCGATGGTCTTCCTGGCCGCCGTCGTCTTCGGCTTCTTCTCCTACGGGCGCCTGCCCGTCAACCTCATGCCGGAGCTCAGCTACCCGACCCTGACGGTGCGGACCGAGTACCCGGGCGCCGCTCCCGAGGAAGTGGAGAACGACGTCACCCGGCCCATCGAGGAGTCGCTGGGGGTGATCGGAGGCCTGCGCCGGATCTCGAGCGTGAGCCGGGCCGGGGTGAGCGACGTCATCCTCGAGTTCTCCTGGGGGACGACGATGTCGGACGCCATCCAGGACACCCTGGAGAAGCTCGACCTGGTCTTCCTCCCCGACGAGGCGGAGAGGCCGCTCATCCTCCGCTTCGACCCGTCCCTCGACCCCGTGCTCGAGCTGAGCCTCGCCGGGCGCGGCGACGGCGCCGCGGGAGCGGCCGAGCTGCGGCGCGTCCGCCGTATCGCCGATCTCCAGGTCAAGCGCGCCCTGGAGCCGATCAAGGGGGTCGCAGCCGTGCGCGTCCGGGGCGGGCTCGAGGAGGAGGTGCACGTCCGGCTCGACGATGGGCAGCTCCGGCGCACCGGCCTCTCCGTCCAGGACGTGATCGACCGGCTCCGGCAGGAGAACATCAACGTCGCCGGTGGGACCCTCACCGAGGGCCGGACGGAGTACATGGTCCGCACCTTGAACGAGTACGAGAACCTCCGGCAGATGCAGGACACGATCGTCGCCGTCCGGGCGGGCCGCCAGATCCGGGTACGGGACGTGGGGACGGTCGAGTGGGGCAACAAGGAGCGCCAGATCGTCACCCGCACCGATGGCCGCGAGAGCGTGCAGATCGAGGTGTTCAAGGAGGCCGACGCAAACATCGTGGCGCTCGCGAAGAGGGTCAAGGAGCGCCTCGGCTCCTTCGACCCCGACGCCCCGGCGCCCAAGGCGACACCCACCCCGAAGAAGGACGACAAGCCCCGCCTCGAGCGCCCCTCGGGCCTCGGCGAGGAGCTGTACCGCAGCGAAGGTGTCGTGCTCAAGGTGGTGGCCGACCGCTCCCTCTTCATCGAGGGGAGCGTCGACGAGGTCCGGAACACCGCCGTCATCGGGGGCCTCCTCGCGGTGGCGATCCTGTTCTTGTTCCTGAACAGCCTGAAGAGCACGGCCATAGTCGCGGTGAGCATCCCCATTTCCCTGATCGTCACCTTCGCCCCCCTGCACCTGTTCGGGATCAGCCTGAACGTCATGTCGCTGGGAGGGCTCGCCCTCGGCATCGGGATGCTCGTGGACTCCTCGATCGTGGTGCTGGAGTCGATCTTCCGTTGCCGGGAGGAGGGCGACTCGGTCGTGGGCGCGGCGGTGCGGGGCACGGGTGAGGTACGGATGGCGGTCATCGCCTCGACGCTCACCTCGATCGCCGTCTTCCTGCCGATGGTGTTCGTGGAAGGGGTGGCGGGCCAGGCCTTCGCCGACCTCGGCCTGGCCGTCGTCGTCTCCCTCCTGGCTTCGCTGGTGGTGGCGCTCACGCTCGTCCCCATGCTCGCGAGTCGCACCGCGGCGCCGCTCCTCCACGGCGACCGGACCCGCCCCTCCCTCGTCCCGAACGCGTCGTGGAAGGCCTTCCGCTCCGGGATCGACGCGCTCGACCCGTCGTGGACGCGCTGGCCGAGGATCGCGTGGCTGTTCCTGCCCCTCGCGGTGGCCACGCTGTGGCTCGTCCTGCGGCTCGTCCTCGGCACGGTCCTCGAGGTGGTCGGGAAGCTGGTGCTCGCGCTGTTGATCGCGCTGCTCGTCCTGTGGCGACGGTTCCTGGGTGCGCGGGTCGGCGGGCTGTTCGCTCGGCTCACCCGCCCTCCACTGCGGGCGGCCTCGGCCCTCGTGGACGGCCTGGTCCGACTCTATCCCGGAGCGATCCGTTGGGCGCTGGCCCACCCCGTCGCGATCGCGCTGCTCGCCGCCGGCACGTTCGCCCTCACGGGGTTGGTCGCCCTGGACCTGGACAGCGAGCTGCTGCCCGAGGTCCACCAAGGTGAGCTCACGTTCGAGGTGGCGCTGCCGGTGGGGACGCCGCTGGAGGAGACCGAAGCCGTCCTGGCACCGATCGAGCGCGCGGTCCTCGACGAGAAGGACCACATCCGGGCCCTCCTGCTCACGCTGGGATTCGACCCCGCGACGTCGCAGCGCTCGGACGAGGGCGAGCACACCGCCCGCTTCAAGCTCATCCTCGACACGTCGGACCCGCACGTCGAGGAACAGGTGATCGCGAGGCTACGCCGCCGGTTCGCCGGGCTGCCGGACGTTTCGGCCCGGGTCGTGCGCCCGGTGCTCTTCTCCTTCCAGACCCCGATCGAGGTCGAGGTCCACGGGACGGACCTCGTCGCGCTGCGCCAGAAGTCGGACGAGGTCCGCGAGGTCCTGGCGTCTCTTCCCTCCCTCGCCGACGTGGAGACGACGCAGCGGCCCGGCGCCCCCGAGGTGCAGATCGTCTACGACCGGGACCAGCTAGCGCGCTACGGCCTCAACATCGGTACGGTCGCGCAGCAGGTGCGTGACGCGGTGAAGGGCTTCGAGGCCTCGCTCTACAACCTCGGCGACCGCCGGGTCCCCATCGTGGTGCGCCTCGAGGAGGAGGACCGCCGCCGGGTGACCGACGTCAGCGAGTTCCTGGTGAACCCGGGCGGTGAGCGCCCGATCCCCCTCGGCTCCGTCGCCCAGGTGGCGCTCGCCGAAGGCCCGAGCGAGGTGCGCCGGGTCGATGGGCGGCGCGTGGCGCTCGTCCGCGCCAACGTGGGGCAGGGATCGCTGGGGTACGGCGTCCAGCAGGTGCAGGCGGCGCTCGGCTCCCGCGTGGGCTGGCCTCCGGACATGACCTACTTCGTCGCCGGCCAGAGCCAGGAGTGGCAGCGCAGCCGCGGCAGCCTTCTCCTCGCGCTCGCCCTGTCGGTCTTCCTCGTCTACGTGATCATGGCCGCCCAGTTCGAGTCGCTGCTGCAGCCGCTCGTGATCATGCTCACCATCCCCCTGGCGTTCATGGGCACGATGGTGGCGCTCTGGCTGCTGGGGATGAGCCTGTCCGTGGTGGTGTTCCTCGGCATGATCATGCTGGCCGGCATCGTGGTGAACAACGCCATCGTCCTCGTCGACTACGTGAACACCCTCCGCAGGCGGGGCCTTCCGCGCGATGAGGCGATCGTGACCGCCGGCACCGTGCGCCTGCGCCCCATCCTCATGACCACCGCCACCACCGTCCTCGGCCTGCTCCCGATGGCGCTGGGGCTCGGGGACGGGGCCGAGATCCGTACGCCGATGGCGATAGCCGTGATCAGCGGGCTGGTCACCTCGACCGTGCTCACTCTCGTCGTGGTCCCGAGCGTCTACGAGATGCTCGACCGGGCCCGCGAGGCGGCTTTCGGCCCGTGGGCGCTCGCCGGTCCGGCCGAGCCGGAGAGGGTCGCTTGAGCGCCCGCGAGGGCTTCGAGGAAGCGCTTCCCCGTCTCTCGCTGGAGCGGCGGGTCGGGGTCCTCGTCCTCCTCGGCTCGCTGGTGGTAGTCGGGGTCGTCGCCACCCTGGGAATCCCCCTCGAGCTGATCCCGAGCGGCTTCTCACCGCCCTTCCTGGGCGTGAACGTGCCGTGGGCGGACGCTCCCGCCGAGGACGTCCTCGAGAAGATCACCAAGCCCCTCGAGGAGGAGCTCAGCACCGTGCGCGGCGTGGACCGGCTCAACTCGTTCTCGACCACGGGGTTCGGCCGCGTGTTCATGAACTTCAAGAGCGGCACCGACATGGACGTGGCCTACCGGGAGGTGCGGGACCGCGTCGAGCGGGCGCGGGCGCGGCTGCCCGAAGACGCCGACCGCATCTCGATCCGCAAGGAGGACCAGTCGGGGATCCCGGTGTTCGTAATGGGCCTCGCCGTCGACCCGGAGCTCGCCGACCCTTACAACCTGATCCAGAACGAGGTCGTGATGCGGATCGAGCGCCTCGACGGCGTCGCCTCGGTCGAGGTCAACGGCCTCCTCGAGAAGGAGATCTTCATCGAGCTCGACCGCGAGCGGACCGAGGCGAGCGGCCTCAACGTCTACGAGCTCGCCCAGCAGCTCCGGCGCGACAACTTCACCATGTCCTCGGGCGACGTGCGGGCGGGCGACCGGAAGCTGCTGCTGAGGTCGGTGGCCCGCTTCCGCGACATCGAGCAGGTCCGCAGCATCAGGGTGGCCCCCCGGGTCCGCCTCGGCGACGTGGCGGACGTCTCGCACAAGCCCCCCGAGCAGAAGTTCCGGGTGCGGGCCAACTCCCGGCCGGCGGTCGCCCTCGTCGTCTTCAAGGAGGGCCAGGCCAACACCCTGGCGGTGGCGAGGGCGGTTCGGGACGAGATGCGGCGCCTCGAGGAGACCCCTCGCCTCCGGCAGGTCCTGTTCGTGTCGCTCTTCGACCAGGGGCAGGTCATCCTCGAGTCGCTCAACACCCTGGTCGAGAGCGGCCGGATCGGGGCCATCTTCGCCGGCCTGGTGCTGTTCTTCTTCCTGCGCCGCGTCCGCATGACGCTCATCATCACGCTGTCGATCCCGGTGAGCCTGCTGGTCGCCCTCACCGTGATGTACTTCGCCGGCGAGTCGCTGAACATCCTGTCGCTCCTCGGCCTGATGATCTCGGTCGGCCTGCTCGTCGACAACTCGGTCGTGGTGGCCGAGAACATCCACCGTCTCCACCGCGAGGGCCGCCCCCGGCGCGAGGCGGCGATCAAGGGCACCGGCGAGATCGCGCTCGCCATCACCACCGCCACCCTCACGACCATCGTCGTGTTCCTGCCGGTCTCCCTGGTGGAGGGGGAGGGGCAGTTCTTCCTGCTGCGGCTCTCGCTGCCGATCTCGGTGGCGCTTCTGGGCTCGCTGGCGGTGGCCGGCATCTTCGTCCCCCTGAGCGTCTACCTGACCCTGAAGGACGGCGACGAGGGGCGCTCGCGCCCGCGCTACGGCGCCCTGATGGGCGCCCTCGAGAGGGCGTACGAAGCGACCCTCGGTCGCCTGAACCACGGCTACACGAGGCTCCTGTCGGTGTTCCTGCGCCGACGCCTGGACCTCGTGATGGGGCTCGCCGTCGTCTTCGCGGTCACCGTGCTCGTGGCCATGAAGGGAGTGAAGGTGGTCGAGGTCCAGGAGGAGGAGCGCTCCGGCTTCGAGATCGACGTGCGGCTCCCGCAGACGACGACGTTCGAGGAGGCGGAGGCGTACTTCCTCGAGTGCGAGAAGGCCGTGGAGTCGAGCCAGGACGAGCTGGGGCTGTCGGGCTGGTTCATCTTCCACCGGCCGACCTTCGGCGAGGTCCAGGGCTTCTTCAACAACCCCCGCACGACCGACCTCTCGCCGCGGGAGGTGACCGAGAAGGTGCTCGAGCGGCTGCCCAGGAAGCCGGGCGTCCGGCTCTACACCGGGCCGGAGAGGGACCGGGAGGAGAAGGGCGACCAGATCCACGTGGTGCGCCTGTTCGGCGACGACGCCGCCCTGCTGGAGGAGACGGCGGAGTCGTTCGAGGCCCTGTTCACCGGGCTTCCCGGCGTGCTCGGCCTCAAGGTCGCGGAAGATCCCGTTCCCAGCGAGCTCGGGCTCGTGATCGACCGCGAACGAGCCCAGCAACAAGGCGTCAATCCCGAGGTCGTGGCGGGTGTCGTGGGCTACGCGCTCCGCGGCCAGGAGCTGAGCCGCTACCGGACCGCGGACAGGGACATCCCCGTCCGCATCCGCTTCAAGGAGGAGGACCGGGAGACGCTCCGCCAGCTCGAGGGCTTCTACGTCCCGACCGGCGAGAACGGCGGGTTCGTGCCGCTCTCCGCGGTCGCCGACGTCAGCTTCCTCGCCGCCTCCCGGCGCGTCTGGCGCGAGGACAAGCGCACCACCCGCACCATCACCCTGGAGCTCGAGAAGGGCCGCGAGGACGAGGCCCGCGCCCGCATCATCACGCTCCAGAACCAGCTCCAGCTCCCGGAAGGCCTGCGTTTCGGGGAGCGCCGCGACACCTCGAGCGCCGACGAGGACCTCGCCGCGCTGCGCTTCGCGGCAAGCCTCTCGATCGTGTTCATCTACCTCCTGATGGGCTTCCTCTTCGAGAGCTTCATCCTGCCTCTCTCGATCATCAGCACCATACCCCTCGCCGGGATCGGGGTCGCCTGGATCCACTACGCCCTCGGCTACAACCTCGACTTCCTGGGCATCGTCGGCATCGTGCTCCTGATCGGGGTCGTGGTGAACAACGGCATCGTGCTCATCGACTACGCCAACCGGCTGCGCACCGAGGGCATGCCGCGCACCGAGGCGCTGCTGACCGCCGCCGGGCGCCGCTTTCGGCCCATCATGATGACCGCCTTCACCACGATCATCGGGATGGTCCCGGTGACGCTGAGCGGCGCCACCAGCATCGGCCTCAGCTACACGAGCTTCGGCCTGACCCTCATCGGCGGCCTCACGACCTCCACGCTCCTCACGCTCCTGGTCGTACCCGTCTTCTACACGTTCTTCGACGATGCCCAGATGGTGACCGGACGGGTCGTCCGCCATACCCTGGGAAGGGGCCCCACCGAGCGCGCCGAGGCCTGACGCCCCGCGGCGCGGGTGCCACCGCTCGCCTCGGCCTGGGGCGCGGGGCGCGGTGCCCGTTCGAGGTACCCTCGGTCCAGGCGGCGTCCTGCACCTGAGAGGAGGCGCCGGTCATGAGCGAGAGCTTCGGGGTGGTCGTCACGGCCGAGAGCGGCCCGGGAGTGCTGCACCAGCTCACAGGCGTCATCGCCCGTCGCCAGGGGAACATCACCTCGGTGGAGATCCTGGACAGCGGTCCGCCGGACAGCCGCATCTACTTCGAGATCGACCTGCCCGGCGATCCCGCGGTGCTGGCGGAGGAGCTGACGGCGACCACCGTGGTCCGGGGCCTCGAGACGGTCAGGACCCTCCAGAAGATCTACGGCAAGCGGGTGATCATAATCGGCGGCGGTGCGCAGGTCGGCCAGGTCGCGATCGGCGCCATCTCGGAAGCGGACCGCCACAACATCCGGGGCGAGCACGTCTCGGTCGACACCATCCCGCTCGTCGGCGAGCAGGCGCTGGCGCTGGCGGTCCGCGCCGTCACCCGGCTGCCACGGGCGCGGGCGCTGGTCCTGGCGGGATCGCTGATGGGGGGCGACATCGAGCGGGCGGTGCGCGAGGTCCGCGCGGCGGGCCTTCTGGTCATCAGCCTCAACATGGCGGGCAGCGTCCCCGATGCCGCCGACCTGGTCGTCACCGATCCGGTCCAGGCCGGCGTGATGGCGGTGATGGCGGTGGCGGACACCGCCAGCTTCACCCTCGAACGGCTGAAGCAGCGGCGGTTCTGAGGGGGAGCCTTCGGCACCCCGGAGGCGGCTAGCGCCCGGCGTAGAGGCTGAGCGAGGCGCGGGTCCACCCCTCGATGCGGCCCCACCACAGCAAGGGCAGCACGTTGGCCAGGACGAGGATCAGCACCCACGCCAGGTCCGGGGCGGGCAGCTTGAAGGCCGGCTTGTCCTCGTTGCCGGCGTCGATGATCATCGTCTTGAGGACCCGGGCGTAGTAGTAGGCCGCGATCGCCGCGTTCACCGCCCCCACCGCCGCGTACCACCACAGCTCCTTGCCCTTCTCGATGATGGCGGCGAAGACGTAGAGCTTGCCCATGAAGCCCACCAGCGGCGGGATGCCCATCAGCGAGAACAGGAAGATCGCCATGGCCACGGTGAGGAACGGCGCCCGGCGGTACAGGCCCGGGTAGTCCCGCAGGTCGAAGGTCCCGTCCTGGTTGTGGACCAGGGTGACGACCAGGAACGCGCCCAGGTTCATGACCAGGTACGTGAGCAGGTAGATCATCACCGCGCGGGCGCCGTTCTCCGAGAGGGCCACGACGCCCATCATGATGTACCCGGCGTGGGCGATGGAGGAGTAGGCGAGCAGCCGCTTCATGTTGGTCTGGGTGAGGGCGGCCACGTTGCCGAGCGTCATGGTGAGCACGGAGATCACGATCAGGAGCGCGGGCCAGTCCACCGTCCCGCTCAGGTCCCAGCTCCCGGCGCCGGGCGTGGCGAGCCCCTGGTAGAAGAAGCGGGTCATGATCGCGAAGCCGGCGGCCTTCGGCGCCACGGAGAGGAACGCGGTCACCGCGGTCGGCGCGCCCTGGTACACGTCCGGGCACCAGAAGTGGAACGGCACCGCGGCGGTCTTGAACCCGAACCCCGCGAAGACGAGGAGCGCGGCAACGTACACCGCGAACCGGTTCTGGTCGCTGAGGCCGGCGGCCAGGAAGTCCCGGATGGCGGGGATGCTCGTGCTGCCGGTCATCCCGTAGAGGAGCGTGAGCCCGTAGAGCATGCCGCCGGTCGACACTGCGCCGAACAGGATGTACTTCAGGGACGCCTCGTTCGAGAGCCGGTCCCCCTTCAGGTAGGCGACCATGACGTAGGAGGTGATCGAGACCATCTCCAGGGACAGGTACAGCATGGCCAGGTCGTTCGCGGTGGCGAGCAGCATGTTCGACACCGTGACCGCCAGCATCAGGGCGTAGAACTCCCCCTGGCCGAGGCCGTGCAGCTCCCGTGAGTTCCGGAAGCTGAAGGCCAGCACCACCAGCAGCGAAGCCCCCGCCAGCAGCATCTTGAAGAAGACCGCCATGGGGTCGAGGACCAGCATGCCGCTGAATATCTCGGCGGAGACGCCGTGGAGCCGCGCCGCCAGCACCAGGGCGGCGGCGAGCGCGGTCACGGTGAGGAGGCGGTTCAGGCCGTTGCGGAAGCGCGCGCCGCTCGCGTCCACCAGCACGACCAGGAGCAGCGCGATGGTGAGGACGGCCTCCGGAACGAACCGGCGCAGGCTCAGCAGCACCTCGTCCATGCCAGTCATCTCGTCTCAGCCCCGCAGCATGTCCGCGTCGTCCAGGTTCGGCGTCCGGCGCAGGCGGTACAGGGTCAGGACGATCGCAAGCGCCACCGCGACCTCGGCGGCCGCGACGACGATGACGAAGACGGCGAACATCTGTCCCTGCAGGTTGCCCGTCCCGTACCGTGAGAACGCGACCAGGTTCACGTTCGCCGAGTTCAGGATCAGCTCGATGCCCATGAGGACGTTCACCGCGTTGCGCCGGGTGAGCACGCCCAGGACCCCGAGCGAGAACAGGGCCGCGGACAGGACCAGGTAGTGGTGGAGGCCGATCACGCGTCCCTCCGGCGGCGCACGATCATGGCCGCGCCCATCAGCGCGACCAGGAGCAGGATGGAGGCGGCCTCGAACGGGAGCAGGTAGGGCCCCATGAACAGCTTCCCGATCTCGGCGGTGGTCGGTTCCGGCGGGCGGCCCGGGCCCACCCGCCACTCCGTGCGCAGCGCGGTGAGGACGATGATCAGGAACAGCCCCGCGGAGACGATCAGCCCGGGGACGAACTGGGTCACCTCGCTGCGGAGGTCCAGGTCGTAGATCTTGTGGGTGAGCATCACGCCGAACAGGAGGAGCACCAGGATGCCGCCCACGTAGACCAGGAGCTGGGTCGCGGCCAGGAAGTCGGCGCCCAGGAGCACGTAGAGCCCCGCCACGCCGAAGAACGTGAACAGCAGCGAGAAGGCGCTGTAGATCAGGCTTCGGGCGAGCACCACCACCGCGGCGGAGCCAACGGTGATGGCGGCGAGGACGTAGAAGACCACCGCCTCCGGGCTCACCTCACGCCCCCGCCGTGGTGGGAGGGACGGTCGAGGGCGTGGAGGGAGTGGACGGTGGACTCTGCGGCGAGGGCGGCTTTGCCGGCGCCGCCGCGGGCGCGGCCGGCTTGGCCGGGGGCTTCGGGTTCACGGTCAGGAACTTCGCGTTGGGCTTGGCGAACCGGTACAGGTGATGCGTGAGGTCGGTGGTGGCGAACTCGTACTCCGGCGTCATGTAGATGCAGTCGGTGGGGCAGGGGTACGTGCACAGGTTGCAGTAGCAGCACAGCGACATGTCGATGTCGAACACGCTCACGTCGAGCTTGATCGGCTGCCCATTGGCCGCGTAGATGGCGGGGGCGGTGGCGGGCCGCTTCTCCGCCTTGATGTAGATGCACTGGACGGGGCAGGCCCGCGCGCACTGCCCGCAGCCGATGCAGTCCTCGTACTTCATGAACAGCCGCATGCGGCTGCGCGGGGGCAGGATCCACTTCTCTTCCGGGTAGTGCAGCGTCACCTTCCGGGTGAACAGGTGACGCCAGGTGATGCGCATCCCCACGAGCACCGTCCAGAACCCCTCCCAGACGTCCTTCAGCCACTTCATCATGGGTCGATCCGATCCTCCGGCATCACGCGGCGTAGGTCTGCGGCCGGCGCGCGCTCCAGCGCCAGGCGTCCACGATCCCCCAGGCCAGGTACAGCAGGAGCCCGACCACGATCGGCCAGCCCACCCACCGGTCCCACGGGAACCCGCTGCGGGTGGGTCCCCAGAGCGCCATCCCGCCCACCACCACCACCAGCGCCATGGATACGGGCAGGAGCACCTTCCAGGCCACGTGCATGAGCTGGTCGACCCGCAGCCGCGGCAGCGTCCAGCGGAGCCACATCATGACGAAGACCAGGAGCCAGGCCTTGCCGATCAGCCATAGGGGCCCGAGGCCGACCTGGGGCAGGCCGACGAAGCCCAGGTGCTGCAGGAACCCGTTGGGGAACGGCGACATCCATCCACCGAGGAAGATCACCGAGGCCACGGCGGAGATGACGAACATCTCCGTGTACTCGGCCATGAAGAACAGCGCGAAGAAGAAGCCGCTGTACTCGGTGTGGAAGCCCGCCACCAGCTCGCTCTCGGCCTCCGGGATGTCGAAAGGCGCGCGGTTGCACTCGGCCAGGCCGGCGACGAAGAGGATCAGGAACGCCACCGCCATCAGCGGGAAATACCGGAACAGGAACCAGTTCTGAAGGCCCCCGTTCTGTGCCCAAACCACGTGCTGGAGCGAGAGGCTGCCCACCAGCATCACCGGGAGCAGGAGCGTCATCACCGCCGGGATCTCGTAGGAGACGATCTGGGCTGCCGAACGCATGGCCCCGAACAGCGCGTACTTGTTGTTCGAGGCCCAGCCGGCCATGATGATCCCCACGGTCGACAGGCTCGACACCGCCACCACGTAGAAGAGGCCGACGTCCAGGTCGGCCGTGACCAGCCGCGAGCCGAACGGGATCACCACGAACGAGAGGAACGCCCCCATCACCACCAGGCAGGGGGCGAGGATGAACAGGAAGCGGTCCGCCTTGGCCGGGTAGATCGCCTCCTTGAAGAGCAGCTTCACCGCGTCGGCGATGGTCTGCAGCAACCCGTGGGGCCCGACCCGCTTGGGGCCGATCCGGTCCTGCATGAACCCGGCGATCTTGGTCTCCGTGTACACGTACAGCAGGGGGCCGAGGGCCATGAACGTGAGCAGGGCGACTGCGCAGAGCGTGCCTGCCAGCGTCACGCGGAGCCAGGAGTCGAGCGTTTCCGGAAGCAGCCGGAACACCAGGTCCATGCGCTACGCCTTCCCCCGGCTCGAGAGCTGATCGGGTCGCTCGCGCGTCGCCGAACGTCTCCGGTCCCGGTGTGGCTTTCGGAGGTTCTCGAACGACAAGCTCAACAGGATCGCGGGTCGCTCCGTCACCTGTCGATCTCTCCGAGAACGACGTCCAGCGACCCGATCAGCGCGATGATGTCGGCGATGTACATCCCCTTCGCCAGTTCGTGGAACACGCTCATTGCGGTGAAGCACGGGCTCTTCACCTTCACCCGGTAGGGGTTCACCGAGGTCCCGTCCGCGACCACGTAGTAGCCGAGCTGGCCCCGGGGAGCCTCCGACCGGAAGTAGACCTCGCCCTTGGGCGGCTTCACCCGCTTGGGGACCTTCTCGCGGACGTCCGTCCTCTCGATCTTCTCGAGGCGGTCGAGGGCCTGGTGCAGGATCTTGGAGCTCTCCGCCATCTCCAGCGCGCGGACCCAGTTGCGGTCGAAGCACGACCCCACCGGGCCGAACTTCCCCTCGCCTACGCACACGGCGAACTCGTATCCCTCGTAGCCGCAGTAGGGCTCGTCCGTCCTGAGGTCGCACGGGACCCCGCTGCCGCGCAGGTTGGGGCCGGTGAGGTCGTACGAGATCGCCAGCTCCGGCGAGCAGACCCCCACCTCGGCCGTCCGCTTGATGAAGATCTTGTTGCCGATCAGGAGGTCCATCAGCTCCGGGATGGTGATCTCGTCGTACTCCCTCAGGAACTGCCGGCAGGCGCGGACGAATCCGTCAGGCAGGTCGTGGCTGACGCCGCCGACCCAGTTGTAGTTGTAGAGGAGCCGCGCCCCGCAGGTCCACTCGAACAGGTCGAGGATCTTCTCGCGGTCGCGCAGCAGGTGGAGGAACGGCGTGAAGGCGCCGATGTCCATCCCGTAGGTCCCGACCGCGATGCAGTGGGAAGCGATCCGCTGCAGCTCCGCCATCGCCACCCGGACGGTCTGGACGTAGGGGCTCACCTCGATCCCCATCAGCTTCTCTACCGCCAGCGCGTAGCCGAGGGAGTTCCCCATCGAGGCGACGTAGTCCATCCGGTCCGTGTAGGGGATGACGCCGGGGTAGTCCACGTTCTCCGAGTGCTTCTCGAAGCAGCGGTGCAGGTAGCCGATGTGCGGCCGGGCGGCGCGCACCACCTCGCCGTCGGTGCGCAGTTCGATCCGCAGCACCCCGTGGGTCGACGGGTGCTGCGGGCCCATGTTGAGGATCATCTCCTCGTTGTCGAGGTCCTCGATCCTCCATCCGTGCGTCTGCTCGCTGGTGATCGGGCCGGTCGACATGGCGTCCCTACGACCCCCCGTCCACGTGGCGGTTGGGCGGCGTGTGGTCGAACGGACCGACCCCGATCTTCTCGCCCGCCATCGCCCGCTCCGCCATCTGGGCGGTGGGCTTCACGTGCATGCCGTTGTAGAACTCGGGATCGACCCAGTCCTTCCGCAGGGGATGCCCTTGCCAGTCGTCGGGGAGCAGGATGCGCCGGAGGTCGCTGTGCCCTTCGAAGACGATCCCGAACAGGTCATAGGCCTCGCGCTCGTGCCAGTTGGCCACTCCCCACACGCCCTCCACCGTGGGCACTCGGGCCCCGTCCCTGGGGAGGTGCACCTTGAGCACGAACCGGTGCCGGTGGCGGTAGGAGAAGAGGTGGTACACAACCTCCATCCGTGGCGGGGTCTCCTTGGGGTAGTCCACGGCGGACAGGCACATCAGGTTGTCGAACGCCAGGTCCGGATCCGACTTGCAGAACGCGGCGACGTCGGCGACGGCTTCCGGAGCGATCAGCGCCCACGGCTGCAGGGCCTCCGTCTGGAACGCGGCGACCTTGTCCCCGAAGCGCCCCGCGAGGCGCTCGTGGATGGCGGGGGCGTCCATCGCTACCGCGTCGCCTCCGAGGCCATGGTGGCGCCGGCGAGGCTGCCCAGCGTCGCGCCCTTGCGCCGCAGGACGCGGTCCTCCTGGATCTTCTCCTGCAGCTTCATGACGCCGTACAGCAGCGCCTCCGGCCGGGGCGGGCAGCCCGGCACGTAGACGTCCACCGGTACCACTTCGTCGACGCCCTTCAGCACGTGGTACCCGTGTCGCCAGTACGGCCCCCCGTTGTTGGCGCACGAGCCCATCGAGATCACGTACTTCGGCTCAGGCATCTGCTCGTACAGGCGCTTCAGGCGCGTGGCCATCTTCAGGGTCACCGTCCCGGCCACGATCATCAGGTCGCTCTGCCGGGGCGTTCCCCGTGGGATCATGCCGAACCGGTTCCAGTCGAACCGGGTCCCGCCGGCCGCCATCATCTCGATGGCGCAGCAGGCCAGGCCGAAAGTCATCGGCCACAGGCTCGATTTGCGGGCCCAGTTGACGAGGTTGTCCACCGTCGTGAACGCCAGGTTGTCCGAGAACCTGTTCTGGATGAGTCCGGTGATCTCGCTCATGTCGTGGTCTCGATCGAGGCTCCTAGCCCCTGTCCTCCGCCCGCACCCATTCCAGGTCCCCCTTGCGCCAGACGTAGGCGAGGGCGACCGCGAGGATCGCGATGAAGACGAGGCCCTCCACGAAGGCGAGCGGACCGAGCGTCCCGAACACCACCGCCCACGGCAGCAGGAAGACCGCCTCCACGTCGAAGACGATGAAGATCAGCGCGAACACGTAGAAGCGGATGTTGAACTGCACCCAAGCGGTCCCGGTGGGGTTCTCGCCGCACTCGTAGGTCGTGAGCTTCTCCTCGCTGAACCGCGAGGGGCGGATGACCTTCCACAGGAGCAGGTTCACGGCCAGGAAGCCGGCCACGACCACCATGAACACGAGGATGCTGGAATGGGCGGGGAGGAAACCGCTGCTGGGCGTGGCGACAGTCATGGAGGCCCCCACGGGCGAACCCTTATTATAGGCGGCTGACGCGCGACGCGGGCCGTTCCTCCAAGTCCGTTTCTTTCAGGAGGATCGACCGGACGGCCACTCTAGCAGATGGGAGAACCCAAGTAAAGATCCGTGGAGGCCAGGACGACCGGCTCGCGGGGTTCAGCTCTCCCGGAGGGGCTCGTCCTCCGGCTCCTCGCGCGGCCCGCGACGGACGCCCGTCGCCTCCGCCATCGAACCCGGACGCGCTCGCCCTCCGGGTCCGACACCCGGGGTGCCAGCGACCGTCGCGCCCTCTACGGGACGTGCCCGCGCTGCACGTTTCGTCCGGATCGCCGCGTTCGGCCGTTCGTGTGGCCTCCCGGCCGACGGGGCCCGTCCCGGAGGTCGGCGCCGCGGACGGGCCCCTTGCACCCGGTGCTATCCTCTTCGCGGCCGCCGCCGGATGGTGGGGGGCCGGTATCGACCGAACCATTCCGGGGGGTAGGGTCATGCGCCACGGGCGTCGTCGGGAGCTCGCGCTCGCCGTTCTCGTCTACTGTGCGGCTGGCTCGTGCGGCGGTGGAGGGTCGTCCACGCCCGCCGCTCCCAACACCCCTCTGCCCGCTCCGACGCCCACGCCGGCCACGCCTGCCCCGCCACCTGTCGTGGGGACGAGCTGTCGGCTCGGCGACGGCGTTCGGAACCCGAGCTGCTCGCGCGGCAGCGGCAACTTCGACGCCGAGATCGACGAGGCGATCGACCTGCTGGTCCAGCGCCAGCCCGACATCTTCGACTTGCGCAACGACATCGGCAACGCCAACTTCTACATCCGGAGCGTGGGCCGCTTCATCGTCGGTGTCGTCGAGAACCTCGAGGCGCAGGGCCTGTGCGCGACCTTCGACGGCGAGGAGATACAGGTCAAGAACACCAACTCCTTCAGCGACCAGTACGACGTCCTGCTCACGACCGGACACGTCCGCCGCCCGCCGACCGCCTACCGCTCGACCTGCTCCCCTTCCGCGTTTCCGCTGCCGACCGGCCAGCCCGGTCAGGTCCCGGGCTGCTCCCTGCCGGGGAGCCGCGAGCTGGCCTGCGGGCGCGAGGACGCGTCCCAGTACCTGGCCGACGTGGAGGCGGCGATGGACCAGGTGATCCGCGAGAAGCCGGACCTCTTCGACGTGAACGACACCCAGCCCGGGACGAACTTCGTGAAGGTCATCAACGTGGACGGCTACCTCGCCGAGATGGTCCGCGTGGTCTCCGGCAAGGGTTACTGCGCCCGCTGGGACGGCGAGGAGATCCAGGTGAAGAAGGAGAACCGCTTCAACGAGCAGATCGACATCCTGACCGCGAACGACTACACGCGGCGGGGCGAGGGGGCGTATCGGTCGAGCTGCTACCCGGCCGCGTTCTGAGGGCGTCCGGGCGGGTCAGAACCAGGCGGGATAGCAGGTCGCGCGGTACGAGCCGAGGTCGCGCCGGACGTGGAACGACGCGGTCAGGATGTCGTACTGGTCGTTGAACTGGTTCGTGTTCTTCACGCCCAACTCCTCGCCGTCATAGATCGCGCAGAAGCCCCGCTGCTCCATGAGCTGCGGCATCCGGCTGACGTAGCGCTGCACGTCGCGCACCTTGTAGCAGGTGCCGCAGCCCTGCGTGGCGTTGAGATCGAACACCCGCGGCTCCTCGCGGACGAGCTGGGTGAGTGCGCTCTCCACAGCGGCCAGGAACGAGGGGCTCTGCCGCGGACAGTGCTCCCCGTTGCCACTCCCCGTCGGCAGCCGGCAGCCGGAGGAGGTGTTGGGCGTCGGCGTCGGCTGCGGCGCGGGGTTGGGATCCGGGTTCGGGTTGGGAGCGGGGCTCGAGGGCGTGGGGTTGCCGGGCACGGGAGTGGGCAGGTTGACGGGGACCACGACCACGACCGGCGTCGGCCCCGCCGGGAGGTTCGTGCTCGCGCGCTCGGGCATCTCCTCGGTGATCGTCTTGCACGCGGCGAAGATCAGCAGGCCAAGGCCGATCGACGACGCCCCAAGTCTCCATCGGGTCACTTCCCACCCCCTGGGTCATGGAAAACTTGAGTACTCTACGCCTAAAGTCGTGTGGAATCAATGCGAATCCCAGAGGTGGCCAGCGGCCCCTGTCGGCCCACCTGCTGGCGCCCCGGCGGCTCCTAAGCTCTCGAAGTCCCGGGACTTGTGGGAACCGCCGCGGCTCTGATAGGATGCAGTCCCACGCCGATCCCGGCGTGCTCCGCCCAGCCGGCGTAGCTCAGCGGTAGAGCAGCTGATTCGTAATCAGCAGGTCCTCGGTTCAAGTCCGAGCGCCGGCTCCATTCGGCTTGGGCTGGCGTGACGCCGAAACGTGCCAGCCTCGACGAGTCGGTCGGCGTTGGGGTCCCGTCGAGGTCCAGCCGATGCCCCACCAGTCGGGGGGCGACATGGGCCAGGCAATCCGAGACCGTGAGACCAGGGGGGCCGACCCACGGCTCGCCGTTCCACAAGGCGACGTAGTAACGGCGCTGATCATTGCCCGCTCCGCGGCGCCAACGAAGTATGGCGGGCTACTCGGCGTGGACAGGGGAAGAGTCCCTTGCGTTCAGGGCCCCGGCCCATGCGCCGCCCTATTCTCAAGAATGAGAGACCGCGCCCGTTCTCTCGCGCCTGAGAGAGTGCCTTGCGGCGATCTGGCGTGCAGGGCGGGTGACGGGCGCCACGGCGTCGCCGCCGCGATGGCAAGCTGCGCGCCGGCGTCAACGTCCTGGCAATGCCCCGCCTTCGGTCTGATTCGATTCGGGCTGAGGCTCATCACCTCGCCCCGCGTGCACCCTTGTTGTGAGGAGCCCGCGGGGGCCCCGTTGTGGTTGTGATCTTCCCTTTCCTGCACATGGGCGGCGTACCAGGAGGCGCGGCCAACGGCGGCCCCGGCGGATCCGCAGGGCGCCCAAGTACGTGGCGAGGCTCTGCACGATAAGCGGGCTTGGGGGTCTCCATCTAACCGGAGTAAAGTGGTGTGGTGGGCTACCCCCGTGCAGGCAACCACTATCCGAGGTCGGTGGGCGAGCTTCATGCGTGGTTCCGGACGGATGCGGACTGCCTGGACTACTTGGAGTGGCTGCGCTGGCCGTCCGGCTTCGCGTGCCAGGACTGTGGCCACAGCGGGGGCTGGCGGCTGGGCGACGGCAGGTTCATGTGCTCTGGCTGCGGCGGCCGGGCGTCGGTGACGGCGGGCACGATCTTCGACCGCACGCGAACCCCGTTGACTGTCTGGTTCACGGCCTGCTGGCTGTTCGCCACCGGGAAGGATGGGATCTCGGCGCTGAGCCTGAAGAGGACGCTGGAGATCGGCTCGTACCAGACGGCGTGGGCAATGCTGCACCGGCTGCGTTCGGTGCTGGTCCGCCCGGGCCGGGAGCGTCTGGCCGGTGTCGTGGAGGTGGACGAGACCTACATCGGAGGTCTGGAGCCGGGGCTGGCGGGCGGCCGCGCGCGAGGCAAGAAGGTCCTCACCGGGATCGCGGTGGAGGTCCGGGAACCGAGAGGAATCGACCGGTGCCGGATGCTGCCGCTGGCCGACGCGTCGGCCGAGTCGCTGCACGCATTCGTGAAGAGCCACGTCGAGCCGGGCACCAGGGTCATCACTGACGGCTGGCAGGGCTACAGCGGGCTGGAGGAGCTCGGCTACGTCCATGACCGGCGCAGTCAACGGGCCGCCCGCGCCCGTGGCGAAGATCCCGGCGAGTTGCTGCCAGCCGTACACAGAATCGCTTCGTTGGCCAAGCGGTGGCTCTTGGGGACCCACCAGGGCTCCGTGGACGATGCGCACCTGACCAGCTACCTGAACGAGTTCGTGTTCCGGTTCAATCGTCGGCGCTCCCGCAGCCGGGGCATGGTGTTCTACCGGGTCCTCGAACTCGCCATAGCTCACGACCCCGTGCGTTACAAGGACATCATCGCCACCAAGCGTCCTCGCAAGGTAATGCCCACCCCGCCAAGGACCCGCGGGCAGCCACCGAGCCTGGACCGCCCTCCCGCGAACCGGCCGTGGAGGGGGGCGGCGCCGGCCAACTCCGGTTAGATGGAGACCCCCGAGGGGCCTTATGGATCCGCGAGCC
>Ga0268386_10000009_pt1 | contig 96427 bp, 77 predicted proteins | sample RVTome_15_FD_200260 | JGI IMG/M metagenome (GOLD analysis project Ga0268386, IMG submission 200260) | Soil microbial communities from uranium-contaminated site in the Upper Colorado River Basin, Wyoming, United States - RVT150D86... ... | reverse complement strand
CATCGCCATGACCTCCTGGGCGTTGTGGTTTGTTGAACATCGCAACGATACAGGAGGTCGTGGTTTGCGCGAAGATGAACGGTATTGCGGCTAAGCCGCAAGCGGCAAAGTCCGGACGGGCCGTCCGGACCGACTTCCCGCGTGAAACCGGTCCGGGGAGTTGTTAGTATGAAGCGACGGTCAAGACGTCCTGACCGTTCAACGCCTTGTCCCACCATTCCGAGACGAGCATCGAGGGGTACCGAAGTTATGCGCTTCAGACTTGCCGTCATCCTGTCCGCGCTGCTGTTCGCCGCCGCGCCCGACGCGTTCGCCCAGGCGAAAAAGAAAGCCGAGCGGTCGCCCGCGGAGAAGGCCGCTATCGCCGCGATCCGCAAGATGGGGGGCCACGTGCAGGAGATCGCCCAGAACGACTCCCGGCTGGAAGTGGCGTTTCACCTCGCCGACGGAAAAATCACCGACAAAAACCTTGTGCCCCTGAAGGACCTGAAGGACGTCGTCGAGCTGAACCTCCGCGGCACCGACGTCACCGACGCCGGGCTGAAGCACGTCGCCGGGCTGAAGTCGCTGAAAAAGCTGCACCTCGAGAAGACGAAGATCACCGACAAAGGGCTGGCGGAACTCAAGGGGTTGGACAACCTCGAATGGCTGAACGTCTACGGCACGCAGGTCAGCAACGACAGCCTGACGCACATCAAGAATCTGAAAGGCCTGAAGAAGTATTACATCTTCGAGACGAAGGTGACGATCGAGGGCGTGGCCCAGATGAAGAAGGAGCTGCCGAAGCTGCAGATCATCCCCGACCTGGTCGTGGAAAAAGCCCTGGCCGAGAAGCGGGCCAAGGAAGAGGCCAAGCGCAAGGCCGAGGAGGCGAAGAAGCCGAAAGTCGCCAAAAAGAAGGCCGGGAAAAAGAAGGACCGCAAGAAGAAGCGCCGGAAGAAGAAGAAAAAGCAGGCGTGACGCCATCGTCGCCTTTCGCTCCGCGAAAGGGCGCCGATTGGCGCAATTGGGAACGAAACGGCGAAACGCCCTTTCGCGGAGCGAAAGGCGACAATGAGCCGCTGGGTCAGTTCGCCGCGGTACGCAGCGGTGCGGCGTCGGTCGGTTTTCCGGGCTTCGGCGACTCGTCGCTCTCTTCGAGCTTCTCCAACAGTTGCCGCATTCGTTCGCGCTCGTTCTGGTGCTTGCGAAGCAACTGGCTGCGATAGGCACGCAGCGGGTCGACCAGCCCTCGCTGCACGACCTTGCGGCGGGCCTGCCAGTCGGAAGCGGCCGTCGGCACGGATTCGTGCAGCGCGTCCATTGCTTTCAGGGCGGCTTCAACGGAATCGAGCGAGAGTTCCAGATCGTTCAGCACGACTTGCGGCGAGCGCGGCAGGACGAGGCCGCGGCGTTCCCACCGCGCCTTCATCTCCTGCAGCAGCGCGTTGAGGTGGTCCCAGCGGTCCGCCGGCCGGTCCAGGATTCCGTCGTGCCGGGCCAGCAGCGTCAACGCCTTCGCCACGTTGCGGACCGAGCGGTCCTGCGCGTCGGCGAAATAGACGGCGTGCAGGCGGTGCCACACCTCGGCCCGCTCGTCGCGAGCCTCCGGGCGGGAATACAGCGTCGCCGCTTCGAGATGCGCGAAGCGGCTCAGCAGCGGGTCGTACGGTTCGGCGTAGGAGGCGACGAGGCCGGCCCGTTCCAGCGTCGGGTCTTTCGTGGCCCGGTCGAGGTCTTTGAAGTACCGCAGGCGACGGCGGTCTTCGGGGTGAATCGCATTCCCCACGTCGCCGCTGCGAGATTTCCGCAGCAGCGTTCGCGGCCGCTCTTCGAGTTGCCGCCGCAGCGATTTGCGGTAGGCCCACCACTGGTCGGGAAAGTTCGCCGTCAGCTTTCTCTGGCCGGCGACTTCCGACAGCCGCCGCAGCAGCACGCGGTCGTTGCCTTCGACGTTCGGCGATTCGAGCAGCCGCGTGCGGTACGGCGCCAGCTTCGTCACCAGCTCATTCCACTTGGGTGCCCAGCGCATCATTTCCTGCGGCAGACGGAAGGCGAAGCGACCGTTGGCCGCGGTGTTGACGCGGGCGGAATCGGTCTCGGCGAACTTCCGCAGGCCGTCGTTCCCATAGGCCGTCAGGTTCAGCGGGAACGACCAGTCCCAGCCGATGCGGGCCAGCACGGTCCGCACGTGCCGGGCTTGAAAGCGCTCGACGAGGCCCGCGCGGGTCAGCCCGTGCGGGGAGTTGGTCGCCAGCAGCGCCATTTCGCCCGCGGCGATCTCGATCGTCCCCACGCTGCGAAACACGCTCTGCAGCGTCTTGACGGCGGTCTGCAACGGCATCGCCCCGTAGTCGACCTGATGAAACCGCTGGCAGAATATCCCGTCGTCGGCCAGCCGCCGCGACACCCCCCGGTAAAAGCCGCGAGTGAAATACGGCGACGACTTCAGCAGCGCCGATTCGTCGGGCGTCGAGACGATGACGTCGTACGTGTCTCCCCCGCAGGCGACGGCGAGCGCCGGTTCGAGCGGCACCCATTGCACGCGGGCGTCGGCGGCGGGGCGGCGTCTCGATTCCGACCAGACGTGCCGGCGGAGCAGCTCGACGAGCTGCCCGTCCCCTTCGACGCAGGTCACCGATTTGACGGGAAAGGACAGGGCCGTCGTCAGCGACACGCCCCCCGACGTCCCCAGAATCAGCACGTGATGCGGCCGCTCGTGCAGGACCATCGGCAACGCCGCGGGCATCACCTCGGCGCTGAAATGCGGCACGAGCCGCGGATTCGTGCTGACCAGCGCCTTCGGCACGCCGTTCTCGCGAAGCTGCAGTTGCGTTCCGCGATACCGCCAGACGGTGAGGGTCCCCCGCCGGGTTTCCTCGACGGCGACCGGGCGGCCTTCGTCGAGAAACGAAAGCATGCCACGGTCCAGCCCGTGCATGCGGGCCATGAACACGTTGGTGGCGAACAACTGCCGCGCCGAGCGAACCGGGTCGAACGCCGGCCTTAACCAGGGAAGCGCGACCAGCAATGCCAGTGCCGCGGCGAACGCGGTGCGTCTGGTCCAGATCCTGGTGAGTGGTGAGTGGTGAGTGGTGAGTGGTGGGTGTGCCACTGCTTGACGGACGCCGTCGTCGGTTTCTCCACGACGATCGACTTTCGCGGCGTCCGTCAAGCAGTGCCATGTGGCCAACCGTCGTTTCGAACGGAAATGCAGTCCCCATTTGATGCCGGAAATCGCCGCCAGCGACCACACGGCCGCCAGCAGCGTGTCGGCCGTCCCCAACCGATCGAATGCAATCCACCGCGCCGCCAGAAACCCGCCCACGAAGGCGAACAGCGAAAACGCCGGCAGCGCCGAGTCGCGCGGCGACCCGGGAACGTCAGCGACCGGAGCCAACGCCAGCCTCCCCCAACCGAATCCAAACGGCACCAGCACCGCAGCGACGATCGCGCAGCGGGCGGCGATCGTCAGCCAGGGGGCGACGATGAAGGCGTTGATCCACAGCGACCAGTCGATGAACAGCGAGAACGCGGCCAGCGTCAGGGCGCCAACGAGGGCCAGGAAGAACGGCGGGAACAGGTCAGTGCTGGTTGGGGTCGGGTGTCCAGAATTCAATTTTCCGATTGAAACGTTCTGACCGGCGGAAACCAATTGCGGAAAATTGAATTCTGGACACCCGACCCCTTCCCGTCTCCGCCGGATTCCGATCGTCGCCCCCAGCAGAATCATCGACCATTCAAAGTACACGAGATAGGCGGCCTCGGCGGCGAGCTGGTTCAGCATCCGCAGCAGCGCCGCGGCCAGCACGCCGGCCGTCATGACTGCCACCCCGTGCCGGATGTCTGCGAACCAACGACGTGAATCGGCAGGACCGAGGGAATCTGGACAGTCTCCGGATTCTTCCGCGCTCAGTTGCGGACTACGCACCCACACGACAAGAAACACAAGCGTGCCGACAACCGCTCCGATCAGCGTCCCGGCGTACAGGCCGATCGTCGGACCCGTCACGAAGAGGCACAGCAGCAGGCCGGCGACCACGCCGAGGAGATACCGTGCGAGGACGGCCGTCTCCGCCGGAAGTTTCGGCCGGTCGCCGCGGAGCGACCGGCACCACCGCCAGACGTCCACGACGAAATCGCGCCAGCGGTACGTCGTCTTTCGTAGGTCAGGCTTTCCAGCCTGACACGCGCGGTCGGGACGCGATGGTGACGGAGACTCGCTCCGGTCAGGCTGGAAAGCCGGACCTGCGAGGAACCGCGGCAGCAGCAGCGCCGTCCGCACGAGCCAGTACAGCGGCGGCGAGAGCAGGACGACCGCCGTCAGCACCTGAAACATCAGCCCTCGGCCCGGGGCGGCCATCACGTCCATCGGAATCTTCCCGGCGGTCGACAGTGCAAGCTCAATTCCCCACGGCAGCGCGAACATCCACGCCGCCGCGAACAGCGCAAGCAGCCCGTGGGAGCGCATCGCATGCGAAGAACCCAGGGGTTTTCGGAAACCCCTGGGTTCTCGTTTCCAGGCCAGCTCGAACGCCAGCGCCAACGCCAGCGCGAGCGCCGTCGCCGATTGCGGCGACGTGCCGAAGGTCGCCAGAAACAGGTGGCAGGCCGTCAGCAGATAGGCACCGCCGATCGTTCCCAGCAGCAGCGTGTAGTTTCGCGCGTTCGACGCGCGTCGCACCAGCCGTGCGGCCGTCCCCAGGAGCGTTTTGATTCGCATGGCGTCCCTGCCGATTGCGGGTTTTCAAGTTGGAGTTCACGCTTCAGCGTGCCATGCGTGAGCCCTAGCCGGGAACACACGCTAAAGCGTGAACTCCAGCGGCGCCGGCCCGCGCGCGACGACACACCGTCCCCGCGACCCCGGGTCATGGCCGCGTCTTTTACCGGAAACCGAGAGCCTGCCGCAAGATCGGTTGCGGTTACTCAAGCTGGTTGGGAGTGGAATCAGGGACTTCCGCCCGGATCGACGGGTTGTCCAAGATGAGGCGGGCGCAGGTGTTCCACCGCAGGACGGCCTCGTCGTTTCCGGCGGGGCGGAGCCGTTCGGCCCGTTCGTAACAGTCCATCGCCCGCCGCACCCAGTCGTAGGCAATCGACCCCGCGGAAGGCATGCCCCCGCGGAAAATCGCCTTACCCTGCCGCTCGAAGACGATGCCGGCGTAGTATTCCCGCTCGTATTCGCCGCGAAGCTGTTTGAGGAATTCCTCGGCCGCCGGGCGGCATCGCACGGCGCGGCGTTCGAACTGGTCGGTGAGTGCGAGGATCAGGATGGCCAGCGCCTGCTGATTCTCCGGGTCGATTGCCAGGACGTCGCGGCAGATGCTCTCGGCGTCGAGCGGCTCGTTGAGCACGCGATAGCGTTCGGCGCGGTCCAGGGCCGCGGGGATCGACGATTCGGAGATCCGCTTCAGTTCAAACGTCTCGGGCATGGTCCCGCTCCGGGTCTATCCAGCAAAAAAAGGAGGAGACAGAAAGATTGGTGACAGAAAAATAGAGGAATGGCGATTCCGACCGTTGCGCGTTCGACTCGTATCCATTCTGTCATTCTTCGTGTCTTGCCCAAAGGGCTGGACACGACCTTCCGCCGGATTGGGTCCTTCGCGATCTTTCTGTCACCAATCTTTCTGTCTGCCGCCTTTCACTTTTTTCCGTTTCCGGTGATCTTCCGCCACAACCACAGCACCGGGTCGTAGAAGGCGTCGACGACGCGCTCTTTGAGCGGGATGATGGCGTTGTCGGTGATCGTGATGTGCTCCGGGCAGACCTCGGTGCAGCACTTGGTGATGTTGCACAGGCCGATGCCCAGGTCGTCTTTCAGCAACGCGGTGCGGTCGGCGTCGTCGAGGGGGTGCATCTCCAGCCCCGCGACGCGGACGAAGAACCGCGGCCCGCCGAAGCCGCTCTTCTGCTGGTGCTCGCGGAGCACGTGGCACACGTCCTGGCAGAGGAAACACTCGATGCACTTGCGGAACTCCTGCACGCGGTCGGCCTCGTCCTGCGAGAACTTCCAGTCGGTCCCTTCCTTCGGTTGGAAGGCGGGAATCTTCTTGTTGACCTCGAAGTTCCACGACACGTCGCACACCAGGTCCTTGATGACGGGAAACGTCTTCATCGGCCGGATGGAGATCGGCTCCGCCGGGTCGTACTTGTCCATGCGGTCCATGCACATCAGCCGCGGCTTGCCGTTGACCTCCGCGCTGCACGACCCGCACTTGCCCGCCTTGCAGTTCCAGCGGCAGGCGAGGTCGCCGGCGTGCTGCGCCTGCACGGCGTGGACGGCATCGAGCACGACCATTCCCGGCTGCACGGGGATTTCGTAATCGACCATCCCGCCGGCGTCGTTGTCGCCGCGGTAGATGGAGAGGGTGGCGGTGTCGGGCACTTTGTACTCCGTCAAGATTCGTCGGTCGTTTGATCTGGGTCGTTGAGAGGAATGATCTTTTCCAGTTGTTCAACCAACGGCTTCAGGTCCCGCTCGATCGTTTGCCAGAGAAGATCGAGATCGACCTGATCGTAACCGTGCACGAGCCGATTGCGCATCCCCACGATCTTGGCCCAGGGGATTTCCGAATGACAATCACGCGATTCCGTCGTGATGCGGGCCGCCGCTTCGCCGATCATCTCAATCAGTCTCACGAGCGCGAGACAAAGCAGCTCATCCTTGTCGAGATCGGCGCGAGACTTTCTTGCTGAGAAGCCGATCGCTTTCCTGGCGAATTTGATCATGTGCTGCATCCGCAGCGGATCGTCAGTCTTGCTCGCCATAATGCAACACGGCCTCCCGTTGGATCCGTTCTCGTAACGGCGATTCAAAGAAGCCCGGAGTATTGAGGTCAACCTTTCGCCCCAGCAATTCCGACAATTCAATCTCCATTCCAGCGAACGAGATCAAGCCGGGAATGTTCTCCCGCTGGAACTCCACGAGCACGTCGATGTCACTCTCCGGGCCGAAGTCGTCGCGGACGACCGAACCGAAGAACGACAGCCGGCGAATGTGGTTCCGCCGGCAGAACTCGTTGAGTTCCTGTTCCGGAATCTCGATGGGCAAACGAGCGATCATGTGAGATCCGATGACCTGCATTGGCAACGACATCACCGTGAGACGATCATTATGACGTATTTGCCGCCACGCCAACAGCCTTCGCCGGTGAATCCGCGCTGGACGGTCGTTACGGTAGCTCCCGCAGAAACGCCGCCGGCGTGACGATCTTCGTCCCCTCGTATTCGCCGATCGGCAGCAGGTGCCGGCGATCGTTGGTGACGAGATAATCGGCGCCGCACGCTGCCGCCAGTGCAAGGAATTTCGTGTCGGTCAGGTCCCGGGTCAGGCTCGCCGCCGGCAACGGTCGATCGGCCATCATCAACGCGTCGTGTACGAACGAAAGCAGGAACTCCAGTATCTCATCATCGGACATGCCGTGCTTATCGCGGAGTGACGGAAGGGCCAGCACGTCCCCCAACTCGTCCAAGGCAGAGTTGGACAGCGCGAGTTGGAACCTTCCGGCGTCGAGTGCCCGCAGGCTGCGGACCGATGCGGAACGCGGTGAACCGATCAACGCCTGCACGAAGACGTTCGTGTCCAGGACGGCGGTGATCATTGTTGTTTCCGGCGTCTCACTTCCTCCACCGCTTCCCGCACTTCGCGTTCAATGACGCTGGCGGGAACGCCCTTGTTGCGTTCCTGGGCGCGGCAAATAAGTTCCCAGCGCCGCTTCACGAGCCGTTCCTTTTCGGCCGGAGACAACTGCAACGACGGGATGACCGTGCAGATGACCCGTCCGTTCATCAACAACTCAACACCCGTCGGCTCCGCCGGGAGCTTCTCGATGAACCGCTTGACGTCGGTCGTTTCGGCATCGACGTTGATCTGTTTCATTGCGGTGGCCGATTGCAGGATTTTCTCGTACGTTGCGGAGCCGGCTCGCGGCTGCACGATGACCGCAGCGCGCCCACAGCGGGGACTATGCTCCTCCTTATTATATCGCCAATGGAAAGGGCGTCCGTCAGTGGTTCTTGCCCCAATTGCCGCTAATCCTTCAACAATTCCCGCAATTCCCCCGGCATTTCGGGCAGCGGCTCTTCGGCGACGTCGATCTGCTTCCCGCGCTGCCGCACGATCACGTTCACCTTCCCCCACTTCGCGTCGTCGGAATCGGGATAGTCTTCGCGAGTGTGGGCGCCGCGGCTTTCTTCGCGGTGCAGGGCGGCTTTGGCGACGGCTTCGCTGACGTCGACCATGTTCTTCAGGTCCAGCGCCAGGTGCCAGCCGGGGTTGTACTGGATGTTGCCGCCGACCTTCACTTTCGCGGCCCGTTCGCGGAACTGCTGCAACTCGTCCAGCGCGACTTTGAGGTCCTCTTCCGTGCGGACGATGCCCACCAGCTTCTGCATCATCGCCCGCAGCTCTTCGTGGACGGTGTAGGGGTTCTCGCCCTGGGGCGGGTCGAACGGTGCCAGCGCTTCTGTTGCAGCCGCCTGGACGGCGCCTTCGTTAATCGTGCCGAACGCCGTTCGTTCGCGGGCGTACTTCGCGGCGAATTCGCCGGCTCGTTTTCCGAAGACGAGCAGATCCGACAGTGAATTCCCCCCCAGCCGGTTCGCGCCGTGCAAGCCGGCGCCGACTTCTCCCGCTGCGAATAATCCCGGTACCGTCGATTCCTGCGTCTCGTGGTCGACGCGCACGCCCCCCATCATGTAGTGGCAGGTGGGGCCGACTTCCATCGGCTCTTTCGTGATGTCCACGTCCGCCAGCTCCTTGAACTGGTGGTACATGCTGGGGAGCTTGCGAATGATCTCCTCGGGAGTACGGCGGCTGGCGATGTCCAGAAACACGCCCCCGTGCGGGGAGCCGCGGCCGGCGCGGACCTCGCGGCGAATCGCGCGGGCGACCACGTCGCGGGTGAGCAGTTCCGGCGGCCGGCGGGCGTCGGGACGTTCGCCGGCAATGACGGCGGCGACCCAGCGGTTGGCTTCCTCCTCGGTGTCGGCGAATTCCGCTTTGAACATGTCGGGAACGCCGTCGAACATGAACCGCTTGCCTTCGCTGTTGGTCAGCACGCCTCCTTCGCCGCGGACCCCTTCCGTGATGAGCGTTCCCTTCACGCTGGGGGGCCAGACCATGCCGGTGGGGTGGAACTGCACGAACTCCATGTCGATCAGATCGGCCCCGGCCCACATGGCCATGGCGTGGCCGTCGGCGGTGTACTCCCACGAGTTGGACGTGATCTCCCAGCAGCGGCCGATGCCGCCCGTCGCCAGCACGACCGCTTTGGCCTTGAAGATCACGAACCGGCCGGATTCGCGCCAATAGCCGAACGCGCCCGCCGCGTGGTCTCCGTCTTTCAGGATGCTGCGGATGGTGCACTCCATGAACACGTCGATCCCCTGATGCACGCCGCGGTCCTGCAGGGTGCGGATCATCTCCAACCCGGTGCGGTCGCCGACGTGCGCCAGGCGGGGATAGGTGTGCCCGCCGAAGTTGCGTTGCAGGATGCCGCCTTCCTTCGTGCGGTCGAAGACCGCTCCCCATTCCTGCAACTCGCGGACGCGCTGCGGAGCCTCCTGCGCGTGAAGTTGGGCCATCCGCCACTGGTTGAGGTACTTGCCCCCCTTCATCGTGTCGCGGAAATGGACCTCCCATTTGTCGCGCGTATCGGCCGACGCCAGCGCCGCCGCCACGCCCCCCTCGGCCATCACCGTGTGGGCCTTGCCCAAGAGCGACTTGCAGACGAGTGCGGTTTTCACGCCGGCGGCGGACGCTTCGATCGCCGCCCGCAGTCCGGCGCCGCCGGCGCCGATGACCACCACGTCATATTCATGGGCTTCATACTTGTCCATTCACACTCTCACGGATTCTAGGTGCACCTTCCGCCCACAACCAGATGTCGAAAACACGTTTCCAAAACCATTCTTGTTCTACGACATCCTTCAAATCGGAGTTCGAGAGTCCAGTTCCGCATCGCAAATACAATCGAAGATTCGCAAGTTTCGACGAGACAGCCTGAATCTCATGTCGGTGCAATTCAAATTCTCGTTGCCAATTTCGGATAAATGATGCGTAGTCTCCTTCGACTGTACCCAGCGTGATCCGTGCTTGATTGTCGTAGACGATGAAAGGGTCCTTGTGGAGAAGCCACAAGAGTTTGGACGCGAGCGATAGCGCCTTGAAACCATAGATCTCATTTATCTTGATCATTGTCGATGTCACCACGTCAACGATGTCTGCGTCAGCGGGATTGAGCGTTCTTGCATGTTCAATCAATGGAACGAGCGGTTCAAAGCGACGCATGTCCCTTCCCTCGTCTTGACTCTTGGGAAGATTTCGTGCAACTCTGAAATATGCGACCGCCCGGCGAAGTGCTTTGAGGATTTCTTCCGAATCGTTGGACCAAAGGCCGACGTGACAACGACGCTCGTCACAAAACCAGAACTCAGCAAAGCGGAGTGACGCAAACTCGAACGGTGTATAGCGATTCACCATTGTGACTCCAGATTGCGTCGGAATTGCGATATCAAGTAGATCAGATCAGTCGAATGTCGGTAATCCTCCCCGACGCCACCATCCACACGTAGAAGTCCGCGAAGCCGACCCAGAACAGGCTCAGCCAGGCGAAGAGCATGTGGTGCTTGTTCAACGCCGACGTGCACTTCCACATCTTGTGCCGGGCGTCACCGAATGCCGCCCTCGAAAAACAGTCGACCCGGCCCCCCACCAGATGCCGCAGCGAATGGCACGAGAATGTGTACAAGCCCAGCAGCGTGACGTTGGCCAACAGGACCAACGAACCGAGGCTCACACCGAACGTCAGCCCGCCGCCCTCCGTGGGCCAGAGGCAGGATTCCACGAAATCCCAGGCCAGAATCACCAGAAACACGAGCGCCAGGTACAGGAAGTACCGGTGCAGGTTCTGAAACAGCAGCAGCCGGGTTTCCCCCTTGTAGTCCTTTTCCCTCGCGAAGCCACAGAACTTCCCCGGCTCGCCGACCGTGCACCCGACGGGGTCGAGAAAGAACGCCCGGTAATACGCCTTGCGGTAGTAGTAGCAGGTGACGCGAAAGCCGCCCGGCGCCCAGAGGATCAGAAACGCCGGCGAAATCCACCACAGCGATTCGGGCAGCGCGAACAGCGGTGAATAAAACGGCGAAAGCAGATAGGCGTGCTCCGGCAGAATGCCGTTCGCCGCCCCGTGGCCGAGATGGTAGGTCTGCGACCAGATGCCGGCGAATGACCGCGCGGTGGCGTAAACGACGAACGCCCCCAGCCCCAGCCCGGTCAGCAGCGGGCCGATCCACCAGTTGTCTTTGCGATCAGTGGCAGGGAAACTCGACGGCGAGGCCTGAGCGGTTTGCGGAGCAACGTCAGTCTGTGCCATGCCGGTCTTCCCGAATGAAATGCACGCCGTCGAGTCCGTAACGGTCACTACGATACACGCAAGTCGCCGCCGATTCCACAATCACGCCCGCCGGCGGACGCGAGACAGCCGCGGTTTTTCCCGTCGCTTTCGGGTTGCATTTGCCCGCGCACTGCCGAAAATCGTCTTGACCGGTTCACGGAATCCGTCACCGTGCCACTGCTTGACGGACGCCGCCGCTGGTTTCTGGACGCCGATCAACTTTGCCGGCGTCCGTCAAGCAGTGCCAATTCACCATCGCGATACGAGCGGCAGATCGACATGAGCTTCACCGTTACCTGTAGCTGCGGGTTGAAGTACAAGGTTCGCGAGGACAAGCGCGGCAAGACGTTTGCCTGCAAGGGGTGTGACGCCGTCGTCGTGATCCCCGCGGCCGAGCCGAAACCTGACGACGAGTTCGCTGAGTTCGAAGACCTCAACTTGAAGGATTTCGGCGCCGCCGACGACGAATGGGCCGACGTCTCCACCGATTTCGAGGCCGCCCCGCCCCGCCGCAAGGCAGCCTCCGATTTCGAAATGCAGCCCCGCAAGGCCGGGGGGAAGCGCAAGAAGCGGCCGGCGGTCGAGGAGCCTCCGCCGCCGAACAAGAAACTGTTTGTCATCGCGGGGGCCGCCGGAGGGGGCGTGCTGCTGTTGATCGTCGTGTTGATGGTCATCCTGATCCGTTCCGGCAAGTCCGACGACGCGGGAGACTCAGGCGACCCCGACCCGGTTCTGGCGTCCGGCGAACTGGTCGATCCCCACGGCGGCGCGCCGCAGGCCGGCGGCGGCGGCGGAGCGGCCGCTCAACAGCCGCAACAGAAGGCATCGCCGCTGCCGGAACAGTTCACCGTTGTTGTCGCCGACGCCACGCCTCCCAAAGGACTGAGTTCGCTGATGATGCTCGCCACGGCGAAAGCGGCGGAAAACTGGACGGTCAAGATCGCCGGTCGAGAGCCGTCGAAAGACCTGGGGAGCGCGTGGTACGTTGCGGACGACCCCGCACCGGCGGACAAGAACGATCCGAAGCAGCCGCCGTTGTCCCGAAAAAGGAAACTGCGGCGGATGCGCCCCACGATGAGTACGGCAGCGGGCAGGCCGCGGTTGCTGACGACGGGAGGCCGGCGCGCTGCGCTGCTGGCGGCTCCCGCTACGCCGACGGACGCCCGGTTCTACGAAATCGACCTGACGAAACCGGGGGCCGTGACGAAGTTTGTGAAACTTTCGCCGGCGGATCCCGAAGAAGTGGCGCGGCAGGCAAGTCGCTCGCGTTGGCGTCATGGAACTTTCTGGCGCAGCAACGATCCGCGCCAAACACGCGGCAATCTTCGCCCTCGCGACCGCTACGCACACGTTGCCGCCGTCAATCCCGCCTTCACCAGGATCGCCAACGGCCTGCAGGACAACTCAAAGATGCAACTCTGGGACGGCGGCGGCAAACCGCTGGCTTCCGTCGATGCGCCGGCCAAATCGCAGTGGGTCTTCGCCGAATTTCCCGACGACAACTCTCTCTGCCTGCTCGCCGCTGACGGGACGGCAAAAGTCATCGACGCCAGCAGCGGCAAGCCGGCCCACGCAGCCGACTGCAACTGGCGGGGCTGGGCGGCGATGTCTCCCGATCGGAAGTACGTCGTCGGTTGCAACGGGTCAGACATCGAATTCCGAGACGTCCGAACGCTGAAAGTCGCGGGCAAGTTGCCGCTCCCGGCAGACCTGCTCAAGGCGACGAAGCTGTACGGTCCCAGCCTGCACGTTTCGCTCGACGGCCAACACCTGGCCGCGCTGTTCGTCGCGGAGAAGGACTACGTCCTGCTCGCCTGGGACCTGGCGGCCGGGAAGCTGACCGACGCCTACATCCGCAGGGCGCACGGCACGAATCTGTGGGTGCAATGGGTCGGCAAGCGGCGGCTCGTGATTGCCGGCGGAAACCAGATCCAGTACTCCGTCCTCGATCTCGATCGACGGGCGATCGTCTACACGGGCAACGACATCAACCACGCACCGTCCGTCGACGGCCGCATCTGGCGGATCGGAAGCTACCCCGAAACAAGCATCCAGCAGAACGTCTTCCGGAAACTGACGGGCGAGCAGGCGCCGAGGCGGTTGCCGGCGTTTCTGCTGGCCGGCGTCGCGATTCCGAAGGGGGTCGAACAATCCCTTCAGAAGCTGCGGGGGGGGCTGCCGCTGAACCGCAACTTCGCCGTTCGCGCGGAAGTGGCCGGCCGCAAGCACTGGCCGTTGAAGGAAACCGCCGACGGTTTCACCGCGTATCTCTCGAAGCAAGGCTTCACCGTCGACCCGAACGCGAAGCTCGTCTATCGGCTGGTGCTGGATTACAAGAGCGTTCGCATCAACCGCGCGGGGTTCGTGACGCCGGGTATTCGCGGAAACCCCGGCGTCGCCTTCGAGGCGTCGTTCGAACTTGGCAAGAGCGCCAGGCGTTTCTCAGTTTACCGTGGCTGGGCCGTTCTTTCCGAAGGTGCGGGACCCTCCGCCCCGCGCGATCTCGGCGTCGGCCAGTGGGAAAGCCAGTACCCGGCCGCGACGAAGAAGGCTCGCCAAGACTTCCTGAAGAGCATCAAGGCCGTCATGGAAGGCCGCTCGGGCGGATCGCGGGGCGTCGGCTTGCCATCGGAAACCGAGTCATACTACGTCAGCGGCGGGAAGTACTCCGTCCGCCGGGGCAACTTTCCGGTGGACGGTTATTAGCACCCCCGCCGTCGGTGCCTTTCAGGCAGGACCGGACCCATGAAACTGCTCTCGTCGACCCAGATTTCCTGGAACGAGCCGTGGTTGTTCCTGATCCGCATCCGGGAAGGATGGGGCTGGCGCCGCCGGTTGTTGCTGGCGCTCGGGATTTCGGCGGTGTTGTTTGCGGCCGTTTTTTTCTTCCAGCCACAGCGCGGGCTGCCGGCCTCGATCGCGATCAGCCTCCTCGCCGGGTTCGTGCTCGTCGCGCTGATGGACGTGGGGAACCTCCAGCGGGAAGTGACGGTCAAAGACGACTGCATCATCGTGAACAGCGCCATCAGCAACTGGTGGTTTGAGACGTTCCAACTCGATGCGATTCAATCCGTGCAGCTCATGCGCCCGGAGGAGTGGGAAAAGCCGTACGGCGGCATGGTGATTCACACTGCCGGCGACAGTTTCCTGGTCGCGGTGCCGAACAAGGTCTCCCTGAAGACGCTGGCCGACGTGCTGCACCGCCTGAAGGTCGCCGTCACGCTGTCGGGGTGGGAGCCGTCCGAGACCGACACCCGCATCGGCGTTCGCGACGAGATCGAGCTCGACCCTAAGGCCGCGCGGGGGGAAATCGAGATGCGGCCGGTCGAAGCCGCCGAAGGCCCGTTGCTGGCGCCGGGGCACGTCGCGGTGCAACTCGTGATCGCGCTGGGGCCGCTGCTGCTGGCGCTGATTGGCGCGATCGTCGTGGGCGTCGTGCTGGTCCGCAACTGGGCGAACCTGTCGGTGCTGGAACGGTCCCTCTACGGCGGCGGTGCCTTCGTCGCGCTCGTGGTGGCGTTTCTCTATCTCATCATGATCGGCCAGTTCATCGCCGCCGCCTACGGAATTCGCGTCGGCCACAACCGCCTGCGCACCCGGCCGAACGCGATGTTCGACGGCACCGAAGACGACCTGCTGGGCGTCGAGATGTTCGATCGCGAGAACTGGACCAAGACGGTCTCGAAGTCGTCAGACTACGGGTTCCTGCGGATCGACCGCCCGCAATCGAAGCTGATGTTTGAGGGAAATAAGTTCCGCTGGACGCTGCCGATTTCTGCGATAACGGCCTGCCGCATCGAAGAAAGCATCGTCGGCAGCGAAGGGAACCCCAATCCGGAGAAGCGGTACTTCGTGGTGATCGGCGCGGCCGGCGACGGAAAACCCTGGGATGCCGGCATGATCTACATCCGGACCGAACTCGGCAGCGACACCGCGGAAAGCCGCTACAAGCGGGCCCAGCAGCTCTTCGCGCAGCTCGCGGAAGTCGTGTGAGGCCGGACCTTGGATGTAGTGCGAAATGAATTTCGCACTACGTCCGCGGCTGAGGGACGACCTCGAACCCCAGGTCGGCGATCATCTGAAAGTCGGCCGGCGGTGCCTGCCCTTTCGTCGTGAGGTAGTCGCTGACGAAGATCGAATTCGCCGGGTACAACCCGAGCGGCTGCAAGCTGCGCAGGTTGACTTCGCGGCCGCCGGCGATGCGGATTTCGGTCTTCGGATTGGTGAACCGGAACAGCGACAGCACCTTCAGGCAGTACCGTGGGTCGAGCCGGTCGCTGCCCGCCAGCGGCGTGCCGTCGATCGGGTTGAGGAAGTTCACCGGGATCGATTCCACCCCCAGCTCCCGTAGCGTCAGTGCGACGTCGACCACGTCGCCCGGCACTTCCCCCATGCCGACGATCAGCCCGGAGCACAGTTCCATCCCGGCGTCGCGGACCGTCCGCAGCGTCGCCAGCCGGTCTTCGAACGTGTGCGTGCCGCAGATCTGGTCGTGAAAGCGGCGGCTGGTGTTGAGATTGTGGTTGATGCGGTCCACCCCGGCTTCCTTCAGTTCCGCGGCCTGTTCGCCGGTCAGCAGGCCCAGGCAGCAGCAGATGTGCAGGCCGGTTTCGGCTTTGATCGCCCGCACGGCGTCGGCGACGTGGCCGACTTCGCGGTTGCTCGGCCCGCGGCCGCTGGCGACGATGCAGTACGTGCGGGCCTGGTTCGCCGCCGCCGCCCGCGCCCCTTGCAGCAGCCGCTCGACGGACTGCAACGGGTAGCGGTCGATCGCCGCTTCGGAAATCGCCGACTGCGAGCAGTAATGGCAGTCTTCGGGGCAGAGGCCGCTCTTGGCGTTCCGCAAGTAATAGAGCAGCACCGTCCGCCCGAAAAACTCCCGCCGCACGCGAAACGCCGCATCGAGCACCGCGAGCAGTTCGTCATCGGGGGCGTCGAGCACGGCGAGGGCGTCGTCACGCGACAGCTCCGCGCCGGCGAGGGCGCGCTCGGCGAGGTGGTGCCAGGGGGTGTCGGTGGCGTGGGATAAGGTTTGCAGCGTCATGTCCATTCCGAAAACTTTCTCGCGAGTCAGCACAATACGCAGGTCGTCGAGCGGCGAGTATCGGGCATGGGGGCGGGGTACGCCAGTGCGAAGGCGCGACGGCTCCCGATGTCTTATGGAAGTTCGAGTGACGACTTCAATGCGTCGTCGACCTGACGCATGAGCGCATCGGACATACGGCCGATTGTCTGAATCACGACTGATTGCGGCAGCGTGTAGGGGTTTTCGCACTTCACCGCGGAAGTCCGCCTCAATCCGGTCTGCTGTCCATCCAGTGTGGCGACGTCAATCAGGACCTGGGCCGGTTCATTCGCTGCGAGCCGCACGTTGCCGCTGACCATGGCGAATATCGAATTGGTCAACCGGACGTTGTTGTGGTCGGACTGCACCACGACCGCGGGGCGACGCTTCGACGCCGAGCCGGGGGCTTGTGGAAAGTCGACAAGAACGACGTCGCCTCGTGCAACGCTCATGATGTTCGATCGACCTCATCGGGAATGGACGCGGCACCTTCCGGCGCGTCCCAATCATCAGCGTCGTTCAGACTGGTCATGGCGGCGGCGAGCATTTCGTCCGCGGAGAGTTCGCTGTCGTCATAAACGTATTGCCGGAACTGCTCCTCGGTCATCAGATAATAAATCCGCCCCGCCGCGTCGCGCACTTCCAGCGGTCGTTCCCGCTGTCGTTCGAGGGCTTCGGCGATCTCTTTGTTAATGGTCACCATGGCAGCGCAATTGTAGCACGGGGAACTTTGGACGGGCAAATCCGTCGTGGCCCTTCGATCGTCCGAATCGCGATTCGCCGTCAATTCTGCTGCAACCAGCGGTCGCCCTTGGTATCCTCGATTCCTGAAATCGCACGAACGCAACCCGCTGATCCGCTTTTGAGGATTCCATCCATGAATCGCCGCCGCTTTCTCCTTATCAATCTGTTCTGGATCGCGCTCTCGACGGTACCGTTGCCAGCGGCCGACGTGAATCCGCGGCGGCCGCTGCAGGTCGCCGATTATCTCGACTGGGAACGCGTCAGCGACCCGCAAATCTCGCCGGACGGCAAACGGGTCGTCTACACGCGGCAGTGGGTCAACAAGCTGACCGACCGCTGGGAATCGGAGTTGTGGATCGTCCACGCCGACGGCTCGAAGAACCGCCGGCTGGCAATGGGGAGCGGGGCGCGGTGGTCGCCGGACGGCACGCGGATCGCCTACCTGCACCAGGGGGAGCCGCGGGGGACGCAAATCTTCGTCCGCTGGCTGGACCGCGCGGGGGGCGCGACGCAGGTGACGCGAGTGCTCGAGACCCCGAAGAACCTGCACTGGTCGCCGGACGGCACGCGGATCGCCTTCACGATGTACGTCGAGAAGAAGCCGGACTGGAAGATCGCGATGCCCGCGCCCCCCAAGGGAGCGAAGTGGACCGAGCCGCCGCGGATCATCGAAAACACACACTACCGGCAGGACCGGAAGGGGTTCCTGAAGCAGGGATTTCAGCACCTGTTCGTCGTTACGGCGGACGGGGGCACGCCGATCCAGTTGACCCGCGGCAACTGGCACGTCGGGGCGAGATTTTCGGGAATGGACTACGGGGCCGGCATCGACTGGACCCCCGACGGCAAAGAAATCGTCTTCGACGGCCAGCAGGCGGCCGACGCCGACCGGCGCTATCGCGAGTCGCACATCTACGCCGTCGACGTGAAGACGAAGGCCGTGCGGCAAATCACCCGTCGCAAGGGGCCGTGGAGCAACCCCGTCGTCTCGCCCGACGGCCGGCAGATCGCGTATGCCGGCTACGAGTGGACGAAGCAGAGCTACAAGTCCGACGAGTTGTACGTCATCGGCCGCGACGGCAGCGGGGGGCGGCAGATCTCCGGCAAACTCGACCGCGACCCCGAGAATCTGCACTGGTCGCATGACGGGACACAGGTCTACTTCACGGCACGTGACCGCGGTAGCAGCCACGTCTATGGCTTGCTCAAAGCAGACTCGAAGTGGGGCTTAATAAAATGGACGAGCGGCGCACAGATGCTGTCGTTGACCTCGATGTCCAAGAAGGGCGTCGCCGTTGGAGTCAGGTCATCGTTTCATAAACCTGGAGACGTGGTCCTCTTCTCTCCAGAGGCAGAGGATGGCACCGTGAAGCGGCTCACGCGGGTTAACGACGACGTCCTCTCGCAGCGTCGGCTCGGCGACGTCGAGGAGCTGTGGTACACCTCGACCAACGGCGCCCGCGTCCAGGGCTGGATCGTCAAGCCGCCGGGATTCGACGCGAAGAAGAAGCACCCGCTGATCCTGCACATCCACGGCGGGCCGCATTCGATGTACAACGTGGGGTTCAACTTTTCCTTCCAGCATCTGGCGGCGAACGGTTACGTCGTGCTCTACACGAACCCGCGGGGCAGCACCGGCTACGGGACCGTGTTCGGCAACGCGATCGACAACGCCTATCCCAGCGTCGACTACGACGACCTGCTGGCCGGCGTCGACGCCGCGCTCAAAAAGGGCTACGTCGACCCGGCCCGGATGTACGCGACGGGCGTGAGCGGCGGGGGCGTGCTGTCGAGCTGGATCGTCGGCCACACCGACCGCTTCGCCGCCGCCGCCGTCCGGGCGCCGGTGACGAACTGGATCAGCTTCGCCGGCACGACCGACATCAGCGCGTGGGGGCTGCACCGCTTCCACAAGCCGTACTGGGAAGAACCGCGGCGCTGGCTGGAGCACTCGCCGCTGATGCACGCCCACAAGGTCAAAACCCCCACGCTGATGATCTGCGGCGAACTCGACCTGCGGACCCCGATCGGCCAGACCGAAGAGTTCTACCAGGCGCTGCGGGCCAACAAGGTGCCGGCGGCGCTGGTGCGATTCCACGGCGAATACCACGGCACCGGCTCGAAGCCGTCGAACTTCATGCGGACGCAGTTGTACTTGCTGCGGTGGTTTGGGACGCACCGGAAGAGCGGCGCCGGGCCAGACCCCGTTTCCGGATCGTCTCGCCGTCAACGTTGAACACGATTGGCGCTCTGTCACCCGACCCCATTTGGTTCGAAGGTCGGAAAGTCGGTCGACCTTCCGACCTCCGACGGATGCGGCAAATTCCGCTGGCAATAGGGTCGGGTGTGGAAAATTCAAAATTGCGACGGAACTCGACCCCAAGGGGAACACACACTCCGCAATTTTGAATTTTCCACACCCGACCCCGAACGCGCCGTGCCAATGAAAATTGCCACGCCCCCTCCGACTTCAGTATCTTGTTGACCCTGCCATTTCCCGCACTTATCATAAACGATCGGGATTTGCGCCTCTTGACGGGAAGAAGTGGTATTCCAGTCATGACCGCCGGGCACTTCACAGAACTGCGAACAGGGGATGAGCACCGTCTGGCATAATCCCCAACGGCCGATCACTCCGGCCGCTGATTTGCATGGCGACTCATTAGACTCCTCAACGGCATCTGGAAACGGCAGCAGTCCGGCGGCGGGCAACGGTGCCGCGCGGGGAGCGGAACGCGACGAACGTGCCGACGTCGCGGCGAAGTATCGGCGAACGCTGTGCCGCCAATTGTATGCGGAGCTGCCGGCCGACGCCGCTCAGCAGGACCCGGACGAGCTAAGTCTGCAACTGGAAGTGAGACTCGAGTCGCTGCTTCGCGACGACGGAGCATTGCTCGACGACGCCGATCAGCAGACGGTGATCGACATGGTGATCGACGAGGTCTTCGGCTTCGGCCCCCTGGGACCCCTGATGCGCGACGCCGAACTGTCGGATATTCTCGTCAACGGGCCCTTTCAGGTGTTTGTCGAAAAGAAAGGGCAGCTCTCGACAACCGGCGTGACGTTCGACGACGTGCCGCATCTGTTGCGCGTGATCGAGCGGATGGTCAGCCAGACGGGACGGCGGATCGACGCCTCCCACCCGATGGTCGACGCCCGGTTGACCGACGGCAGCCGCATTAACGCGATTCTCAACCCCCCGGCGATCAACGGGCCGTTGCTGTCGATCCGCCGCTTCGGCAGCCGGCCCCTGACCGCCGACGATCTGATCAAGAATCAGACGCTTGCCTGTGAGATGCTCGATTTCCTGGCGGCCTGCGTCCGCACGCGGCTGAATATCGTGATCGCCGGCGGCACCGGCAGCGGCAAAACGACGCTGTTGAACGCGCTCTCACGGTTCATCCGCTCGTCCGAGCGAATCGCGACGATCGAAGACACGGCCGAGATCGAGCTGCAGCAGCCGCACGTCGTCAAGATGGAGGCCCGGCCGGGAGGGGACGGCCGGGCCGCCATCACGATGCGGGAATTGGTGAAAAATACGTTGCGAATGCGGCCGGATCGCATCATCATTGGGGAGTGCCGGGGCGCCGAAACACTGGAAATGCTCCAGGCCATGAACACCGGCCACGACGGGAGCATGACCACGATTCACGCCAACTCCCCGCGGGAGGCGTTCTCCCGGATGGAGCTGATGATCTGCCTCGAGGGAGGGGACATCCCGGTGTGGGCGCTGCGCAAACAGATGGCCTCGTCGATCGACCTCGTGATTCACATCTCGCGGCAACTCGGCGGGGCGCGGAAAGTCGTGAGCATCGCCGAGGTGACCGGCACCGAAGGGGACGTCATCTCCATGCAGGACATTTTCCGGTACGAGCAGACCGGCGTCGTCAACGACGTCGCGGTGGGGCATTTCGAGGCCACCGGCATCCGGCCGAACTGCTTCGAACGCCTCGCCGCCGCCGGCGCGGGGCTGGCCCCGCAGTTCTTCATGCGGCGGCAACTTGCGGGTGGAAATCAGCCGGCCGGCGCCAGCCCCCGGTTTGGCGTCTGATTCTGGGGAACCGGCGGATTGAAGGCGGCTGATGCCTTGGAAGTTCGCAGGAGTGTATTGCGGTGGCCGAGGAGAATGGGCAAAAACCCGATTCCTGGCAGCAGACGCTGCAAGCTCAGCTTCCCGAGCTGGGGGACGATATCGAGCTGGCCATCAGTACGCTCAAGAAGCTGCAGCGGGTGACCGGGTCCGGCTCGAAGATCCTCACTCGAGGCGCGTCTCAGGACGTGCCCCAGATCGAACTGCGGAGCGACGACATCGGGGCTACGCTCGACGCCGCCGGGTCGCCGATCTCGCAGACGATCATCGGCGAGCCGGCCGCAGCGGTTCTTGATGCGAGAGCCGCGTCGCATCCTTCCGGGGACGCGGCCCTGGATGGGAGAGCCGCGTCGCATCCTTCCGGGGACGCGGTTCCGGCAAGCCCGAAGAAAAAGGCGCGGGCTCTGGCCGCCGGCGAAACGTTCGGCCGCTACCAGATTACGCGTCGGCTCGGCGAGGGGGCGATGGGGGCCGTCTACCTGGCGTACGATCCGTCGCTGCAGCGTTACGTCGCCATCAAGACACCGTTTGTCGGCACCGATCCCGGCGTCGTCAAGGGGTTCTATCGCGAGGCGCGCAGCGCCGCGCAGGTCCGCAGCCCCTACGTCTGCCCGATCTACGAGGTCGACAGCGTGGGAGGCGTGCTGTTCCTTTCAATGGCGTTCATCGAAGGCCAGCCGCTTTCCAAGTGGATTCACGGGGACACGCACCGCACGCTCGACGACGTCGCCTGGATGTTCTTCAAGATCGCCTCGGGCGTTCAGAAGGCCCACGCGCAGGGGGTCATTCATCGCGACCTGAAGCCCGACAACGTGATGGTCGACACCGACGGCGAGCCGGTCATCATGGATTTCGGCCTCGCCCGCCGCCTCGATGACGAGATCCGCCTCACCGCCGCCGGCGAGATTTCCGGCACGCCGGCCTACATGTCCCCCGAGCAGGTCCGCGGCAACCCGGACGAGATCGGCCCGCAGTCCGACGTGTACAGCCTGGGGGTCGTGCTGTACGAAATGCTGACCGGGACGGTCCCGTTTCAGGGACAGTTGATGAGCGTCCTGCACAAGGTTGTGAATGAAGCCCCTGCTCCGCCGTCGTCGGTCCAGCCCGCCCTGCCCGCCGGCGCGCCGCTGGAACAGATCTGCCTGAAGATGATGGCCAAAAGCAAGAGCGAGCGCTACGAATCGATGACCGCCGTTCTGGACGACGTGCAGGCGGTCTTACGGCAGATCGGCGCACCCGACCAGTCGTCAGGCTCGAACGGGGAGCCGCTGCTGAAGTCGCTGTGGAACCGCTCCCGCAAGGCGCTGGCGACGCTGGCCGGCTTCCGCTCGCAGCCCCCGCCGCTGTCGGCGACCCCGGATGGAGGCGTCGCCGGGCACCCATCCAGGGCGGCGACGCGGTTTCGCGAGAACGGGGGATGAGAGATGAAGGATGAGAGATGAGGGATAAGCCCGCCGAATGATCGATCCTTCATCCCTCATCCTTCATCGCTGCATCTCGGTGAACTTGGAACACGCTTGCGCGGAGTCGGCCATGCCGTCGAGCATCAATGGGATCGGGACCGGAATCGTCACCGCGTCGAAGAAGCGCAATATCGATGGGCACCTCCAGTTCGACGCGATTCAGGCGGTCGTGTTTCTGTTTCTGCCGCTGATTCCCTACAAGGCGATCCACGTGCTGTCGATCCGGCAGGCCGGCGCCGAGGGGCAGCAGTACCAGTCGATCGACCTGCGGCCGTCGTTCCGCGTGATCGTCAAGGCCTGTCTCAACGGCTGGGGGAACGTGCTGCTGTTCGCGGGGGGCGTCGGACTGCCTCTGATCGGGCTGGCCTTCGCGACGATGGAACGCCAGATGAACCAGAGCGACTGGACGTTCCTGACGATCTTCATCGTCGTGCTGGCCGTCGGCGTCGTCGCGAAGCTGCTGTGGTTCGCAATCGACGCCCGCGACCAGCGGATTCGCGCGATCATGGGACCGCACGAGCTGGGAACGTCGGACCCCTGCGACTGGACCGACGCAACGGCGACCGCCGCCCGCGAGGGCATCCTCGAGCAGCAGGAGCTCCCCTCGCTGGTCGAAGTCGCCGCGAAGCACCGCAGCGAAGGAGACGTCGCCGGCGCGATGTTCTACGTCCGCCTGGCGATGCGCTGCGAGCCGGGTCCGGAGGCGGACGCGCTGTTCGCGCAGATTCTGGCGGGGTGAGGAGGGATGAGAGATGAGGGATGAAGGATGAGCAGTTGAGGGGGAGACACGGTGAGGGGGTGACACGGTGACAATCCGCCACCCCGTCACCCACTCACCGTGTCACTTCAGGCTCCATGAGACAACCTCTTGGCGACTTCTTGTTCGAGTTCCCGATCGGACGCCGAGGGGCACTCTTGCGACACGATGCGAAGAATCATTCGTCGGGCCGACCGCCACATTCCCCAGGCGATCTGCAGGCGTTGGGCTTCGGTCTTCCTGGCCAACACTCGAGCCATTTCTGGTTCGACGATTTCGAATGACGGACAAATCGCCCTTGTTGTCGCGTTCATGGCATGGATGTTCCCGGTGGGTCAACTCCCGTCGCCTGCGTTCCCGGCTCGCCGATTACGCGAGCACGGCCTTCACGACCCGAGCCTCCTCCACCCCCGTCAGCCGCATGTCCAGCCCCTGGTGCTTGACGCTGAACCGCTCGTGGTCGATCCCCAGGCAGTGCAGCATCGTCGCGTGCAGGTCGCGAACGTGGACGACGTTCTTGGCGGCGTGATAGCCGAGCTCGTCGGTTTCGCCGTAACTCACGCCCCCCTTCACGCCCCCGCCGGCCAGCCACATGCTGAAGCCCTTGATGTGGTGGTCTCGCCCGGGACCCCCTTTGCCCTGGAACATCGGCGTGCGGCCGAATTCGCCGCCCCAGATAATCAGCGTGTCGTCGAGCATGCCGCGGTTCTTGAGGTCGGTGAGCAGGGCGTAGGTCGGCTTGTCGGTCAGGCCGCAGCAGATCTTCATGTACCGCACCAGCCCGCCGTGGTGGTCCCAGCCGCGGTGATAGAGGTGAATGAACCGCACGCCGCGTTCCGCCAGCCGCCGGGCCAGCAGACAGTTCGACGCGAACGACCCGTCCCCCGGCGTCGCGCCGTACATGTCGAGAACGTGCTTGGGTTCCTTGGAGAGGTCCATCAGTTCCGGGACCGAGGCCTGCATGCGGAACGCCATCTCATACGCGGCGATGCGTGTCTCAATTTCCGGGTTGGCGACGGTCTTCTGGCGGTGCCGGTTCAAGGCGTTGATCGCGTCGACCAGCTCCCGCTGCTGTTTGCGCCCGACGCCCGGCGGGTTCTTCAGATAATGCACCGGGTCGCCGGTCGAGTTGAATTCCACCCCCTGATGCCGGCTCGGAAGAAACCCCGCCCCCCACTGCCGCGACGCGATCGGCTGCGGGTTCCGCCCGCCGACGCTGGTCAGCACGACGAAGCCGGGGAGTTCGTCGGTCTCGGCGCCGAGGCCGTAGGTGATCCACGACCCCATCGACGGCCGGCCGCTGATCGCCGTGCCGGTGTTCATGAACGTGTGGGCCGGGTCGTGGTTGATCTGCTCGGTCACCAGCGAGCGGACGACGGCGATGTCGTCGGCCATCTTGGCGTGCCACGGCAGGAAATCGCTGATGAGCTGCCCGCTCTTGCCGTGCTTGCGGAATTTCGTCAAGTGCCCCTGCACCTTGAGCGACTGCCCCTGCAACTGGGCGATGGGCTGGCCTTTGGTGAAGGACTCCGGCATCGGCTGCCCGTGCATCTTGTCGAGCAGCGGCTTGTAGTCGAATGTCTCCAGATGCGACGGCCCGCCGGCCATGCAAAGGAAGATGACGCGCTTCGCCTTCGCCGCGAAATGCGGGAAATCCTTCAACCCGCCATGACGTTCGGTTTTCTTCGGCGAGCCGGGAGCGTCAGCGACCGGAGCTGTTCCAAGACCTTCGCGCTGCAACAGCGTCGAGAGCGCGAGCGAACCGAGGCCGACGCCGGATTGTGAGAGGAAGGTACGGCGAAGAATGTGTTGTTGTGAATGCATTGTCAGTTCCGCGTAATGGTCTCGTTCAGATTCAGAATCGCCCGCGCGATCGCCGTCCACGCGGCAAGTTCTTTCCTGTCGACGTTCGCCGGCGCCGCCGCGATGCCGGTCTTCAACAGCTTGGCCCCTGCTTCCGGATTCGAACGGTAATACCGCCGCTGCGATTCAAGCAGGCCGGTCAGCACTTTGCGCTCCACGTCGTCCGGCTTGCGCGACACGGCCAGTCGGAAGGCGTAATCCAGCCGCGAATCGGTCGTCTGCCCGCCGTCTTTCAGAATCCGTGCCGCGAACGCGCGGGCCGCTTCGAGGAACGTCGGGTCGTTCAGCAGCACCATTGCCGCGATCGGCGTGTTCGACCGCGGCCGCTGGGCGGTGCATTCCTCGCGGCTGGGGGCGTCGAACGCTTTCAGCATCGGATGCAGAAACTGCCGCTGCCAGTGCACGTAGACGCCGCGGCGCCACTGGCGGTCGTCGAGATGGGGCACGTATTTCCGTTTCGGGAAGTTCAGGTGCCGATAATAACCGGCCGGCTGATACGGCTTGACGCTCGCCCCGCCGGTCTCCCGCACCAGCAGCCCGCTGACGGCCAAGGCGTTGTCGCGGATCATTTCCGCCGGCAGGCGGAACCGCGACTGCGAAGCGAACAATTGTGGATCGTAGTGCGAAATTAATTTCGCACTACGATCCGAGATTTCGCTGGATTGCCGGTAAGTCGCCGACGTCACAATCAGCCGCAGCATGTGCTTGACGTCCCAGCCGGAATCGAGGAACTCCATCGCGAGGTTGTCGAGCAGTTCGGGTTGCGACGGGACTTCCCCCTGGCCGCCGAAGTCGTCGAGCACCTTCGCGATGCCGGTCCCGAAACAGAGGTACCAGAAGCGGTTGGCCATGAGGCGGGCGGTGTGGCGACCGACACCGTGATCGGGATCGCACAGCCAGTTCGCGAGATCGAGCCGGCTGGAACGTAGGTCAGGCTTTCCAGCCTGACCGGATTTGCCGGATAACGTCTTTCTCTGATTCCGGTCAGGCTGGAAAGCCTGACCTACGAAACCGAGAAACGCCGGCACCGCGGGCTGCATCACCGGGCCGCTGTCGTCCAGCCAGTTGCCGCGCGGCAGCAGGCGGATTGTGCGTGGTTTGGTCGCTTTGCTGATCATCACCTTGCGGGCGCCATTGCGAGTCGCGGTGAGTTCCGATTTCAACAAACGCAACCGCCGCTCTGCTTCTTTCGAACCCTGCGAATTCAAGCGTTCGATTTGCGATTCCAGATAGTTCACGTAACGCCGTTCGCGGCGGGTGAGCACCGGCAGCTCCGGCAGCCGCAGCGTGGGGATGCGGTCGGCCCCGCGCCGAAGGTGATTGTCTTCGTCGAGATCGGCAAAGAACGCCTGCATCGCATAGAAGTCCTTCGCCGTGAAGGGGTCATACTTGTGATCGTGGCACTGCGCGCAACCCATCGTGGCGGCCATCCAGACCTGTGAAACGTTGCGGATGCGGTCGGCCGCGTAGATGGCGAGGTATTCCTTCCGCTGCACGCCCCCTTCGTGCGACGTCTGCAGCACGCGGTTGTAGGCCGAGGCGATCTTCTGGTCGACGGAGGAATTCGGCTGCAGGTCGCCCGCCAACTGGTCGCGAGTGAAGCGGTCGAAGGGCAGGTTGTCGTTGAAGGCGTCGATCACCCACTCGCGGTACGGCGAGATCGCGTGGTCCTGGTCGCCGTGGTAGCCCACCGTGTCCGCGAACCGCACCAGGTCGAACCAGTAGACGGCCATCCGCTCGCCGAACGCCGGCGACGAAAGCAGCCGGTCGATGACGCGCTCGTAGGCGTCCGGCCGGCGGTCGTTCACGAAGCGGTCGACGTCGTCCGGCGTCGGCGGCAGGCCGGTCAGGTCGAAACTCAATCGCCGAATGAGCGTCACGCGATCGGCTACCGGCGAGGGGCGCAGCCCTTCGCGTTCCAGCCGCGCGAGGATGAACCGGTCGATCCAGTTCCGCGGCCAATTCGCGGTCTTCACGGCGGGAATCGGATAATTCCGCGGCGCAACATACGCCCAGTGCTGCGCCCAGCCCGCGCCCTGTTTGATCCACGCGGTCAGAATCGCAATCTCGCGCTTCGACAGCGACTTCTTCGAATCCGCCGGCGGCATCCGCGAGTCGGCGTCGCGGCTGGTGATGCGGCGAAAGAGTTCGCTCTCCTGGGGTTTGCCGGGAACGATGACGTAACGATCGTCCCGTTTCGCCCTGGCGTCCTTTTCGACGTCGAGCCGCAGTTCCGCCTGCCGTTCCTTCGCATCGGGCCCGTGGCAACGGAAGCACTTGTCGGCCAGAATCGGCCGCACGTGGCGGTTGAAGTCGATCTTCGCCGGGAGCCGGGCGGAAGGCGTCTCGTCGGCGGCAACGATGCCGCCGAGGGCCAGGGCTGCCGCTATCCCACGGAAAAAGCAAGACCGGTCTCGCGTCATCAGGGACCTCCGCACGTAGGACGGTTATTCAAACCGTCCGTGAATGAGACGCATTTGATCCCGAACTTGGAATCGAAGTTCCGGATTCAAACGGCCACACGGACGGTTTGAAAAACCGTCCTACTGCTCTGTCAACTCTCAATTTACGGATTGAAGCCTGAAGCGCAAGCGATGGAACTCGTGTCTCGCCCTTCGCTTGCGCTTCAGGCTTCTATGGTCGTGACCCGTAGTTTGCGAATTGACACAGCACTACGTGCAGTTTACACCGTTGCCGCGGAATGTCACCGCTGTCGCATCTCGAATCGGGTCGTGGGAAGATGCCCGAAGGAAATGACACCCGGTCTTCTGGAAACACCGGGTGTCCTTTCTTTCACACGAGGTCGTCCAGCGAGACCAGCCCCTCGCGGATGGCGTGCAGGGCGAGCTGGACGCGGTCGTGGATGTTCAACTGCTTCATGATGCGGTACTTGCGGCTTTCGATGGCCTTCTCGGTCAGCCCCATCAACGCGGCGATTTCGCGTGTGGACCGCCCGGTGGCGATGTGCTGCAGCACCTGCAACTGTTTGGCGGTCATCTCCGGCGTCACGGGGGCGCCGGCAGCTTTCGGCAGCCCTTTGCGGATGACAAGCCGGTTCGAAAGCGACTCGGAGAAGAACGGCGCCCCGCCGCCAACCTGCCTCACCGCCTCGGCCAGGGAGGCGATCGGGTCGCGGGTGGAAACGAAACCCAGGCCCCGCGTCCGCAGGGCGCGCTGGATCGCCAACGGGGACCACGACTTCGAAAGAAAGGCGACGCTGATGCCGGTCAGGCAGGTGGGCTGTGTGTCGAGAATGTCGAACAGGCTCTGCCCGGAGAGGGAGACTTCGCTGAGCAGTACCCGCGGAGAAAGACGGGGGAGGTCCCGGCGCGCGCGCTCCCACGACGTGGACTTCCCGACCACGGAAATTCCGCTCTGATTCTCCAGATAGAATTCCCGTGACTGCAGGTCGGCAAGTTCGTCCCCCAACAGGTAGACGAGGACTGGCCTGGGATGCATCGATTCCGATTCGAAAATCCGGCTGGTTGCGACCGACTTCCTTCACGGCGACGTGGCACTGCTTGACGGAAGCCGAGGAAGTCGATCCCCTGAAAGGGATTCCGCCGGCAGCCGTCAAGCAGTGGCAGAGTAGTTGCAACGTACTTCCCTACCAGTTAAGGTGGATTTCACAGCGCGCGGCGACAAGGATTTTCCCGTTTTTTCGTAGTGCGAGATTAATTTCGCATTACATCATTCCTTCGCGCGCCCAGCGAGGGAGTCGTGATGAACGCGGACGGAGTGGCGTCGCAGGACCTCGTCGGCCGGATTCGCAGCGGTGAAGCGGCTGCCGCCGGCGAGCTTGTCGACGTGTACACCCAGCGGCTGCTCGCCCTGGCCCGCAACAACCTCGCCCCGCGGTACCGGCGGCGGTTCGATCCGGAAGACGTCGTGCAGTCCGCCCTGGGCATGTTCTTCGAGATGACACGCTCGGATGAGGTCGTCCTCCGCGAACAAGGCGACCTCTGGCGGCTGCTGGCCGCATTGACGATGAACAAGCTCCGCAACCGCATCGACCACAACCGAGCCGCCAAACGAACCGTCACCGACGAGGAAAGCTACCGCGGCCCCCTCCCCGAACCCCGGGACCGCGGCCCCGGTCCCGAAGATCTCGCCGTGCTGGAAGACGAAATCCGCACCGTCCGCTACAGCCTGCCGCCGGAACACCACTACATCTTCGATTCCCTGCTCGCCGGTCGAACGGCGGTCGAGACCGCGGAAAAGTCGGGATGCAGCGAACGGACGGTACAGCGGGTTTCAGCGGAGGTGCGGGAGAAGCTGGAGGCGCGGCTGGGGGTGCGGCGTGAGACGCACGACGATCTAGACGAATGATTTTGCGACGCAGGGGAAGCCCCTTGCGATTCATCGCCGTTCGAGTGAATCCCCCTCTTGTCGCATCGGGGTGCGCGGATTCCGGGATCGATAACGGCGGTAGGCTTCGGCGGCCCGCTGGTACAACTCCGCCAACTTAGTCTTGCCCAACTGACGGCACACTGCGGCGATTTCTGCGCGGACCTCCGCGTTTCCCGGCTGGATCACGGCTTGATCACTGAGTTCCGACAACCGTTTTCTGAGCGCCCGGGATTCTTCCGCGCGGTGCATTTCCTCTTTGTAGCGTTTCAATTGCCGTTCGCTGCGATAGCACATTGCCAGCCTGTATCTCGCTTCGAAATCGTGCGGGTCCGATCTCAGATGTTTCTGCAACGGTGATATCGCTTTTTGCGCGTCCCCGGCCTGCATCTCGATCTGCGCCGTCAGCAACAACGCGAACCGGTTCTCGGGTTCAAGCGAAATCGCCCGGTCTAAAGACGCGCGGGCCTGTTTCGGACGGCCCAGCGACCAATGCGCTTCCCCGGACAGCGCGAGCAATGTCGCGTCCGTCAGTTTTTCGTCCGCGGCGAGTTCCAGAATCTCGGGATATCGTCGAGCCTTGGCCAGGCTTTGCGCCAATCGTCGAACAACATCCGCGCGTCTTTCCAGCGGGGGATCCCTCTTCAGGGCATTCCTGAAATTGTCGATTGACTCCGCATAATGCTCGGCATCGAATTCGATGACGCCGAGCAGATGCCAGGGACGGTAATCGCGCGGTTCCAGCCGAATGACTTTGCGCAATTCTGCCGCCGCTGCGGCATTCGCTCCCAGGTCCCAGTAGATCGACGCCAGCCAGCGTCGGGCATCTGCGTTATCCGGTTCGCGTTCGAGAACTTCTTGTATGACCAGTCGGGCTTCGACAAAGCGATGCATCTGATAAAGCGCTCTGGTCGTCAGAATCTGAGCGGGTGTCCGCAATGATTCCGGAGGCGTCATTGCCGCGAGGTCCGACAAGGCTGCTTCGGACCGGCCCGACGTCACCAGGATCGCAACTTGCAGAAGCTTTGCGTGTTCCCGGTAACCGGGTTCCGAAAGCAGCTTCTGAGCCGTCGACTCGATTGCAGCCACGTTGCCGCGATCGACGGCAGCCATCGCGCGTTGAAATCGTTCATCCGAGGACAACGTTTCGACATTCTTCGAATCCTCGTTGACGTGGGACCGCCTGAAGGCTTTGGAACCGATTGCAATCGCGATGACGGCAGCAACGAAGAGCAGGGCGAGGACACGTCGCCGGCGCATCGTCCTTTCTCGAACGTCGTCTGTCGCCATTTCGCAGCGCCGGGACACGTCTGATCCCTCCTAGCGGTGACGGGCGATGGCAGCCGCTTGCTTCCAGATCAACGCCAATCGCCGTCGACCGAGTTGCTCGCACACGCCGGCAATCTGCTCCCGTACTTCAGCGTTGCCCGCATCCTTCATTGCTTGCCGATACAGCAACTGGAGCTTCGTGCAAAGGCCTTCCGATTTCGTCATGCGGGCCGACTCTCTTTCCGCCGCCACCATGTCGCCCAATCGCTGGTAGGCTTGAACCAATAGCTGGCGTGCCGCATAGTCGTGCGGATCGACCTTCAGAACTCGCTGCAGCACTGGAATGGCCCGTGCGGGCATCCGGTCGCCGATGTGGAGTTTCGCCTGAAAGATCAGTGCGGATTGCAGATTCGGGTTGATTTGGAGCGACCGCTGCAACAGCCCGCGGGCGGCTTCATGACGGCCCAGGTTCCAGGCGCACTCGGCCTTTAATGCGAGCGCCCGCGCTCCGTTGGCGTCATGAAGCACCTTGTCCGCCTCGTCATAACTCCGCAGTCCCATGAGCGACTCAGCAAGGTCGCTCGCGATCTGTTCGCGCTCGGACTGCGGCGGGTCTCGATTCAGCGCTTTGCGATAGACCTGCGTCGCCTCGAGGAACTCGCGTCGATCACGATGGTAGAGGGTGCCGGCCAGGTAATACGCCAGGTAGCCGTCCGGATCCAATCGAATGACGTGCTTGAGTTCTTCCAGCGAAGCGTCCATCGCGCCCATGTCGTGGTAGATCGCCGCCAGTCGGCGATGCGCATCGACGTGCGCCGGGTCATCCTGCAACAACAGGCGATACGCCCGTTCCGCCTCGGCGATTTTTCCCTGCTGGAACAGGCAATGTCCCGCCCAGAACAGCCCCGGTGAGCGAAATTCTCCGTCGAGTTTCACGGATTTCAATTCCAACATGGCCTCCGAGAAGCGCCCCCGTCGGGCGAGCGCGGCCCCACGCAGGACTCTCGTGTGCGACGCATATCCAGGCTGGTTCTCCAGGAACTCGATGGCTTCGTCGACTCCGAGGAGATCGCCACGCTCGACCGCAGCCATCGCCCGATCAAAAACGCGCCGCGGGCGCTGTTGGTGTTCGTTCCAGAACCGCCAACCATACAACGCCGCGACTGCGACCAGCCCGAGCACGACCGACCATCGCAATGCCCGTCGGGAATTACGAACTCGCGGCAACGATTGGGTGGTTGTTGGCTCGACGGCTTGCATGAATCGAACGGAAAATGGTATCCGGACGTGTCAGAAGCCCGGATGCAGCAGTTTTCGATGTTCGCCCTCTTGAGAGCGCAAAACGCGTTTGTCTCTACCGATTGCGAGTCGGGACGCCATCACAGGGATCTGGCGCGACTATTCTGACTTTGTTGGACTGGAACGACCGGGCGGCAACGGATCGGCTGCGGACCCGCGATGTTGCTCGGCGGTTCGTTTGTCGCCGATCTCCTCATAGTATCGGGCCAGAGCGAGTCGGGTCTCACGATGGCGGCGGTCGTAGACGAGCACTGTCTCCAGCCAGTCGGCCCCGGCCTTCTTCAGGCCCTGCTTCATCAGGATCATGCCGGCTTCGAACCGCAATTCGACGTTTCCCGGCGTTCGAATCAATTGCTTCGTAATTTCCGTCATGCGGTTGAAGCTCGCTTCGATGTCTTTGACTTTGCGGTCGTGCCGGGCGGCCAGCGCGGTTTGTCCCGTCTTGCGGTACGCATTGGCGAGCGTGGCGTGGATCAAATGATTATGCGGTGCGAGTCGTTCGGCCTGAATGAGGAGCGTGATGGCTGCCTGCGGATTGCGGGAATCGACGAATTCCATTTGACCGAGTTCCAGCAGCACCTCCGCGCGCTGCTCCGTCGACAGCGTTCTTTGCAATAATCGATTCAGATGGCCGCGGGAGGCCGCCGCGTTGGCCAGGCGGCGCTCGCAACGCGCGATTCCGATCAGCGCGGCCAGATCGTTGCCGTCGATCACAAGGCACCGCTCGAAGTGGCGCTTGGCTTCCTCGATCTGCTGCAAGGCCATCAGGCTTTGGGCCAGCATCCGGTTTGCCGACGGGTGATCGGGGTCGACCTCCAGGGCGGCCTTCAGTTCCCGGATGGCGGACTTGTGGTTGTCGAGCCGAAGCCAGATGTCCGCCAGCCACAGACGCGGCTGCACGGCCTTGGGTTTCCACTGTACCCAGTACCGCAGGCAGACCAGGGCATCACCAAGCCGGTAGGTTTTCAGGTAGCCTTTGGCCTGCGCTTCGTAAATCTCCTCGGCGAGGCCGTCATCGGTCCCTTTACGCAGGACTTCTTTCAGGTATGACTCGGTGTCCTCGAAACGACCTGCTTGAACAAGCGTGAGATACCGCTGATTTCGCAGGTCTTTTTCGGGCCAGCCCTGCTCCCCGGCTCGATACAGATAGGGGAGCACCCGGTCCATCTGATCGTTACGTCGACAGGCGCGGCCCAGCAGGTAGAGCACTTCGGCGCGATCGGGCTGGAGTCGCTCGGCAGACTCGAGCTGCGAGAGCGCTTCGCTGACGTCGCCCCCGGCAAGAGCCGCCCGGGCGTGATGAATCCTCCACGTCACGACCGCCCAACGCCAGCCGAATGCGGCGGTGACGCAGACACCAAGCAACACGACGCTGGCCGCCCTGGCGCGAGTGGAACGGGGGAACCATCGCCCCAAACCAGACATCGTCTTATTCCCCACTGAACCGTCGGCCGAACTGACGCCGGATGCAATCAATCCGTCAGTTTGATCTCGTAATCCTTCTGGCCCGAGGAAGGAATCTCCACGTTTTTCAGAGGCGTCGTATCGACTTTGGCGTATTTGATCGGAATCAAGGACTTTGGTTTGACCTTCTTCGCGTTCATCATCGCCTTCTTCATCATGTCGTTCATGTAGTTGGGATTGTTCTTCGCATCAGACTCGGACACGGTGGGGGCTCCTGAGTCACGCGAGCCCCCCAACCAGGCCTCGACCGTGATCGTGCAGTTTCCGACGGCGACTCCCTCGGACTTGCCGGTTTTCGCGACAAACTTGCCCTCGGCATTCGTGATGGCCGAGGCAATCGCTCCCTTCTCAGGCTGAATCGTAATCGTGGCGTCGGGGACCGGCCGGCCGTTGTAAGTCACCGTGCCGGTGAACGGCGCCAGATTCGCATCTTTCGAACCGCCGCATCCGCCCGTGGAGAGGACAAGCAAGATCGGAACGCAAACCGAGAGAAGTGTCCGTCGCATGGTGCTGGCCCTTTCAATCGAGGTGGATGAATCGGCGAGGAACTGAAAGAATTATAGCAAAACAGCCCGGCCTTCTGTAGTAGAGAAGCCGGGCTGCGGAGTTTTTGCCGCAGGTTCAAAACTCACCCACGGGCTGACTGTCGGCCCGATCACCGAGCCTCTGATAGGTGGTGTGATTGATGTTCTCGCTGAGGAAATGCACCGAACCGTCCCCGAACAGGAATTGCGCGCCACCCGCGTGGGCCGAACGGAACCCCCAACTGTAATTCCAATTGGTTTTGTCCGTGCAATTCGGATTCTGGACCGTGCCGAATCTCGGGTCGCAGGTCGTGAAGTTATTGATTGGCACCACCGTCGAGGCGTGGGCATTCCCACCCCCGTTGTAATGCCAGGGACCCTCTCTGTGATCGGTGCACATCATCAAGATCTCTCCCACCATGATCGTGTTGCTCATCCCGTCAGTGACGTTCTTGATCCTGATCGCCGGTCCCAGCCGTCCGAACATGCCTGACAGGTCAGTGTTGCTGACTGTGTTGCCGTGAGCCGCCGTGCCTCGTCCGATCCGGAATTGCTGCCATTGTTCGCAGCCAGCGCCTCCCCCGGGGGCGTTCGGGTTCGACGGCGTGCTCTGCGAACCGAGCGAGCCGGTGTAACTCCCCTGCCAGCGGTTTCCCCAGAGCAGTTCCTCGGTCGGGTCCGACGGGCAACGGCCGTAGGGCACGCCGATCTCGCGGAGTCGCTTCCCATTCGACAGCACCTTGTTCCAAGTCGCATCGCCGTCGCCGTTGATAGGCACGGTGAGTTCGAGTTCATTGAAGAGAGGCGCCTGATCCATCTGCGGGAGGATCCGGACCTGCCAGCCGATGTGCGGGTTGGCCCAATTCTGGCCCCCGATGGGAAACATGCCATAGACATCGTGGTAGTTGTGCAGCCCCAGCCCATATTGCTTGAGGTTGTTCTTGCACGAAGACCGCCGGGCCGCTTCGCGGGCCTGCTGAACGGCAGGCAGCAGCAGGGCGATCAGGATGGCGATGATCGCGATCACCACCAGAAGTTCAATCAGCGTGAAGGCTTTTCTCTTCCCACGTCGAATGCGCATTACTGAATCCCCCGGAAGAAAGCGGGTGACAATGAAAGGAGTTCGGGAACGACAACAATAATCGAATTCGAATGCCGATCGTGATTGTCGATTCCGACAACTGCGATTAGAATCGAAACAAGTCCTTGAGTCAAATCATTTTGACGGATTTTTCCGAGTTTTTTTGAACGCCCGAATGAGCAGTTCACCGATCTCAGACCCCGCGATTGCGTCACCGGTTGCCGACGCCACTGATTGCTGGTGGGTAGGGGAACCCCGCATTGGCCGTTCGAGCAAGTGCCAAGTTCGCGGCAGTCGCTTGCCACCGGGCTGCGACGGATTTCGACGGATCGAGAACGTGTTACCGCGACTGACCGCCGGGGCGATCCTTCTTTGTTTAACGTTCATGCCGGTGGCCTGTGGACGCTCTGGCGGCGACGACCAGCCATCCCCGTCTGCCGAACCGGAACGGAAAGCGCGAGTCGCCAATGACGGCGCGCCGGGCCGTCACGCGGTGGTCACGGCCGCGCAGTTCGTTGACCGGACCGCCGCCGCGGGAGTGAAGTTCACCTATCGAAACGGCGAAGAAGCGGGCCACTTCGCCATCGTCGAGTCGCTGGGCGGCGGGTTGGCATTGTTTGACTACGATCTCGACGGACGGCTTGATCTGTTCGTTCCCGGCGGCGGAAAGTACGACGGCCGCAAAATGATCGGGCTGAGCCCGGCGCTAGTCCGCAATGAATCAGACTCGCTCGGAGGGAAACACTGGCGTTTTCAAGACGTGAGCGGTCCTGCGGGGATCCAGATTGCGCCGTATTACAGCCACGGTGCCGCAGTGGCGGATTTTGATAACGACGGTTTCCCGGACATCGTGGTGACCGGGTACGGCGGGCTGGTGTTCTTCCGCAATCTGGGGGATGGCACTTTTCGCGAAGAAGCCCGCCGCTCGGGGTTGAATGACACGCTGTGGAGCAGCAGCGCAGCCTGGGGAGACATTGATGGCGACGGCAATCTCGACCTGTTCGTCGTGCACTACGTGGACTGGTCGTGGGACAATCATCCCTTCTGCCGCGCGCCCAACGGCAAGTCCCGCGAAGTCTGCCCGCCGCGAAATTACCAGCCGCTCCCCGACTCCTTGTATCTGAGCAATGGTGATGGCACATTTCGCGATGATTCCGGGAATCGAGGTCTCAAGGCCGGCAAGGGCCTCGGGGTTGTCATGGCCGATGTCAATCTGGATGGCAAGTTGGACGTCTACGTCACGAACGACACGGAAGCGAACTTCCTGTACCAGAATACGGGCCGGAGATTCAAAGAGATCGGGCTGTTGAGCGGCACCAGCCGCGGCGATTCGGGAACGGCCGACGGCAGCATGGGAACCGATTCGGGCGATTTTGACGGCGATGGGCTTCCCGATCTGTGGGTGGCGAATTACGAACGCGAGGCGCACGCGCTGTATCGCAACGACGGCGATTTCAACTTCACCCACGTGAGCCAGAACCACGGCATCACCGCGCTCGGGGGATTGTACGTGGGGTGGGGAACTGTATTCTTCGACTTCGACCGCGACGGGGACGAGGACCTTTTCGTTTCGAACGGTCACGTGATTCGCTTTCCGCAGCACTCTCCCCTCCGCCAGAAGCCGTTGCTGCTGGAAAACCAAAACGGCAAGCGGTTCGTCAATGTGGCTCCCTCCGCCGGACCGTATTCCTCTTCGGAGCACATGGGCCGCGGCGTCGCCCTCGGCGACATCGACAACGACGGCGACCAGGACCTCGTCGTCGTGCACACCAACGAGCCGGTCGTGCTGCTGTCGAACGAGACGAAGAACGACAACGGCTGGCTGTCGGTGCGGCTGATCGGCACGACCAGCAGCCGCGACCCGATCGGGGCGGTGCTGTTCCTGGAGACGACGTCGGGGCGGCTGATGCGGCAGGTCAAAGGAGGGGGCAGCTACGCGTCGACGAATGATCTTCGCGTGTTTTTCGGGCTGGGGAAAACGAAGATCAAGCGACTGGAGATCCGCTGGCCGTCGGGGAAGAAGCAGTTCCTCGAAAAGGACATCGTCGCCCCCAATCGGTTCATGACCGTGGTGGAACCGCGGAGAGGATGAGATGAAGGATGAAGGATCCCCAAGGGAAAGTTCCGCGATGACTCGATCTCTTATCCTTTATCCCTTATCTCTCATCCTTTCGACGGCCGTGGTGCTCGTGCCCGTCGGCTGTGGCAAGACCGCATCGAAGGAGGAATCGCCGCCTCCGAAAACCAACGTGATCGACGGACCGTCGAAGAAAGCCGACTTCACCGCTCTGCGGCCGAAGATCAAGGCGTTCTGCGGCGCCTGTCACATGGTGCCCGACCCGGCCACGTTTCCGAAGCGGGCGTGGTATGACGAGGTGGCGCTCGGTTACCGCCTCTATGACGAATCGAACCGGCACGATCTCTCGCCGCCCCCCATGAGCGACGTCGTCGCTTATTACCGGCACTTCGCCCCGGAACAACTCGCGCTGCCGAAGGTCGTGCAGACGGACGGCTCGGCGCGGGCGACGTTTGAGACACGGCAGGTTCGGTTGCCGGCGGGAATCGAGGTTGCCGGCGTTTCCCATCTCTTTCCGCACAGCCTTCCCGGAAGCAAGCGGGAGCTGCTCCTCTGCGACATGCGGATCGGAGAGGTCCGCCGCGTCAACCCCGCCGACCCACAACTGAAGGCGGAACTGCTCGCCAAGCTGCACAACCCGGCCCACATCGAGCCGGTGGATTTCGGCAACGGCGGCCGGCGGGATTACGTCGTCGCCGAATTGGGGACGTTCCTGCCCGCCGACCACGACAAGGGCCGCATCACCTGGTTGCGGGCGAGGAACGACGGCGCCGGCTACGACGCGATCGTCCTCAAGGCCGGGCTGGCACGCGTCGCCGACGTGCGGCCGGCCGACTTCGACGGCGACGGCAAACTCGACCTGATTGTCGCGGAATTCGGCTGGCGCAAGACCGGCCGCATCCTGCTGCTGAAGCAGACGGGAAGCAAAGACGGCGTGCCGCAATTCCAGACGATCGAAGTCGACAAGCGGCACGGGACGATTCACGTGCCGGTCGTCGACCTCAACAAGGACGGCCGACCCGACTTCATCGCCCTCGTCAGCCAGGAGCACGAGGCGATCGACGCGTTTCTCAACAAGGGGGACGGCGCCGTCGAACGCAAACGCATCTTCGAGGCGAACGACCCCTCGTACGGTTCCAGCGGCATTGAAGTCGTCGATCTCGACGGGGACGGCGACCTCGACGTCGTCTACACGAACGGCGACAGTCTCGATTCGCATTACCTCAAGCCGTACCACGCCGTGCACTGGCTTGAGAACCGCGGTACGTTCCCCTTCACGCACCACGAGCTGACCCGGCTGCCCGGTGCCTCGCGGGCGATCGCCGTCGACCTCGACGGGGACGGCGACCTCGACATCGCCTGCGCGGCGTACTTGCCGCCGAGCATCATCAACGAGCAGGCCGGCGGGAAGATCGACTCGCTGATCTGGCTCGAGCAGCGGGAGGAGGGGCAGTTCGTGCGGCACGGCATCGAACGCTCCGCGACCGGCTACCTGTCGCTGGTCGCGGGGGACTTCGACGGCGACGGCGCGCCCGACCTGGCCGCGGGACATTTTCAGAAGTCGGCGGGGGGCAACTGGGTGACGTTGTGGTTGACCCGCCGCAAGTAGATCCGGACGGCCCGTCCGGACCTTGGCGGGCCGGATGACATCCCCACTTGTCATTTGTCAAGAATCCCGCGAATCGTGTAATGTAGGTCAGGCTTTCCAGCCTGACCGGGTTGGTAGCGGAATTCGTGAGAATTCTGCCGTGGCGCATGCGGAACTCCAGAATTCTCACGAATTCTGCTACGGTCAGGCTCGAAAGCCTGACCTACGAACCCGTCCCTTCCGAGGAACCGCACCATGGACCAGGACGAAATCCTTCTCGATGCCGAAGAACGCATGGACAAGGCCGTGAGCATCCTGCAGGACCAGATGAAGGGCCTGCGCACCGGCCGGGCCACCGCGGGGCTGGTCGATTCGATCCGCGTGGAATACTACGGCTCCCCCACGCCGCTGAAACAGCTCGCCAACATCAGCGTGCCGGAGCCGCAGCAGATCGTCATTCGGCCGTTCGACAACGGCGTGATCAACAACATCGCGAAAGCGATTCAGGCCAGCGACCTGGGGCTGTCGCCGAATTCCGACGGCCGGCTGATCCGGCTGAACATCCCCCCGCTCTCCACCGAGCGCCGCCGGCAACTCGTGGGCCGCGTGAAGGAACTCGCCGAGGAGGCCCGCATCGCGATCCGCAACATCCGCCGCGACGCCAACAAGCACGCCGACCAGTCGGAAAAGGACAAAGTCTTCAGCGAAGACGACTGCAAGAAGTGCAAGGAGGACATCCAGGACCTGACGAAGAAGTTCGAAGGCAAGGTCAACAGCCTGGCGGAGGCGAAGGAGAAGGATGTGATGGACGAGTGAGGGAATCCCATGCCGCTCTTTGCGCCAAACGACCGCGCTTGGTCACGAACGTTTCACTTCGGCGTCGGACCGAGTTCACATGGCCCGCGAATCGGGGGCACGCGGCCGGATGGATTGCGTGCCGATCTGCAAGACGATGCCGAATACATAATGACGATTCAACTCGCCACGGCCCCCGACATCTTTGCATCGCTGTTTCGCAATTGTTCGTTCGACGATTTCATCGACGGGATGAACGATGGCTTCCACGACGACGATCGGCTCCTCGCAATTCCGCATCACGATGACTTACGCCGATCCAGCGACACCGCATTTGCGTCATCCGTAACACCGCATCCGCTCGTTGTTGCCGAGACGCCAACTCGCGATCGAGCTCCGTCGAGTGACGGAAGCACCGTTCCAAGAGGAGGGCACAAATTCGGTGGCGAACCACACTCCATTCAAGAACCGGAATTACCTGGCGCTTCGCAACTTTTCGGTGCCGGGTATCTTCAGATTGTTCAGGTAGACTTTCCCGCAGCGGATGACGCAGAAGTCGACGGCGATTGGCCGTTTATGGACGGATTGTTTAACCTCTTTTGGAAGCCCCCCTTCTTCGACACCCCCTATTTCTGGTATCTCCAGAAATAGGGGCTGACGAGATCTTTGACGGACTTGGAAAGAGAACTGGCTGGCGTAAAGAATGGCGACAACCCCAACGGGGTTGCACAACCGCGGGGCGTCGGTTCCGGCAAACGGGCGATTCTCATGCAGAAACAACTTCGATACCGATTTGCATTTCTCTTTGGGATGATTTCATTCCTCGCTGCGTTGCAAATCTTTGCTTTGAATCCGGCAGGGGCCATCGCGCTCGGAGTTACCGGTGGGCTTTACGGATTCGGAGGCGGTTGCCTCATCGACCGAATTCTCTCCAGAGGCCGTCAATAGCGTGAAATCATGGGAGCGCGTTTCACCGACGCCCACCTCGCCGCCTACCGCCGCGACGGCTTCACCATCGTCCCCCGCCTCCTCGACGCCGAGTGCACCGACCTGTTGCGGCGGATCGCGAAGGCGGGCCGCGCGATTCAGCGCGACCGCTCCGGACGGGCTGATGGGGAAGGCGGGACGGTCGTCTAGAGGAGCTATCGACGCAGCGCTCCTCTGCGCAAAGCCTCCGAGTCGCGGCTAAACGGTCTGATCTCTACGACAATTTCCGTTTGCAATTCCCCGCCCCCCGACCTCGCCACCCGCGTAGCTGTGGCTCTGATCGCCTATCTTTCATCCTCCATCCACTCTCAATTTGTCGGGTAAAGTTGCTACAATGTGCGCATGGCATCACCTTCGCCTGGGTCCCTGACTGCTGCTGAACGACGCGCCCGGCGCAACCGTGCAGCCCGAAACGCGAGGCAATGGGGATTCGTCGGCAGCGTCGAGTATCGGCACGTTTACAGCCAGACGGGCGGCGCGCAGTACGGGCGTGGCAACAAGGTTGAACACGATCTGCTCACCGTCTATGCGGAAGCGTTTGACCGCGACGCCGACCCGGAGGATTTTTCCCTCGAAGCGATATTGGCACACGAGCGAGGCCACCAGTTGCTTGCGCGTCATCCGCGGATTGCTGAACGAGTCGCGGGACGGATCTCCAGCGGCAGCGAAGAAATCCTCGCCTCCCTCCTGGGGGCCATGCTCTGTAACATTGAGGCTGACCGGGATGCCTTGATCGGCAAGGCGACCGTAGAATTGCTCAACCACGGGGTGGCAGTCGAAGAGGCGACCAGGCAGTTGCAAAACCTCTGGGACTTGTTGGAGACACTTTTGTGATCGGTTCCAAGAAACTCAGCACGATTCGTGAAGAACTGCGCTGCGCCCTGGCCGCAACTGGGGAAGACCCGATTCGCTGGCTGGAGGAGCGCCTCACCGCGACCGAGCGCCAAGGAGTGGCTCCCCCGGCCCAAAGCGAAGTGATGCACTCCCTGCTGCGTCTCCTTGAAGGTCGGAAAAGATCACGGCGACCGAGAAAGCCAGTCCGCACGAAGAAGTGATTCGTCGTAATGTGACGCAGCGCTCCTCTCCGCAAAGCCTCCGAGTCGCGGCTAAACGCTCGCACGCCGGAAACACGAAATGATCCCTCTCGACATCGGATTGGCCGCATACCACCGCGACGGCTTCGTCATCGTCCCCGACCTCCTCGACGCCGAATGCACCGACCTGTTGCGGCGGATTGCGAAGGCGGATCGGGAGATTCAGCGCGATCGCTCCGGGCGGGCGGACGGCGAAGGGGGGACGGTGGAACTCGTCGTCCGCAACGAGCTGCCCGACGACACGATCTACGGGGCGATCGTCCGCAGCGAGAGCATCGTGCGGCGGATGGAGCAGTTGCTCGGCGGCGAGGTGTACCACTATCACCACAAGATGATCCTCAAGGAGCCGCGCGTCGGCGGGGCGTGGGCGTGGCATCAGGATTACGGGTACTGGTACAATAACGGCTGCCTGTTCCCGCTGCTGGCGAGTTGCATGATCGCCGTCGACCGGGCGACGCGCGAGAACGGCTGCCTGCAGGTGCTGCGCGGTTCGCACGAGATCGGCCGCGTCGACCACGGCCCCATCGGCGACCAGACCGGGGCCGATCCGGAGCGGGTCGCCGTCGCAGTCCAGCGGCTGGAAACCGTGTACTGCGAACTCGACCCCGGCGACGCGATCTTTTTCCACTGCAACCTGCTGCACCGTTCCGACCAGAACAAGAGCGACCACCCGCGGTGGGCGTTCATCTGCTGCTACAACGCGGCGCGGAACGACCCGTACAAGGATTCGCGGCATCCTCGATACACGCCACTGGAGGTCTGGCCCGACGAGCGAATTTGCGAAATTGCCCGTAGGACGGGTTTTCAACCCGTCCGGACGGTTTGAAAAACCGTCCTACGAGTTCGGTCCCCGGCCGAGCGGCCCGAGATCGCCGCAACATCCCGCGACCAAACACACTCCGCTTGCCAGAATTCCCCTGTTGCCACTAGAATTCCCGCCGTCATTCCTCTGACCGACCATCCGTACAGAGTGATGCCGGCAGGGGGGCATTTCCCGTAGTCTGACACCCGCCGCGATCCAGGGAACGGACGCCGCGCGACCGAACCACACGGGCACACCCGGCTTCACACCAGGGAAGGATTTGATGCCGCACCGGTCTTCCGAGCAGGACCGCCGCTCCCTGCTGAGTGACGCGCTGTGCGCCGCGACGCGCGCCGTGTCGCGGCGGCCGTTGCTGACGCTGTGGATCGTGGCGGCCGTTTCGTGCGCGGCGGTCGTGCTGACGCTGGCTCGCATCGACTTCAAGACCGACCGCTCCGACCTGATCGACCCCAACGCCGATTTCCAGCGGCGATGGATCGACTACGCCGACCGCTTCGGCGGGGAATCGGACATCGTGGTGGTCGTCGAAGCGGACCGGCGGGAAACGATCGTTCGCGTGCTGGAAGACATCGGCGGCCGCATGGAACGGGAGCCGGAACACTTCCAGGGCGTGCTCTACAAGATCGACGCCGGCCGCATGCCCGCCCACAAGGGCCTGCAGTACATTCCCCCCGCGGACCTCACAGCGGGGTTGCAGACGCTGGGCCGGCTGCGACCGTTCCTGAACCGCAATGGGGACAGCCTCGCGCTCGACGCTGTCTTCTCGCAGCTTGCGCGGGATCTCGACAGCTTGAAAGCGGAAGGCGGAAGGCGGAAGGCGGAGATCGGAGGTCGGAGGTCGGAGGTCGGAGGTCGGAGATCGGACAGTGAGCGGGAGAAGACGCTGCAATTCGCGGAGCGGTTGACGTCGGGCATGTATTCCTCGCTGGAGGACCCCAGGCGCTTTGAGTCTCCCTGGCCGCGAATCCTGCCTCTGGCGACCTCCGACCTCCGATCTCCGACCTCCGACGTCCGATCTCCGAACCCCGCGGGAAGCCCGACGTATTTTCTGAACAAGGCGGGGACGATGGGCTTCCTCAAAGCCTTCCCCACGAAGGACCGGGACAGCTTCGACGGCGCATCGCGGGCGGTCGACCGACTGCGGGAGCTGACCGCGGAAGTCGTCGCCAGACACCCCCAGGCGCGGGTCGGGCTGACGGGCATCCCCGTGCTGGAAAACGACGAAATGCGGCGGTCGCGGGCCGACATGTCCCGCGCGACGGTCATCTCGTTCATCGGCGTGGGGTTGATTCTGATGCTGGGCTTCCGGGGGCTGAGGCATCCGCTGCTGGCGCTGGCGATGCTGGCCGTCGGGATGGCCTGGTCGTTCGGGTACACGACGCTGTTCGTCGGGCATTTGAACATCCTCTCGATTTCGTTCGCCGTCATCCTGATCGGGCTGGGAATCGATTTCGCGATTCACTTCCTAGCGCGATACCTCGAGCTGCGGCACGAGGGGGAAGCGTTGCGACCGTCGCTGTTGAAGACCGCCGCGGGGGTCGGCGCGGGGGTGACGACGGCGGCCGTCACGACGGCGTTTGCGTTTTTCTCGGCGACGTTCACGCAGTTTCTGGGGGTGGCGGAGCTGGGAATCATCGCGGGGGGCGGAATTCTGCTCTGCGCGGCGGCGGCGTTCCTGGTGCTGCCGGCGCTGATTTCGCTGTCGGACCGCAACGTCGAGCCGCGGCGGCTTCCCACGCCGTTTCAGGGGTCACTGCTGCGGATGCTGACGTCGCGGTTTCCCCGGCCGGTCGCCGTCGCGTCGCTGGTGCTGATCGTCGGGGTGGCGTCGCAGGTGCTGACCTACGAAGGGGGGCGGTTCAAGCTGCGGGTCCGCTACGATTACAACCTGTTGAACCTGCAGGCCGACGGCGTGGAATCGGTCAAAACCCAGCGGCGGGTGTTTCAGAATTCCGACGATTCGCTGCTTTACGCCGTGAGCGTCGCCAAGTCTCCCGCCGAGGCTCTCGAGCTGAAGCGAAAGCTCGAGGCGTTGCCGACGGTGGACCACGTCGACGAGCTGGCTTCGGCGCTGCCGGCCGTTCCGCACGAGCAGACGCGATTGCTGATTCAGGCCTATCGCACGCTGCTGGCCGACGTGGGGGACGGCGCCCCGCGGCCGCCCGTCCGCGAGCCGGCCGTCGTCGGCCGCGCGATCGAGCAGTTCTACCTGCGAATCCGCAAGCTGCCCGATCCGGCGGCGTCGCGGACGGCGCGAACGATCGACGAGTTTCTGAACCGCTTCGAGCGGCTGCCGCTGGAACAGCAGCGGTCATTTCTGGCCGGCTTCCAGCAGCGAATCGCCGTGGCGTTGCATCAGCAGGTGCAGGCGATCGCGGGTTCGACCGACCCCTCGCCGGTGACCGTCGCCGACTTGCCGCCGGCGCTGGCCATGCGGTTCGTGGGGAAGGGGGACCGCTGGCTGCTGCAAGTCTACCCGAAGCACCAGATCTGGGACGTGGAACCGCTGCAACGCTTCGTCGCCGAGGTTCGCTCGGTGGACCCGGACGTGACCGGGACGCCGTTGCAGAACTACGAGGCGGCCCGCCAGATCAAGGGGAGTTACAAGACGGCGTCGCTGTACGCGCTGGCGGCGATTCTGCTGGTGCTGCTGATCGATTTTCAGGACCGCGAGTACACGCTGCTCACGCTGCTGGGGCCGCTGGTGGTGATCATCTTCACGATCATGGCCCTGAAGACGCGGCGGATTCAACTCGACCCGATGTGGCTGATCGCGATCTACACGGTGATGGCGCTCGCGATCGCCGCCATCTTCGACTTCCGCAATCTGCGCGACGCTCTGCTGACCATGATTCCCCCCATCGGCGGCGGGCTGATGATGTTCGGCGTGCTGGGCATTCTGCACGTCAACCTGAACCCCGCCAATCTCATCGTGTTGCCGCTCGTGCTGGGGATCGGCGTGGACGACGGCGTGCACGTGGTACACGACTTCCGCATGCAACGGGGGCGTTATCGCACCTCCGCGAGCACGATGAACGCGATCGTGCTCACGTCGCTGACGTCGATGGTCGGCTTCGGGAGCATGATGGTCGCCGCCCACCGCGGACTGTATTCTGTCGGGCTGGTGCTGGTGGTCGGTCTGGGAAGCTGCCTGTTCGTGTCGCTGGTCGCGCTGCCGGCGCTGCTGACGCTGATCTCCGCCCGCGACGCACGCGATGCCGCGGCCCCGACGCTGCGTTTCTCGCCGCTGCCGATCGACGAGGCGGAGTTTCATCCCGAACGTCAGGCGGCGTGAAGTCGGTCCGGCCGGCCCGACCGGACGGCTAAGCCGCAAGCGGCAAAAAAAGAAAGCGTTTCGAACAACCACGTAGTTCGAAACGCTTTCGGAGTTTAGTCGTCGAAGCAAGTGCGGGCCAACGCCTGCCACTACGACTGTGGTGGGGAACATGCACTGTGCGCGCCAATCGAATGGATTTCCTGGCGACTATGAACGGAATCGATCGTAACATGATGACAATAAACATATTGTGATTTGTTCTGATCCATTGCGCGGGTCGTAATGAGTCATCCGATCACTGTTGCGTAACGCACCAAATGTTGCATTTTAGAACACCCGTGTTTGCAAAATGCAACAGATGTGACTTTTTGCTCGATCCCCTGCGGACCTGTTCGAGATTCCGCGAAACGCGCAACCAACACCCGTATGGTAGAAGGAGCCAACAATGGCGCGCAACGTCTTTTCGACTTCCGACAACCGTGAGAAAGCGTTTTTCAACCGTATCGCCAAGAGTATCGCGACCTCTCCGGCAGAACGCTTGATACGCTGGATTCTTGCCGACCGACTTCCGCGATGCACACCGAAACACCGGTCGGGCTGGCGACAATTGTCACTCGCCGGCGTGGCTCGTAAGATGACGAAGTCCATCCGTCCCCTCCACCGGGCAGGCCGATGAATACTCCATCCCCTTCGAATGCACCCCCGAAACCGATGAGCGTCCCCCGGTTCGTGCGGCGGAAACGCGGCGGCCCCAGGCTCACGATGCTGACGGCCTACGACTTCCAGACCGCACGCATTCTCGACGACAGCGGCGTCGACGGAATTCTCGTCGGCGACACGCTGGGGATGGTCGTGCAGGGGAAGCAATCGACCGTGCCGGTGACGCTCGACGAGATCATCTACCACGCCGAGATCGTCTGCCGGGCCGTCGAGCGGGCACTCGTCGTGGTCGACATGCCCTTCCTGTCGTACCAGGTCAGCCCGCAGCAGGCGCTGGAAAACGCGGGCCGCATCCTCAAGGAGACCGGAGCGCCGGCGGTGAAGCTGGAAGGGGGCGTGATTCAGGCCGAAACCATTCGCGCCCTGACGCGGGCCGACATCCCGGTGATGGGGCACGTCGGCATGCAGCCGCAGTCGTTCCACCGGCTCGGCGGCATGGGCCGTATCCAGCGGGACGAGAAACGGCTCATGCAGGACGCGAAGGCCGTCGAGGAATCCGGTGCGTTCGCCATCGTGCTGGAACTCATCCCGCAGTCGCTGGCGAAGGCGATCACGGCGGAACTCTCGATTCCCACCATCGGCATCGGCGCCGGCCCGCATTGCGACGGGCAGGTGCTGGTCAGCAACGACATGCTGGGGATGACCGAGGGCTTCCAGCCGAAGTTCCTGAAGAAGTACGCCAATCTCGCCCGGGAAGTAAGGAACGCCACGCGGGCCTACATCGACGACGTCCGCAGCGGCCAGTTCCCGGACGCCGAGCACAGCCACGACTGACGAGTGGAAGGGATGAGGGATGAGGGATGAGGGATGAGAGATGAGAGATGAGAGATGAGAGATGAAGGATGAGGGATCGGCGCGGCCCTTCATCCCTCTTCCTTCATCCCTCCTGCCCCGTTTGACGAGCGGCGCACCGGCTCGCTATAACGCGGTTCGTTCCACGTTCTCCAAGGGGGAAACTGACCGTTGAGTCTTCTGTCGTCGCTGGTCGTGGGAGTTCCCAAGGAGACGTTCCCGGGCGAACGGCGGGCGGCGCTGGCGCCGGTCTCGCTTCCGGCGCTGACCAAGGCAGGGTTTACCGTGCTGGTCCAGGCCGGGGCGGGGGAATCGGCGGGAATCCCCGACGCCGATTACACGGCCCGCGGTGCGCGAATCGTTCCCGACCGCGCGGGGGTGTTCGCCGAAGCGTCGGTCATCCTTCACGTCCGTGCCGCCGGGGCGAATCCCGAGGCGGGCCAGGCCGATCTGCCACTGCTCCGCGAAGGGCAGATTCTGATTGCGATGTGCGACCCGTTTTCCGAGCCCGAAGCCGTACGGGCGATCGCGTCGCGGAAGGTCGCCTGCTTCGCGCTGGAACTGCTGCCCCGGATCACCCGCGCCCAGAGCATGGACGTGCTCAGCTCGATGGCGACAATCGCCGGCTACAAGGCCGTGTTGTTGGCCGCCGACGCGCTACCGAAGATGTTTCCCATGCTGATGACGGCCGCCGGCACCGTGACCCCCGCGAAGGTGTTCGTGATGGGTGCCGGCGTCGCGGGGTTGCAGGCGATCGCGACGGCCCGCCGGCTGGGGGCGGTCGTGCAGGCGTACGACATCCGCCCCGCCGTCAAGGAGCAGGTCGAAAGCCTCGGCGCGCGGTTCGTCGAACTCGAGCTGGAGACGAAACAGTCCGAGACCGCCGGCGGCTACGCCAAAGAAATGGACGCCGACTTCTACCGCAAACAGCAGGAAAAGATGGCCGAAGTCGTCGCTGGCAGCGACGTCGTCATCACCACCGCCGCCATCCCCGGCAAAAAGGCCCCGATTCTCGTGACGGCCCAGATGGCCGCCGCGATGAAGCCCGGCTCGGTGATCGTCGACCTCGCCGCCGAGCGCGGAGGCAACTGCGAGCTCACCCGGCCCGACGAAACCGTCACCCGCGACGGGGTGACGATCCTCGGCCCCTGCAATCTCGCGTCGACGATCCCCGTGCACGCCAGCGAGATGTATTCGCGGAACATCACCACCTTCCTGCTGTCGATGCTGCACGAAGGGAAGCTGAAGATCGACTTGCAGGACGAAGTCCTTCGCGACACGCTGGTGACGAAAGACGGCAACGTCGTCCATCCCGGCGTGCGGCGGGCGCTGGGATTGGAACCCGCCGCAGCCATTTCGACCGCTGTGGATGAATCGAACGGGCAGGAAGCGTCGGAAAAGGTCGTTCCCAGCGAATCCGAACGTATCGAAAGTTGACCGCGGGACGTTGCAGACAGAAAGATGGGGGACAGAAAAATGGATCGAGTGACTGATAGTTTTTACGCTTCGCCGATTGAAGCGGAATTCCCGTTTACAGACAGACTCAACCGCGAATCATGCGAATCTGCGCGAATAAAGAGGCAGAATGATTTTGCGGCAGAATGATTGAGATCAGATGAACTTTATCCGCCGCTGCGGACGGAATCATTCTGCCGTCAAATGATTCTGCCAATCTCCTCTTGATTCGCGTCGATTCGTACGATTCGCGGTGACTTCAGACGGCTGGACTGTTACTGATTTTTCTGTCACCATTTTTTTGTCTGCCGGATGCCCATGCTCACCCAGTTGCTGCTGTTCGCGAACGACGCGCCGCAGGCGGACACCGGCCCGTCGTCGGGACTGCTGCTGCTGACGGTGTTCATTCTGGCGTTGTTCGTCGGGGTGGAGATCATCACGAAGATCCCGCCCACGCTGCACACGCCGTTGATGTCCGGCTCGAACGCCATCTCCGGCATCACGCTGGTCGGCGCGGTGCTGTCGCTGCAGACGCAGCATCCGACGCTGGGCAAGGTGCTCGGCTGCGCGGCGGTGATCCTGGCGACGATCAACGTCGTGGGGGGCTTTCTCGTCACGCATCGCATGCTGGGGATGTTCCGCGGGCGGAAGTGAAAGGGTCGAAGGTCGGAAAGTCGAAGGTCGAAAGTCGGAAAGTCGATCCAATGCCTTCCATTTCCGACCTCCGATTTCCGGTCTCCGACCTCCGATTTCCGACATCCGATCTATGACCGACGGCTAAGCCGCAAGCGGCGACCTTCGACTTTCAGACCTTCGACCTTCCGACTGAGCTCCCGTGCCCGAAGACCTCCGTAACCTGCTCTACCTCGTTGCCGCCGGCCTGTTCATCTACGGGTTGAAGGGGCTGACCCATCCGCGGACGGCGGTGCGGGGGAACCTGTACGGCGCGCTGGGGATGCTGCTGGCCGTCGTCGTCACGCTCATCGGGCTGGACTTCGAACCCACGCTGATCATCGTCGGCATTGCGGTGGGGGCGATCATCGGCGGGCTGCTGGCCTTTACGATTCAGATGACGGCGATGCCGCAGCTCGTCGCGCTGTTCAACGGCTTCGGGGGCGGGGCCAGCGTGCTGGTGGCGGGGGCGTATCTCACGCAGCAGGCGCCGACGGACGTGTCGATGGACGCAATGGCCGCCGCCGCCGCGTCGGGGCTGATCGGCGCGGTCACGTTTTCCGGCAGCCTCGTCGCGTTCGGCAAGCTGCAGGAGTTGAAGTTCATCAAAGACTTTCGCTTCCCCGGCCAGCAACTGATGAACGTCGGGCTGACCGTGGTCTGCCTCGGTCTGAGCGCGCTGATGGTCTGGCAGCCGGGGCAGGCGATCTGGTCCTACTGGCTGATGTCGGCGATCGCCCTGGGGCTGGGGGTGTTTCTCGTCGTTTCCATCGGCGGGGCGGACATGCCGGTGGTGATCGCCCTGTTGAACTCGTATTCCGGCCTGGCCGCCGCGGCCACCGGATTCGTGCTGTCGAACACCGTGCTGATCATCGCCGGCTCATTGGTGGGGGCGTCGGGGGTGATTCTTACGCGATTCATGTGCGTCGCCATGAACCGCTCGCTGCCGGCCGTGCTGTTCGGCACGCTGGCCCCCAGCGGCAGCTCGGCCGGCGCCGACGAGGTGTATCGCACCGTCAAATCGACCTCGGCCGACGAAGTCGCGATGATGCTCGAAACCGCCCGCCGCGTGGTGATCGTCCCCGGCTACGGCATGGCCGTCGCGCAGGCCCAGCACGCCGTCCGCGACCTGTCGAACGCGCTGGCGGCCAAGGGAGTGCAGGTGGAATTCGGCATTCACCCGGTCGCGGGCCGCATGCCGGGGCACATGAACGTGCTGCTGGCCGAGGCCGACATTCCCTACGACGCGCTGAAGGAGATGGAAGAGATCAACTCCGAGATGGACCAGGTCGACGTGGCGATCGTGCTGGGGGCGAACGACGTGGTGAACCCGGTCGCCCGCACCGACCCCGGCAGCCCGATCGCCGGCATGCCGATCATCGACGTCGACAAGGCCCGCACGGTGGTGGTCATCAAGCGGAGCCTCAGCCCCGGTTTCGCCGGCATCCCCAATCCGTTGTTCGCGGCCCAGAACGCGCTGATGCTGTACGGCGACGGGAAGAAGGCGGTGGTGGAGATTACGAAGGCGTTGCAGGAAGGATGAGAGATGAGAGATGAGAGATGACGGATGAGAGATGACGGATGAGAGATGAAGGATGAGAGATGAAGGATGAGAGATGAAGGATGAGAGATGAAGGATGAGAGATGAGGGATGATCAATCGGCTCCCTCTTCCCTCTGCCTTCATCCTTCATCCTTCATCCTTCATCGGACCGGAGGCGGCGGAATGACTGAAATCCAGAAGCCCTACTGCCTGGCGATGGTGCTCTGCGACGCCGTCCACCGCGACGCCGCCACGGGGAAATTCACGCTGCTGGGGACGTTCAACCGCCTGCACTCGGCGACGTGGCCCTGCCAATCCCGCTTCTGCGTCTATTTCTGCGTGACCGATGCGATCGGCACGATCCCCATCGGGCTGAGATTTATTGACTCCGATGCGCTGCTGAGCGATGATGACATCAAGCCCATCGCGGAGTTCACGGGCGAGATTCAATTCCCCGATCCCCTCGCTGTGGTCGAAGGCGTGTTGGGAATCGAGGTGCAGTTTCCCAAAGCCGGGATGTATCACTGCGAACTGTTTGCCGGCGACGAAGTGTTGTTGTCCCGCCGGCTGGCGGTGATGCCCCCGCCCGGAGAAACCGATGAGTGACGACAACCACGCCAGAACGGTCCCCGACCAGGTCGTCGAGCGCGACGTCATTCCGCCGACCTGCGAACAGCCGCCCGGCGTCGCCGTCAGCGACAACCTGCAGATCAGCGAGATGCGCGGGCTCCCCATGAGCGGTCCGCCCCCTCGCCGCCCGAATCGCCGGGGGCCGCTGAAGGGTTAGGCGGCGGTGCACTCCCTGCTCCGGCCAGCGGCTCGGCGTCATCTGCAACGACCATTACTTTCCAGGTGCGCTCGTTGGCTGCGGTCGCCTCGGCGGGAAGGAAACAACCTTCCTGGTCGTATGCCGCTGCTTCTCCTGGAGATCGCGGCAGATCGCATCCAGGTCGTAGTTGAATTCCTTCGCGTACTCGTCGCGCGCTTTACGGACTTCGTCGACAATCGGATCTTCAGGCATCGTTGGTGTCCTCGATCAATTCCAGCGACGTGCAAATCACGGGAATTCGATACCCGGACATCAGGCAAACGTCGGTCATTGGTTCCCGAAACGCCGCATTCGCAATGTGACGGCAGTTCCACGTGAGAAGATAATCCATACCGTTGACTGTCGCCGTCGCGATGTGCAGCGCATCCACTGCCGCCTTTTGAGGCAATTGTACGAACTCGATCAAGGTCTTGGCGAGGTCTCTTGCTTCATTGGTAACTGGAATTTCCGGAATGTCGGCAATCACCTTGAGGCGCTTTTCGGCTGCATCCGAATCCCCCGAAGACGCTTCCTGAATGACTGCTTCTGAAATGAACATGTCGAAGCGATGGCGTTCGTCGTCTCACCATTTGCGTGTCGCTTCCTGCTGGCCGGCCATCACAACTTGCGGACTCCGCCAGGCGGTCAGATAACTGATCACGGTGGTTTCAATGTAAACTTTGGGGTTCATCCCACGACTCTGCGAATGTCATGTTCGAAACGGATGTCGCGCGATTGCCTCGTTCTGATTTTCGCCCAATTGCCGATGCAGGGCAATTCCGGGTAGACTCAGTCGCGGGCCAGTCGCAGATTCCCTTCCGCTCCACGGAGGCCCGACGATGGCACGCTCCGCTTCGCTGGCGTTTGTTTTTCTGGCCGCATCCGCCGCTGCCGCATTCGCGCAGGTCGGCGGCGTTTACATCGACGCCAAGGGCATGCTGCGGCACGTGTCGCGGCTGTCGCAGGATGAACGCCTCGCCGTCCTGCGGGCCGATGCCGTCGGGAAGCCGGCGTCGATGCAGCTCGCGGACGGCAGCTCGCTGCGGAAGGTCTCGCTGCGGCGGGTGGAACGGCTCGCGGAAGCCGCCCACAAAGCCGGCAGGCCGCTGCCGGCCGACGTGCGCTTCATGGCCGGGATGACGCGGCTGAAGTACGTGTTCATCGACCCGGCGAATGACGACGTCATTCTTGCCGGGCCGGCGGAAGGCTGGAAGCAGTTGCCTGCGGGGGAAGTCGTCGGCACGAAATCCGGCCGGCCGGTGCTGCATCTCGAAGACCTCATCGTCGCGCTGCGATATGCGTTCACCGAGAAGGCCCGACCGCCGTTCATCGGGTGTTCCATCGATCCCACGCCCGACGGGTTGCGAAGCTACGCGGCGCACCTGCGGCGGGTCGGCCGCATCGACCGCACGCGGCTGCGGGAGACGTTCGCCGGCATGGAACGGGCGATGGGACCGCAAGCCGTCAGCCTCTACGGCGTCGACGGTTCCAGCCGCTTCGCCCTGATGCTCGTCGCCGCCGACTACCGCTTGAAGCGGCTGTCGATGGGGCACGACCCGTCGCCGGTGAAGGGGGTCGTGAACTACCTCGACCTCGCCGCCCGCCGCGGCGTGTCGCGCGTGCAGCCGCAGCATCGCTGGTGGTTCAACGCCGAGTACGACGCCATCCACCACACGCCGGATGAGCTTGCGTTCGAGTTGGTCGGCCAGGGAGTGAAGGTCGCCACGGAACGGGCCGACCTGTCGACGAAGGTCGCCGACAAAGCGTCGAAGACGTCTCGCAAGAAACCGCTCGTTGCCCGCGCCGCCCGGCAACTGACGGAATCGCTCACGAAGCACTTCCCCGAGTTGGCCGTTAAGATCCCGATCTTCGCCGAGCTGCAGAACGCGATCGCGCTGTCGGTCGCCGCCGAGCTGATCGCGCGGCGGCATTTCGGCGACGAGTCGGTGAAGCCGGACCGCGGCTGGAAACCGACGCACTTCCTCGACGCGAAGTCGTGCCCGTTGACGAAGTACGAAGTGCCGAAGACCGTCCCGCCAATCGCGTCGTGGCGGCTGGTGCGGGGACGGCACTGGATGATCTCCGTCAGCGGCGGCGTGCAGATCGCCCCCACACAACTCGTGGCCGGCACGCCGAAGAAGAGTTCCCGCGGGACCGAACTGGCCGAAACCCGCCGTGGCGTCAAATTGCCGACGGAGAAGAAGCGCTGGTGGTGGGATTGATGCCGTTCGTAGTGACCGGCTTCAGCCGGTCGAAGGCGGCGCAGCCGCCGATTGACTGCCTGATTTGGATTTAACTTTACTCCGCCGGGCTGCGCCTGACGTCGACCGGCTGAAGCCGGTCACTAGGAATGTCGACCGGCTGAAGCCGGTCACTACGAACCCTGTTACGAACCCTGATACAAACCGGGATGCTGCGATGTATGCATACCGCCAGATGACTCGCGAACAGCAGATCGCAGTGGTCGAACAGCGACTTGCCCGTGGCTTTCCGCTGCACAAGCCACCCCATCTCACCGCGGATAACGGCTGGTTCTTCATCACGGGCGCGACGTTCGAGCACCGATTGCACTTCCCCGCTCCTGCGGAGTTGACCGCCCTGCAGCGGCGGCTCTTCGAAGCCTTCACAGAAGCCGATTGTGAGTGCGGCGGCTGGGTCGTGTTGCCAAACCATTACCACGCTTTGCTGAGAATCCCGAGCTTCACGACTTTCGGGAAGGCCATCGGAAAGGTACACGGCCGGAGTTCGCGGTATGCCAACGAGCGAGACGGCACTTCCGGAAGACAAGTCTGGTACAAATACACGGACCGAGCGATTCGCAGTGAGCGGCATTTCTGGACCTGCCTGCATTACATCCTGTTCAATCCGGTGAAGCATCGCTTCGTCGAGCGGATGGAGGATTGGGCATGGTCCTGCATTCACGAACTCATCGAGGAGCACGGCGCGAACTGGATCGACGATCTCCGCCGCGAGTACCCGCTACGAGAGTTCGGCAGAGGTTGGGATGATTGGGTCTGCGATGCGACCGAACAGCACACGGGTTCGTAGTGACCGGCTTCAGCCGGTCGAAGGCGGCGCAGCCGCCGATTGCCCGATTTGGATTCAACGAACTTCACTCCGCCGGGCTGCGCCCGGCGTCGACCGGCTGAAGCCGGTCACTACGAACGTGATACGTCACTTCGTCCACTCCCCCAGCTTCACCGTCAGCGACTTGGGGCGGCCGTTGCGCAGGATCTGCACGGCCACGTTCTCGCCGGGGTTGTGCTCGCCGATCTGTTCGACCAGCTCTTCGAAGTTGCTGACTCCCTTCGTGCCGAAGCGGCTGATGATGTCGCCGGCCTGCAGCCCCCCGCGGGCCGCCGCCGAGTTGGGTTCGACGGACTGGATGTAGCAGCCCACGTTGTTGAACGCCCCCCGCGAGCCGCGCACGCCGAGGCAGGCCAGCCCGCGTTCCTCGATCTTGAGGTTCGGCAGTTCCCGCTGCAGTTTCTGCTGGGCTTTAAGCGAGATCGGGGTGAACTTCTTGTTGCGGGCGACGTACAGGGCCATCAGGCTCGGCAGCCGGGCGACGTACTTCAACCCGTCGTCCCCCCCTTTCCATTTGCTCCCCAGCACGACGAAGGTGATCTGCGGACCCTCCGGCGAGAACGGCGCGTTGCCGTAGCGGTCGGTGTCGTACTTGATGATCCCCCCCAGCCGTTCGATCGCGGCGACGGCCCGCTTCTCGCGGAGGTCTTCGTGCCGGGCGAACACCTGCCGCGCCAGTTGCGCGACGGCGGCCCGCTTCGACGACTGCAGCCCGTCGAGCGCGTTTTCGGCCCTGGCGACGGTGGCTTCGTCGGCCTTCAGGTTACTGTAGATGAGTTCGAGCACGAGGACCGCCCGCGCGGCCGCTTCCGGCTCCTGCGTGCCGGCCGCCGCCGTCACCGCGGAAATCGCTTTCGACCCGCGTTTGCTCAGCTCGACGGTCGCGCGGTGTCGCACGGCATAGCGGCGGTCCCCTAATTCACCGATGAGCGTCGCGATCGGCTTTTCGACTTGTGTTGGCGGACGGGTCGCGGCCACCGGAGCCTCGTCAGCCCGCAGCGGAGCGCACGCACCCCCCACGATCGTGACGAGGAACAGGATGGCCGCCGGAATTCTGGGATGCACGCGTCGACCTCCGTCCACGGTCCCGGTTTCTCCGCCACTGTATTCTGACAGAAAGACCGCCCACCGGCTACACCGCTTCTCGTTGGTGTACCGCTTTCAGGCGGCCAAGGGAATCGGTGGTTTACCGAGTCATCGGCCGGCTGAAGCCGGGACACCAGCTATTTCGTCGCCAGCCGTTGTTTCAGCCAGCCGGGCCGGTCGGTCGTGATGCCGTCGACACCCGCCGCTTTCAACCGCGCCGCTTGCCGGGCGGAATTGACAGTCCAGACGTAGCATCCCAGCCCGGCCTGTTTGACCTTCGCGACGTAATCGCGGTTGATGACCGGCTTCGCGCTCAGGTCGAGGCCGTCGAGCTTGGCCGCCTTTGCCTTGCGGATCATCGTCTCGACTGTCGGCCGCCAGGCTTTCGTCGTTTTGTTCTGCTTCAGGCCGACGACCCAGTAGACCTGGAGATGGGGGAATTCCCGCTTCGCGGCCCGCATGGTGTCATAGGAGAATCCGATGATCGCCGTCTGCCGCGGTTGTTTGCCGGCGGCTTTCAGCACACGTTTGAGTTCCGGGAGGATTTCCGCCCCGCATTTGATTTCGATGAACAGCCGCTTGGCTTTCGGAATCGTCGCGACGACTTCCTCGAGCGTCGGCATGCGTTCGCCCACAAACTTTTTTCCTTTCCAGGAGCCGACGTCGATCTTCTGCAATTCGGCGAGCGTCTGCGAGGCGATCTTGCGGTCGGGGCCGCCGAAGCGTTTCGGCGTTTCGTCGTGCGTGACGACGATGCGGCCGTCTTTCGAGAGAAACACGTCGATCTCGACCGCGTCGGCATTGCGTTTCCACGCGAGATTCACCGACGCCAGCGTGTTCTCCGGCGCATCGTGCGATGCACCGCGATGGGCGATGATTTCCACGGCGAGGGCGGTTTCCGGAGCGAGCAGATGGAAGGCGACGACGGCTGCGACTGAGGCGAGTCTCATTCTATGGTCTCACGGTTTTGATCGACGTGTCAGTTTCGTTGGTGTACCGCCTTCAGGCGGCCCGTTGTGCGAACAGAGACGACAACACATTCAAACGGCCGCCTGAAGGCGGTACACCAACGGCGAGTCGCGGCTGAACGGACGGAAGCGAGTATAATGCGTTGGCCCTGATTCTACCCCGTGAAAAACCCATGAAAATCACCAACGTCCGCGCCGTCCAGCCGATCGCCTCGAATTCGCCCCCCGACTGGCGGACGTCGCTGGGGCAGATTCTCGTCGCCGTCGACACCGACGCCGGGCTGACCGGCTACGGCGTCGGCGGGGGCGGGAAGGCCGGCGTGCACGTGGTCGAGACCGTGCTTCGCGACGCGGTGCTCGGCCGCGATCCCGAACCGGTCGAGCGGCTCTGGGACGCGATGTACGCCGCCACGCTGGCGTTCGGGCGGAAGGGGCTGGCGATCATGGCGCTTTCCGGCGTCGATCTGGCGTTGTGGGACCTGCGGGGGAAGGCCGCGAATCAACCGGTCGCCGAACTGCTGGGTGGGAAAACCGGCGAGGCGATTCCCGTCTATATCACCGTCTGGGACGATGTTTCGCCCGAGCAGGCGGACGAGTTCACCGCCTTCAAGCTGCATGTCGGGAAAAACGAGTCGGCCGCCGCCGCGAAGGACGTGCACGACCGCGTCGAGCGCATCCGCCGGCTCATCGGCCCGAAGAAGATGCTGATGATCGACGCCTGGATGCAATGGGACCTGGAAACGACGCTGGCCGTCGCCGAGCGGTGCCACCAGTTCGGCCTGGCGTGGATCGAAGAACCGCTCCCCGCCGACGACTACGACGGTTACGCGCGGCTGCACGAGCTGACACCGGTGCCGATTGCCGGCGGCGAGCACGAATTCACGGCCCGCGGGTTTCGGGAGATCATCGACCGCCGGCTGCACACGGTCCTGCAGCCCGACGTCTGCTGGTGCGGCGGGATGACCGAACTGGTGAAGATCTACGAGATGGCCCGCAATGCCCACGTGCGAGTCTGCCCCCATCGCGGGGCCGAGCCGTGGGGCCTGCACGCCGTCGCCGCCCTGGATGTCGCGGCGGCGACGCATCCTTCCGGGGTCGCCGCCCGCAACCCCGCGCCGCTGGCGGAGAGCGGCCGGGCGTGGATGTCGTGGGTCGGCGGCCAACCGGCGATCGAGAACGGCGTCGTCCGGCTGAGCGACGCGGCGGGCTTCGGCGTGGAGATTGACGAAGCCGGCCTGCCGCTGTAGGTAGAGGAGGTGAATGAACGGAGTGCGAAATTCATTTCGCACGAGGTGTGGATCGTGCGAAATGAATTTCGCACGACTTCAGCGTCCAGCATCCATCGAGCAAAAGACATGAAGCGCGCGATTCGCCGTTTCCTTCCGGTCCCAGTCTTGGCCGTCGTCACGTTGCTGGTCGCGGCTGGTTGCCGGTCGCAGAAAACGCAGGAAGACAGCGGCGGCCCGAAAATCTCGGAGATCAAACCGCTGGAGCCGACGAGACCCGAGGCCAATCCGGTCGCGGCCCTCCGCGAGATGCTGAAGCTCAACCCGGAGGAAGGGCGGATCGAACTCGACCCGCGCGGCAGGATCGTCGAGGTCGAGCTCGATCGGACGCGGGTCACCGACCTGTCGCCGCTGGCGGGGCTGCCGATCGAAAAGCTCTATTTGAGGCAGACCAACGTCAGCGATCTCTCGCCGCTGAAAGACATGCCGCTGAAGTTCCTCAACCTGCTGGAGACGCGGGTCAGCGACATCAGCGTGGTCAAAACCCTCGACTTGAATACGCTGTGGCTCAACGACACGAAAGTCAAAGACCTCTCGCCGCTGAAAGGCAAATCGCTGGAAAGCCTCGACCTGACGGGAACGCCGGTGACCGACCTCTCGCCGATTTCCGGGATGAAATCGCTGCGACGCTTGAACCTCGAACGCTGCGCGGTGACCGACCTGACGCCGCTGGAAGGCCTGCAACTGCAGCGGATCGTGTTTCATCCGGCGAAGATTACGAAGGGGCTGGACGTCGTTCGCAACATGAAGTCGCTGGTGCACATGCACTCGACGTTTCAGGATGACGGCAAGTGGCTCCCGCCGGACGAATTCTGGAAGCAGGCCGCAGCCGGGACGCTGCCGAAACAGTAGCGTTCGTAGTGACCGGCTTCAGCCGGTCGATGCAGCGTTCGTAGTGACCGGCTTCAGCCAGTCGATGTAGCGTTCGTAGTGACCGGCTTCAGCCGGTCGACGCTGGGGACCGGCGAAGTGACGTTCATTGACTCAGAATCAGGCAGTCAATCGGCGGCTGCGCCGCCTTCGACCGGCTGAAGCCGGTCACTACGAACGGTGAACGGTATTTCAGTCGTCGGCGATCATCGTTGACGGCGGGTCGCCGTCGCGGTCGGGGATGACGGTCGCCGCGGCGGCCAGCAGCGCGGGATCGATCGGGCGCGCCCAGCCGCTGAGGAATTCGAGCGGGACCGTGCGGTCTTCCGGCCGCTCCTCCAGACAAGTCGCGATCAGGCCGTACAGCTCGCGGTCGAGACTCTCGCGAATCTGGTCGGCCGTCGGCAGCGTCCAGCGGAAGCGCTGCCGCATCAATTCGTCGAACCGCCGGGCGGGGAACATTGGCTTCCCCGTGACGAGCTCCCACGTCACGCAGCCCAGCGCGTACAGGTCAACCCGCTGGTCGCCCCGCGCGCCGCCGAGCTGCTCCGGGGCCATGTACCGCGGCGTTCCCAGCACCTGGCCGTGCCCGGTCAGCGACGAATTCGACACCGAGGCGTCGCGGGCCAGCCCGAAGTCGGTGAGCTTGACGATGCCGTCGCGTTGCAGCATCACGTTCGACGGCTTCAGGTCGCGGTGGGCCACGCCGGCCCGGTGGGCGTACAGCAGGGCCGCCGACAACTGGCCGAGAATCGCCCGCGTCACGTCGTCCGGCAGGGGACCGTGGGCCTTGAGGAAGTCGGCCAGCGTCACCCCGTCGCAGAATTCCATCGCGATGAAATTCGTGTGGTACGCCGCGAACTGCCCGTAGACCCGCACGATGTTCGGGTGGGTCAGCGTCTTCACGATTTCCGCTTCCTGCCGGAACCGCTGGCTCGCCTGCCGGTTGAACGTCAGGTCGTGCCGCAGCATCTTCAGGGCGACCTGCTGCCCGGTCTGCTGGTCGATCGCCTTGTAGACGATGCCCATGCTGCCGCGGCCGAGCCGCTGCTTGAACTGAAATCCATTGATCGTCTTCCCGCACAGCACGTCGATGGTGAGCGTGCCGACCCGTTCGGCGATCAGCTCCGACAGGGCGATGCTCAGCGTCGGGAACTGGCCGGCCAGCTTCTCGAAGTCGTCGCGGGAAATGATCGCGGCATGCACGTCGGTGACGGCGCGGATGTCGGCGCTGCGGACTTCCCGCGTCACCATGCCGATTTCGCCGATCACCGTCTGCCGACCCACGCGGGCGATGCGGTGGGTGGTGCCGGCGTCGTCGACGGTCACCTCGGCGACCCCTTCCAGCATGATCACCAGGCAGTCGGACGTTTCCCCCTGCCGCAGGATGATCTCCCCCGCCCGAAACGGTTGTTCCCTCGCGTGGGCCCCCAGCTCTTCGAGAATCGCCGTCGACAAGTCCTGAAACGGCGAGATCCCCGCCAGGACCTGCGCCAACGGACGCTCCGATTCCGTGAGCGTCCCGGACGCTTCAAGCGTCCGGGACGCTGTGGGCGTCGCGAGCCGCTCGGCGAGACTCGAATCGGAGATCGGCTCCGGCGCGTTGAACAGGTGCTCGATCGACGCCTCGATTGCCAGAATCTTGTCGTAGTCGGCCAGCCGCTCGCGAATGCGGTCGGCGAGCGGGGCGAATCGCTGCGTGTAGGCTTCGATCTTCGGGCGGTCCCCCGTCTGGTGCCGCACGCGGAACTCCTGCGTCACCAGTTCCAGGATGCCGCTGTCTTCGATCGAAACGTCGGAGAATTCGTCGAGATAGGATTCCAGCAGCCGCCGGTCCACGCGGTCGACGGTCGTCGACGCGGTCGTCGAGGCCTCGCGGAGCTCGCGCGGGTCGCGGTGGGGGCATTTCCGCCAGCGGTAGTCAAGGTCGATCTTGATCAGGTTGACGAGAAATCGCCCCCGCTGCGCCGCGATCAAGGGGTCGTCGCCCCGCGAGTGCCGTTCGAAGAACTCCCGCACCGACGGCGGGGTGCCGGCCCGCCAGCACGCTTCGAAGTCGTCGGCGGCCTGCTGCAGGACATCCACGGTGGACTCAGACATACCGGTACCCTGGTCTGTTCATCGGGATCGCCCCCAACCCGCGGCCTCGCGCGCCATGGTCTGGTTCAGCGTTTCTCCGATCACCCAGAAAGCGCCTCACTCTCACAGTATCACATCCGGTAGGCGGTTTCGATGGGCTGGCCCGGTGCATACCGCAGTTTGTCGTTGGAGTTCAGCCTTTAGGCTGCCCGTTGTGCGCTCCCCGACCATTCGGTGCACAACGGGACAAGCTGAAGCTTGAACTCCAGCGCTCCACCTTTCGCCAAAGACAGATTCCGTCGTTTTGCCGGATTCGATACAGTTCCCGCCCGTTTTCCCGTTCCCGTCCCGGTCCCGGAGCTCGGTCATCGTGACACTTCGCCGTTCTCGACGTCTACTGGCTGATTCGCTCGGAATCCTGGTTGTGACCGCGGCCGTCGTCGTCGGCTGCTCGAAACCGGATGACGAGCCGACTGCCGGAGATCGCGTTGAAGACCAGAAGGTGGCCGGGGTTGGAGCGAAGCGAAACCCCGGCGATCCACGACGCCGGGGCTTCCCGTCGGTCCAGCCCCGGCCACTCGCCGTCGATTCTTCCGATCAGCTTCTGGAAGGCACGAAAGGCGCCCGGCTGCGGCAATCGGCCTCTTCGCGGCCGCCGCAGCAGTGGGCGCTGCTTGTCGGCGTCACCAAATACAGCCACCTCCCCAGCCTGCGGTTCTGCGCCCGCGACATGAAGAAGCTGGAAGAGGTGCTCGTCGAATCGAGCGCCTACCCGCGGACGAACGTGCGGCTGCTGGCCGACGTCGGCGACGGCAATTCGGCCGACACCACCGGCAAAACGTCGGTGCAGAAGGCGTGGAAGTCGCTGCTGGAACAGGTCCAGGAAAACGACACCGTGCTGTTCGCGTTCTCCGGCCACGGCATGGAAGACGGCGGCAAAGGCTACCTGATGACGTCCGACGCCGACCCGAAACGCGTTTCCGCCACCGCGGTCGCCATGTCCTGGGTGTACGAGCTGCTCGACCGATGCCCGGCGAAATCGAAGGTCGTCTTGGTCGACGCCTGCCACAGCGGGGCGACCAAAGGCAAATCGTTCAGCCAGCAGACGCTCGTCGGCGGCGACGGCGTGTACGGACTGTTCTCCTGCAAATCGAATCAGGAAAGCTGGGAAGACCCCAACCTGCAGCACGGCGTCTTCACCTACTACCTCATCAACGCCCTCCGCGGCGAAGCCGACCTGCGGGAGAACAACGGCAACGGCGACCGCCAGGTTTCCGCCGACGAGGTCTTCCAGTACCTCAGCAGGAAGGTCCCTACGCACGTCAAATCGCATTTCCGGGCCGACCAGCAGCCGTTCCGCCGGGTGGCGTCGTCCGGTTCGCACGTGCTGTCGCAGTACAAGTTCCGGCCGGTCCCGGAAAACACGGCCCTGATGACCCTCCCCGGGCTGACCGGCGATTGGTGGTTCAACGAATCCCCCTGGCTGCTGCCGCTGGTGCGGCCGGCCATCTCCGAATACCTCGCCCGCACGATGGACGCCGGCAAGCTGGCGGCGCTGCTCAACAGCCCGCACGTCGCCGAGACACGCAAAGCGCTCCGCGACGCCTATGAGGAGATCGTCCGTCCCCATTGGCTGAGCGGCCCGCCGGTGGAGTCGGGAATTCGTGCCGATTCGGAACTGTTGTACCAGCTCGGTAACTGGAAGGGAGGCGAACTGCGCGACTCCGAGAAGGCCGCGCTGCTGGACGGCGTCAAAGCCGCCGGCGACCCGCATTCGCTGGCCGTCGTGCAGGACTGCTTCGGCATGAAGGAAGCCGAAGCCAACTACAAACTGGCCCTCAAGGAATACGAAAAGAAGCGGCCGCAGTCGGTCGGCCGGTATGCGGCGTGTCTGGTGGATTACGGCCGCTGGATTGCGGGAACGGGCAACCACCGCCGGGCGTGCGCCCAGTTTCAGTTGGCCCGCGACCTTGTTTCCGACAGCCGGGCCGCGCCGCTGTTTCACATCGACGCCTGGTGCGTCGAGGCCGACGCCCGCCGCAAGCTGGGGGAATGGCCCAAAGCCGAGCGGTGCCTGAAGACCGCCGAATCGATCGCCCGCCAACGGTTGGGAAACAGCCATCCGCTGATGTCGCACATCCACCGCCGCTTCGCGTGGATGTACATGGACCAGTGGAAGCTCTCGCAGGCCCGTAAGCATTTCGAGGCAGCGAATCGCACGGCCGCCGCAGGTCAGGCCTTTCAGCCTGACCGGGACGGCCGAAAGACGTCGGGAGTCCAACCGGCGTCCGGTCAGGCTGGAAAGCCTGACCTACGACGAAGCAAACTCGACTTCCGCGCGCAGGTGAATCGCCACCACAACAACCACGGGCTGGCGATGTGCTCGCGGTACTCCGGCGATTCGGCCGACGCGATTCGCCGCTATCGCAAACTGCAGCAGGCGATCTCCGCGGAGCTGCGGTCGACAACCACTCCCGCCGCGGTCGCCGCCTTGAAGGGCCGGCTGCTGAACACGATGGAGCGCCTCGCCGACAGCTACCTCTTCGCCGCCCACCCGCAGGCCCGCCCGGCGGCCGACGTCTACCGCCAGTCGTACCGCATGGCCGCGGAACTTTCCGACGACCCCACCGACAAGACCCGCGACCGGCTGACGTGCAAACGCATCATGGCGCTGTCGCTGCTGGAATCGCCTGACGCCGCCGTCACTGCGGAACTCGACGCCTTCAAAAACCAGAAGATCGACCCGTCGCTGGCCCTGTTCCAGCAGATCGCCGCCGCCCTGGCCGGCCTCAAACGCGATTCAACGGAAAACCGCCGCCAAACCCTCCGCGACACGCTGACCCGCGTCGCCGGCAAGGACCGCAAGAAGTTCTCCCGCGACGAGTACGACCTGCTGTTCCTCGCCTCGCGGGCGCTGATCCAGGCCGAATCGGGGAACACGCCGAATCCCGCGCTGCTGGCCGCCGACGTCGAGCGGTTGTTCGATTTGATTCCGTCGACGTTCCGCCGGCCGGAAGTGCTCCCCTATCAGCGCCCGTACTACGATGCCGCCATCACCGCCTGGATCCAACACGTCGCCCCGACCCGCATGATCGATCTGCTGTCGTTCGTGTCGATCGCCAAAACCGGCGCCCAGCTCGACCTGCTGGGCAGCGGACGGACGGTCGTGTTCTACTTCCCGGCCGAACCGGTCGCGACCGGCTACGCTCTCGTCTACTCGTCCGACGGCAAGCATCAGATCGTGCCGCTCACGGAAACCACGGGCCGGATCGAGAAGCTCGCGCAGGAAAAAGAGCCGCCGAAAACGCCGCTTTCCGTTCCGGCCCCGCTGCAACCGATCCTGACCGCCAAGGACAGCGACGCGCACTGGCTCGACGTCGTCCTGAAGCTCGATTCCCCCCGCTTCCCGTATCCCGGCGCGAAGAGCCTGTTCTTCCTCGCCGAATAAACCTCAACCGCTAATTGACGCTGATTCACGCTAATGTTCCTCTTCCATTAGCGCCTATCAGCGTTCATTAGCGGTTTTGTGATCTGCGGTCTTTCCACTTCTCTCAATCTAACTGGTAGATTTCGTGGCTCGAATCATCGTTCGATATCGTATCGGCCTTGCGTTCCTGTTGACGGTTCTGTTCAGTTCGCTCCTGCCGGCGGAAGAATCTGGCAAACCGGTCAAAAAATACGCGCTCCTCGTCGGCTGCACGAAGTACACGGGCATCTCCAGCCTCGAAGGCCCCGTCAACGACGTGCGGCTGATGAAGGAGCTGCTCACGAAGCGGTTCGCCTTTCAGCCGGCCGACCTGCGGGTGCTGGCCGGCTGGCCGGATGATGCACAGCGGCGGCCGACGTATGCCAACATCGCCGCCGGGTTCGACGACCTGATCCGCAAAGCCGGGCCGGGCGTGCAGATCGTGATTCTGCTCAGCGGCCACGGCTCGCAGGTTCCGGTGCCCAAGTCGCAAAGCAACCTGCTCGACCCGGCGAACCCGGAACCGGACGGCATGGACGAAGTCTTTCTCCCCTCCGACGTCGGCAAATGGAAAGACGGCAAAGTCGAAAACTGCATCACCGACAACCAGTTGTCCGACTGGCTGAAGAAAATGGGGCACAAGGGCGCCGACGTGTGGCTCGTCTGCGACTGCTGCCATTCGGGCACGCTGTCGAAGTCGGGGGCGAAACCGCCGGATGGAATTCGCTGGCGGAGCGCCGATCCGCAGACCGAGTTGGGCATCCCGCTGGATGCGATTCGCGCAGCCGAGCAGCGGGCGGCCGGCGGCGGTCGCAGCAAAGGGGGGGCGGCCGTGGAGGAAAGTCCGCTGGGAATCGGCAGTCCCCGGAGGACTCCGGTCGCTGACGCTCCCGGCTCGCCTCGGGGGCGGGTGATTTCGTTCTTCGGCGCGCAGCCGTTCGAGAAGGCCCCGGAAATGCCCTGCCCGCGAAAGGCCGACGCGAACGCGAAACGCGAAGTGCACGGCCTGCTGACGTATGCCCTCGGCTGCGCGCTGCAGCAGAGCGCGACGTCGATGACCTACCGCGAGCTGTCGCAGAAAGTGCTCGCCAGTTATCGGGCCGAGAACCTCAGCTTCCTGCCGACGCCGTTCTGCGAGGGAGACGTCGACCAGGAAGTGCTCGGGTTGAAGCGCTGGCCGAAGCGGTCGCGGGTCGTCCTCGAACGGCACGGCGGCAAACTGTTCGCCACCGCGGGGGAGCTGCACGGCATTGTTGCGGGCTCAATCCTGCGCGTCTTTCCGCCGGCTGGAAACAGCGATGCGAAACGGCGGCTGGGGTATCTGAAGGTCACGAAAGCCGGTGTGCTGCTGTCTGAAGTCGTGCCCATTCCGTTCCCGGAGGACGGCAAGACCATCCCCGCCGTCGCCGAGAAGCAGCTCCCCGAACTGGCCGGCTGCGAAATCGTGCAGCGGAACATCGGCGACCTGAAGCTGCCGCTGTTCATCGCGACGTCGACCGGAAACGAGAAGCAGCAGACCATCTTGAAGACGCTCGCCTCGCAGTTTGCCGGACCGACCCGCACGCTGGGCCGGGTGACGACTGCCGAAAGGGCCGAATGGACGGTCCGCGCCGCCGACGGCAGGTTCGAGCTGGTTCGCGGCCGCGGCGACGATTCCGTAGGACGGTTTTCCAAACCGTCCGGACGGGTTGAAAACCCGTCCTACGAGACCGGCGCGCCGCGCGTCGTGCAATCCTACGACACCGACGACGCCGACAAACTCACCGAATGGCTGAAGCAGGACCTGAAGAAGATCTTCATCGTCCAGAACGTGTGGCGCGTCGCCGAGACCGCCCGCAGCGACGTCGGCAAGGGACGGAAGCCGCGGTTCGATTTTGCCGTGCAGCGCGTGAGTCCCGGAAGCACTCCGGTCGCTCACGCTCCCGGCTCGCCGGCGGGTTCACCGAACACCGCCGTTGCTTATCCGAAAGACGTCCTCAAAATCCTGCTCAGCAATCGCCGCGGCATCGACGACGTGTGGGTCACGGTGCTGTTTCTCGATTCGAAGTACGGCATCGACGTGTTCGTTTCGGAGTCGATCAAGGCGGGGGAAGCCCTCAAGCCGCTGGAGATCGAAATCACCGACGAAACCTTTGGCCCGGAAGGGCTCGTGGTGCTGGTGCAGGACCTGAAGAGCTTCAGCCAGCGGCAGCACTTCGAGCTGCTCGCGCAGAAACAACTCGGCCAGGGTTCCCGCTCGGTTGCGACCGCGGCTCCCAACTTCGGTAAATCCCCCTTCGCCGCCCTGCTCTCCACCGCCACGGGCCACGGCAGCGCGAAAGGCTTCGCGCTGGGGCACCCGGCGAACCCGGTGGTGTTTACGCATTTGTGGATCACGCGGCCACGGCCGGCGGGAAAGTGACAATTCGTGTCACTTCTGATCTCGCCCAGCACTCTTCCCGAGATATGTCTCCAACCACTCCGCCGTCCGCGAAAACGCCTTCGGCGGAATGTCGTGCCCCGCGCGGTGGTTGTACATCCCCAGCCGCACCGGGCCGCCGTGCAGGCGGTAGACTTTCCGGGCGGCGACGAGGTACGGCCAGGTGCGGTCGCCGTCGGCGGCGCCGGGGCCTTTTTCGCCGGCGAGAATGAGGAACGGCCGCGGGGCGATGAGGGCCAGCAGTTCGTGGTGGTTGCGGGGGAACTTCGGGTCGCGGATCGCCGGGCCGAGGTACCACGGGGCGTCCCAATTCGTGAAGGTGAAGCCGATCCCCCCTTCGCTGGCGACGGCGGCTTTGATCCGCTCGTCGAAGGCCGCCAGGTACAGCGTCTCCTTCGCCCCCAGCGAATGCCCGACCGCCCCGATGCGGTTCGCGTCAACATACGGTAGGCTTTCCAGCACGTCGACGCCGCGGATCGCGTCGTAGAGCATCTTGTGCATGCCGAGCGTCTTCGGGTGGCGTTTCTTGAAGTTCGCGACGGCGTCTTTGTAGTTCGTCACGCTCTGCCACAGGAAGCACCGCGGGCAGAACACGACGAACCCGCGCCGCGCGAGCTGCAGGCCGAGTTGCCGCGACGGGTTACCTTTCACGCCGGCGATCTGGTCGATCGTATCGCGCGTGGTGGCGTGCAGGGCGACGAGTGCCGGGAGCTTCCGGCCAGATCCCAGGGATTTCCGAAAATCCCTGGGATCTCGCGTTGGCCGCAGAAGGTATCCTTCGACTTTCAGGCCCGGTTCGGACTCGTACTGGACGAGTTGCCGGGTGAGGCCCTTGAGTTTGTCGGTCCGCAGGACGGTGAGCTTCACCAGCGGGCGTTTGGCGGGCATCGGGCCGAGGAACTTCATCCACGCGGCCCGCAGTTCACGGCGACGCTGCTTCCATGCGGCCAGCGTGCGGATGGGCTTGCCGGTCGCGTCGACGAGCAGCGGTTGCAGCGTCCCGGCGGGTTTCGTGGGATACGACTTCGGCGGCGTGCTCACTTCCGCCAGCCAGGAAACGTCGGCGGCCGATGCGGCCTTCACACAAAGCGCAAGCCCGATTGGCAGCAGGCGGAGTGTCGTCACGACAGGGCTCATCACAGAAAGAATAGACAGAAAGATTGATGACAGAAAAATGAAATCCCCTTCCGCTTCATTTTTCTGTCATCAATCTTTCTGTCTCTGAAGTCTACTTCAGCTTCTTCAGCTCGCTCGTCGCGTCCATTTTGATTTCGCGGCAGACGAGGTTCGTGGTGATGGTGGTCACCTTCTTGAACTCGCTGCGGCTCTGGGCGCTGTTCTTTTCTTCGCGGACGAGCGTCACCTTCCACGATCCCAACCCGGTGGGAACGCGGTCGGTGCGGATGATCTCGGCCGTGTTCGTCGAGCGGCTCGACGGGCTTTCGACGACCATTGTGGCGCTGTATTTCGTGTACTGGCCGGCGGGGACCTGCATGCCGGCGATCATTTCGGCGCCGGGGGACGATACTTTCTTCAGCGAGCGGTAATGCTGCAGGAGCGTCAGCAGGGGGTAGGTCTGCAGCACGGGGACTTTCATGTCGCGGGCGGGGGCGTCGCCGATTTTGATCAGGCCGTAGATTTTCTTGCCGGACTGGTCGGTCGCCACGGGGAGCATCGACGCGAAGATGCCGTCTTTGTCGTGCGTGCTCCCGACGATGGCGGATTCGGGAACGAGCGCCTTGTACGTGCGGCGGGCGCCCGGACCGGAATCGACGATCTCGCCGTCCCCCACTTCGCCGGTGCTGATGGTGAACTCCAGCACCCGGCAGTCGACCAGCTTGCCGTTGTGATACCCCTTGTCTTTGCCGAGCGATTTGACGATGAGTTTCCGGCGGATTTCCGGCTTCTTGGCGGCGTTAGCGGGAGTCGGCGGCGCGGGAAGGTCGTCCTGCGTGTAGGTGCCGCTGTATTCGAGGGTGAACTTCTCCGCGGCGGGGAGCTTCCAGATCAACCCCTGCGCGGCGGCCGGCTGCTGCGCCGCGAAGACCAGAGCGGCGACGGCGGGAAACAGGTACGACAGACGACGAACGTGCGGCATGGTGCGCCTCGATGGAAATCGTTATCCGGACAAGCGGTTACACTTCAGTTTGGCACGGCGTAATAGCGCAGGCAAGTGCGGATTGTGGAAATCAAATGAAAGCGGCTAAGCCGCAAGCGGCGGTGGCCGGTCAGTCCACCAATTGCCAGAACTCGTCTTCGCCGCTGTCTTTCGACTTCTTCGGCGGCGGCTGCTGCGGTTGGGGGCGCTGGCGGGGCGGAGGGGCGGTCGCGGGTTTGCGGGGGCGGGGAGTCGAGGCCTGACCCAGCTCCAAAATCTCCGCGTCGTCGCGCGGGGGGACGGGCACCCGTCGACGCGGCCCCGCCGCGGGGGCCGGTTGTGGCGGCGCGGGACGTCGTCGCCGGCGATTCGGGTCGGCCGCCGCTTGCGGTTGCGCGGGTCGCTGGCCGGCCGGCCGCTGCGCCGCCGGGGCCGCGACGCCGCAGCTCGGGCATTGGCCGCGGGCGTTCAACGGTTCACCGCAGTTGTTGCACAGCGGAATGGGCTGGTCGGCCTGCTCGAGCTTCGAGAGGCTCGCCGCCGCGGGGGTCGCGGGGGCCTGTTTCACCGATGGCACGGCCCGCGGCTTCGGGATGGAAGGCGCCGCTGTCGGCGCGGCGACGGGTTTCCGAACGGTGCGCTCACCCGCCGCCGCTTGGGTTTGGCCACTTCCCAGGGATTTTCCGAAATCCCTGGGAAGTTGAGGCGCGGCTGCTTCGACGTCTTTGCCGGTCAATTGCAGGTCGGCCTTTTCGCCGTGGTCCGAGGCGAGCTGCGGGACGACGTTTTCCTGCCGCACGATCTCGGTGTGCGCCCGCTTTCCGCTGGCAACGTCTTTGGCCGAGACGTGCACCTTGGCCTGGGCGTCGTAGCTGATCGTCACCGCGATTTCCGACCCTTCCGGCAGATTCGGTGGCAGGTCGTGGATGACGCAGCTTCCCAGAATCACCGGCGGCTGGCCGGGGGCCGTGCCGCTTTCCACGATCTGCAAGTGCACCCGCTTCTGATTCGGAACGACCGTGCCGTAGGAGTGCGTGGCATCGGCGGGGAGTGGCGTGTTGGCCGGGAGGAAGTAGTGCGGCACGCGGTTTCCCGTCTGGGGATGCTTGACGAGCACGCCCAAGGCGCGGGCGTTGACGCTGCGCTGCCGCAGCGACGCCAGCCGCCGCGACGCCTCTTTGCTGAGGATCGACTTCGCGAACTTGTCGTTGGACATCAGCATGCCGGCGTAATAGGTCGCGCCGTGGGCGATCGACAGGTCCGGCGAGAGAGTCGTGTTGAGGGTGCGGCCGGAAAGCTGCTTCATGCGGTTGCGGATCATGGGCATCCGCGAGGCGCCGCCGGTGGTGAGGACGACGTCCACGTGGGCCCAGCCCATGTTGTTGTCGCTGAGCATCCGCTTGGTGATTTCCGCCGTCTGCTCGACGAGGTCGCGGGTCAGCTCTTCGAACTGCTCGACGGTAATCTGATACGCCTTGCGGTGGCCGTCGTGTTTGCAGGACATCGCCGCCGCGGGCCGCACGCTCAGGCTGCGTTTGGCCTGCTCGGCTTCGAGGGCCAGCGCCTGCAGCGACGACGGGTCGATCCGCGGGTCGTCGCCGAACTCGAGGATGAACTGCTCGGCGACGTGCCGCATCAGGGCCTGGTTCCAGTCGATGCCCCCCAGGTTCAGGTCGCCGCTGCTGGCGATGACGCTGACTTCGTCTTTGCGGTACGTCACCAGCGACAGGTCGAAGGTGCCGCCGCCCAGGTCGTAGACCATGATCCGCTGGTCGGCGGCCAGCGCGTCGAACCAGATGCCGACCGACCCCAGCACGTGGCACAATGCGGCGGCGACCGGCTCGTTGATGATGTCTACCCGCTTCAGCCCCGCCCGATGCCCAGCCTCGACGGTCGCGTGCCGCTGCGCGTCGCTGAACTGCGCCGGCACCGTAATCACCGCCTGCTCGATGGCCCCGATCTGCTCCTGGCCGGCGGAAATCAGCTTCTTGAGCACGACCGTCGCGATGTCGACCGGCGTGTAGGGCTTGCCGTTGATCGTCCACCGCTTGCGCGCGTCTCCCATCGACCGCTTGGCGTTCTGCACGACCTTGTCGGGATGGGCGATTGCGTTCCGCAGCGCTTCGGTCCCCACGATCGCGCGGTCGCCGTCGAACAGCACCACCGACGGCGTCGACAGCTCCCCCTCCTGGTTGGGCAGCGTGACCGGCTCCCCCTGCTCGTTCAGATACGCGATGCTCGAATACGTGGTGCCGAGGTCGATGCCGACGGCCTGGACGGTTTGCATGATGTTGGCTGGTCCGTGGTCAGTGGTGCGTTGTCAGTGGCGGGTCGTGCGTTGTCATCAGCAATTGACAACAGACTCCCGACCACAGACAGATTGCCGACACGCCCGCAACATCCATAGTAACACGGCGGGATAGCGCGAAAAAGGGGCGGCCGCTTTGGGAGTGCGGTAATCCATCACCGCTTTGGATCATCGGCGAGCTGGGAGCGTGAGCGACCGGAGCTCTCCTGTTTGAGGATTGCGCTGGCACGGGCCGTTCATCCCTCGTATGCTGCGGGCGGGCCTTCGCTGCCTTTCCAGTCGACCATCCGCTCTTTCTGGAGTTGTTCGATGGCGAAACGCATCCCACCGGCCGTGCTGATCCTCCTGGCCGCCGTGCTCGCATCGACGGCCTCCTCGCAGCCGACTCCCAGGGAGAAAAAACCGGCGCCGACCGACGCGAAGGTCAAGAAGCTGATCGGCGAACTCGACGATAACGACTACTTCGTGCGGCAGCGGGCCACGCGAATGCTCGTCGAGGCGGGCGCGGCGGGGGCGCCGCTCGTGACGGAAACGGCGCTCACGGGGTCCCCCGAAGCGGCGACCCGCGCGTTGACCGTTCTCGCGATCATGGTCGAGTCTCCCGACGCGAAAGCGGCGGCCGCGGCGGCGAAGGGGCTGCGGAAGATCGCGGCCTCGAAGAACGAAAAGGCTGCCCGCCGGGCGGGTTTTCTGCTGCGGCGCCCCAACCGGCTGCGGACGATGAAACGGCTGCTGGGCGACATTCGCATCACCGTCCCCGGCAAGGCGAAGCCGGCCGAGGTGCTGAAGAGCAACCCCGAAACGCTGTACCGCTTCAGCGACAAGTCGCGGACTCACGTCGATGGCGGGCTGTCGGTCTGGACCCGCGACGGCCGGCCCGCCGCGTTCGTCAAACTGTGGACCGTCGAAGGAGAGGAACAGCGCTGGGGGCAGGGTTTCATCAGCGCCGCGGCGACCCCGCTGGATTGTGAGATCGACGGCAAGCCGGTCTGGACCCCCGCGGCCGCCCGTCCGCAGTGGGCCGGCATCCCCAAGGCCCCAGGCCCGGCGAAGACGAAATCCGAACGGCTGAAACAGATGACCGCCCTGGCGAAACGGTTCACCGCCCGCGAATTCTGGGAGCCGGGACGGACCGAATACAAACTGGAACTGCGGACCGAGCCGATCCTGCGATTCGACAGCGACAAGCAGGGCGTGCTCGACGGAGCGGTGTTCGTCTTCCGCCACGGAACGAACCCGGAGGCGATGCTCGTGCTGGAAGCCGTCGAACGGAAGGGCAAAGCGGCCGGTTATCAATTCAGCGTCTTCCGCGGCGGCGATTCCGAGCTGCACGTCGAGCTCGACGGCGACGAAGTGATGACGCGACCCAGGACCAACGGCTCGGCCGCCCAACCGACGGACGCCTATCGCGTGCAGATCCGCACCCTCACGGACGAACCGGAAGCGAAAAGCAAGCCGAAGAAGTCGTAGCAGAATTCGTGAGAATTCTGGACTGTGAAGAAACCGGCGGCAGAATTCTCACGAATTCTGCTACGGCATCTCGGCAACGCAGTCGACGAAAGTTTTCAGAGAGCGAGGGACGGCGGAAAGTGCACATTGGGATTCTGCTCAGCACCGCGATCGCTCTCTCCGGCCCCGCCGTGCAGTTGAAGCGGCCGGCGCCGCGGTTGAACACGTCGCGGGCTTTCCAGCGGGCGCTGACGGAAAAGGTCACTGCCAATTTCCTCGACGCCCCCCTGCGGAGGGGACTGGCCGGGATTTCCGCGAAGTGGAAGGTCGCGATTCTGCTCGACCGGCGGGTCGATCCCACGCGGAAGATCACTCTGTCGCTCAAAGAAACTCCCTTGAAGGACGCGATCGCCGCGATTGCCAAATCCGTCTCGGCGCGGACGGCGATTGTGGGGAACACGATCTACATCGGCCCGGCGTCGGCCGTCGCCGCGCTGGATGACGTCATCGAGAAACGGGGGGCGGAATGGCGCAATGCGGCGAAGAGCTGGCCGCGGGCGCGTCGGCGGGCGCTCATCGCCCACCCCACGCTGCACTGGAACGACCTCGACCGCCCGCGGGACCTCGTCAAAGAGTTCGCGGCGAAATTCGGGCTGACAGTCGACGGCCTCGACAAAGTCCCGCACGACCTGTGGGCCGGTGCCACGTTCCCGGCATGCAGCGTCTCGCAGGGACTCTCGCTGCTGCTGGTGCAGTTCGACCTGACGTTCCGCTGGAAACCGGATGGGAGCGGAATCGAAATCGTGCCGTTGGCCGCGCCGAAGAAGTAAACGCGCATTATCCCGCGGAGACTTCCTCAGCCAGAACCGGTTCCGACGCCGTGAAGTCCTCCAGCTCGACGAGCTGCGGTGCGGGACGGGGAGCGCACATCCCAGCGAATTCAGAAAATCCCTGGGATGTGCGGCCGTTCGACGCTTCGGGCAGCGGGACGTTCTGCGGTGGGCCGAACAGGGCTGTCCGCGCTGTGCGCAGAAAGCCCTTCAGCGTCCCGAACGTCGCCGCCACTGCCGAGGGTTCGTACCCGCTGTGCACCATGCAGTCGGTGCATTTGGCGTTCCCGCTGCGGTGGCCGTAGTGGTCCCAGTCGGTCGCATCGAGCAGCTCCTGGTACGTCTCGCAGTACCCTTCCTGCAGCAGGTAGCACGGCTTCTGCCAGCCGAAGACGTTGTACGTCGGGTTGCCCCACGGCGTGCATTCCAGCTCGAAGTTCCCCTTGAGGAATTCCAGGAACAGCGGCGACTGGTTGAACACCCAGCGGCGTTTCCGATTGAAGAGTCGAGAGCCAAGAGCGGAGAGTCCAGAGCCAGAACTCTCGCCCGCCGCAGTTTCCCGTCTGGCTCTCGACTCTCGACTCTCGACTCTCGACTTTCTCGCCAGAATCCGCCGGAACAGCGACTTCGTCTCGTTGCGATGCAGAAAGTGCTCCTGGTCGGGGGCTTTTTCGTAGGGGTAGCCGGGGGAGAGCATCATCCCTTCCACACCGAGCTCGGCCAGCGCGTCGAACATGCCCCGCACGCGTTCGGGGTCGGCGGTGTTGAACAGCGTCGTGTTCGTCGTGACGCGAAAGCCCTTCGTGATCGCCGCCTTGATCGCCGCGACCGCCACGTCGAACACCCCCTCGCGGCAGACGGCTTCGTCGTGCTCGTCGCGGAGCCCGTCGATGTGCACCGAGAAGCTGAGGTACTTCGTCGGCGTGAAGCGGTGCAGGTTCTTTTCGAGCAGGATGGCGTTCGTGCAGAGGTAGACGTACTTTTTCCGCGCGACCAGCCCGGCGACGATCTCGTCGATCCGCGGATGCAGCAACGGTTCCCCGCCGGGAATGGAGACCATCGGCGCCCCGCATTCCTCCACCGCCCGGAAGCAGTCTTCCGGCGAGAGGTTCTTTCGCAGGATTTCCGGCGGATGTTGAATTTTCCCGCAGCCGGCGCACGCCAGATTGCACCGGAACAGCGGCTCCAGCATCAGCACCAGCGGATACCGCTTCACCCCCCGCAGCTTCCTGCCGAGGACGTACTTCGCGACCGTGTACATCTGAGAGATGGGAACGCCCATGGAGTCCTTCCGCGTTCGCTGGTGGGTGGTGAGTGGTGGTCTCCGATCTTCGATTCGTGTCCACCGACACTCGAGCTCGGAGCTCGGTCAGAAATCCCGATCTACGGCGGGCCAAGCGGAAACGGTTTGCGGGGACCGGCCTTCGATTTCTCGACCATTGCACGAAACTTCGGGTTCGTTGCAAGCAGGTTATCAATCAGCGAGTCGTCCTCCGACGGGTCCAGCGGTTGAATCGCCAGAAGACGCTCTCCGGGCATCTCCACAACGATCGTCTCACCAGATTCCATGCAATCGTTAAGAGTCTGCGTCAATTCCGTCTCCAGACGGTTCAGGGGGATCGTTTTCATGCTCGTGATACTCCTCGCCTTTGACAATCAACAGGTTTCCCAGTTTCTGCCCGAAAACGACAATGATGACTTCATTGCCATCGACATTGTACATGACCCGCAAGTCGCCGACACGTAGTTCAAATTGCGCGATCGGGTTCGGCCTCAGTTTCTTGATTGCATTGGTCGGCGTCGTAGGGCGGTGCAATAACCGGGACCGGATCGCGACTTGAAGGATTCGTTGCTCACGGGCGGAGAAAGTACGGAATTGCCTCTCTGCATCCTCGGTCATCTCAATCTGGAAAGGCATGGCACCAACCCATTTTATCCCGTCACCGCTTTTCCTTCGTCCGCTTCCACTCCTCAAACCGCGCAACCCACTTCTCAGGCTCCGCCTCGAACGCCTTCCGGCAGCCGCTGCAGCAGACGTAGTACGTCTTGCCGTCGTGCGTCACCGCCATCGTGCCCAGACCCTGCGAGATGACACAGGTCTTGTCGCCGTAGTCGTCGAGCTTCGCGGCGAACGACGTGCCGGCCCGCTGGTTGCCGATGCGGTTCACCTCGGCGACCCGCGTGCCGGTTTTGCGGCTGACGATCAGCAGGTAGCGGTTGTTCGCGACCTGTTGAATCGCGATGCGGTACAGGTCTTCGCGCGTCTTCGGCGGCGGATCGACCTGCGTGAACGTGAGGGTGAAGGTGCGATCCACCGTTTTGCCGTCGCCGGTGGGGACGTCCCGCACGTGGGCGTCGGCGTCTCCCGTGTAGGTCTTCAGCGCGCCGTCCCGCAGTTCGGCGATCAGCCGGAATTGCCGTTCGTCCGGCAGGTACGTGAGGCGACCCTTTCTGAGATAGCCGCTCTCCATCGATTCGAAAGCGAGCGCCGGTTGCTGCGGGTTGGAATAGTCCCACCGCCAGGCGGATTTTTCCGTTCCCGCGCTCCCGGTCGGCTTGCGGGGAATTCCCTGCCATTCGCCGACGATCACCTGCAACGGTTTGAGTTTTTCGGCGACCGCGGCGGGGGTCGGCGGCGCGGCCGGAGCACCGCGACCGGATTTCACCTCCGTCGCACGCGGCTCGTCGTTCCCGCCGAATGCGGGTTTGCGACGCTCCGGTGGTTGCGCCGGCATCCTGTCGATTCCGTCTGGAATCTGACGATCGCCCGGTGAGGATTTGTCCGCGGCGACCGACTGGTCCGCGGGCAACTTCGTCTTGCCGCAACCGGCGGCGATCAGGCACAACAACGCCGGGGCGCCGATCAGGAACGCTGCGCGGAAAACCCAAACCCCGGACATGGCCGCATCTCAAGCGTGCTGAATTGATAGAAAACGGAGTATAGCAAAGCGCGCAGTCGTCTGTCAGGAGAGATTGCCGCGAACGGGTGCGCCCGCGAATGCGGTATCTGAACAATTCGTTCGACTTGATCGTTGATTCTCGATAAATGTCTCGGTACGTTGTTCACAAATCTGCAAACGTGACTGCGCCGTCGATTCCCCCTTCTCGTCTTTCCATTGGCGTCGTCGTTCCCATGAAAGCGGCCGTACTCGCCGCCGTTGCCGCGGTTGCACTGCTCGTGTCCGGAGGGTGCCGCAAGTCTCGCGGGCAGACCGCGCCGGCTCGGACGGCAGAATCCTCGCTCGTGCAGATCAGCGTGCTCTTCGGCCGGTACTCCAGCCGCCATCGCGGCCGGGGTCCGGGCAGCGAGGCGGAATTCCGCCGATTCATCGCCGAACATGGACGACGGTCGCTCACGGCGGCTGCGGTGTCGTCGATCGACGAGCTGCTGACTTCTCCCCGCGACAAACAGCCGTTTCAGGTGCGCTACGGGTTGAAGGCCGGTCCGCCCGGAACGCCGGGCGGCCGGATCGTCGCTTATGAAACGACGGGCGTGAACGGCTCGCGTCTCGTCGTCGACCCGCTGGGCAAGGTCAGGGAGGTCGACCAGCAGGAACTGGAGGAACTGCTGAAGGACTGATTGAAGGATGAGGGATGAAGGATGAGGGATGAAGGATGAGGGATGAAGGATGAGGGATGAAGGATGAGGGATGAAGGATGAGGGATAAAGGATGAGGGATAAAGGATGAGGGATGAAGGATAAAGGAGATGAAGAGGCGGCCGATCCCTCATCTCTCATCCCTCATCGCTTCCAACCCTGACACCGGGTTCGTATGGAGATTCGATCATGAGGATCCGCCGGGAGGGACACCGAACTCCGCCGCGGGCGGCGTTCACGCTGATCGAGCTGCTGGTCGTCATTGCCATCGTCGCGATTCTGGCGGCCTTGATTCTTCCCGCCGTCCAGCAGGCGCGGGAAGCGGCGCGGCGGTCGAGCTGCAAAAACAACCTGAAGCAGATCGGGCTGGCGATTCACAGCTTCCACGACGTGAAGAAGGTGCTGCCAAACGGGGGATTGACCCCCTGGGCGTGGAACAACCGCAACAGCGATTTCGACACCGGCCCCGGCTGGATGTATCAGATCCTGCCGTACATCGAGCAGCTCAACGTGCAGAACATAGCCGTTGACACGGATGTGGAGCGATCGGTCATTCCGATCTACTCCTGCCCCAGCCGCGGAGGGCCTCGATTCTCCGACGGACGCGTGCTGAACGACTACGCCGGCGCGACGCCCGCCGACAGCCCGTGGTCCTGGGACCAGTTCTGGTACGGGCAGACGTTCGCGCTGCCCGGCCCGCAGGCCGTCTACCACGGGATGATCGTCCGCGCCGGCGATGGCCGCAGAAGCCGCTTGCGGGATGTGACCGACGGGCTCTCCAACACGCTGCTCGTCGGCGAAAAATGGTTGAATCCGGGCAACTATTTCACCGGCGACTGGCACGACGACCGCGGCTGGTCCGACGGCTGGGACCCCGACACCATGCGCTATACCGGGATTCCCCCACACGTCGATTCCCGAACCAGCGGCTATCCCCAGACACACGGCTTCGACTGGGACGGCTACATGATGGGTTCCGCCCATCCGCACGCCTTCCAGGGCCTCTTCGGCGACGGCAGCGTGCACTCGATCTCGTACAACATCGACCTGACGGTTTTCAACCATCTGGGTCACAAGGCGGACGGTTCCGTGCACGGGGCGTCCGATCTGTAGCGCATCGGCGGCCATGTCGCCGATTGTTCCGGTAGCAGAATTCGTGAGAATTCTGCACGATCGCGCGCCCCCCACGGCAGAATTCTTACGAATTCTGCTACGGGTCGAGCGCCCTTTCGCGGAGCGAAAGGCGACTTTCAGCGAGCCTTCGCGCCAATGCAGAACAGGTGCGTTTCGCCGCGGACGAACAACTGCCCCCGGCTGATCGCCGGCGATGCATAGGTTGCCTCGCCGAGGCGATTCTGCGCGACGACCTGGTACTCCGGCCCCGGTTTGACCACCGTGCAGATGCCGTCGTCGTCGAAAAAGTACGCCAGCCCGCCGGCCGTCACCAGCGAGGCGCTGAACCGCCGGCCCATGCGTTGTTTCCATACCCGCTTCCCGCTGACCGCCTCGAAGCAGGAACCGATACCGTTGTCGGAGACGACGAGGAAGTATTTGCCGACGGCGACCGGCGAGGGGACGTAAGAGACACCCTCGCGCTGGTGATGCCACTTCACGTAGCGGCTGCCGGTGATGTTGCCGGTGCCGCTCGGGTCGATTGCCATGATGTGCTTGTCCGGGAAGCCGCCGGTCATGAATACCAGCCCTTCGTTCATCACCAGCGATGCGACGTACTGCTCGGTCGGCCCGTCGAGAATCCACAGCCGCTTCCCCGTGTCGGGGTCGTAACTCGCGACGCATTTGCTGCCGGAGAGCATCATCTGCGTGCGGCCCTTGATCGTGCGGATGAGCGGCGTACAGTAGCTGCGGGTCTTGTTTTCGCGCGGCGTTTTCCAGATCGTCTTGCCGTTGTCGCGGCGAAGGGCGACCAGGTACGCATTGCCATCGTGGTCGCCGTTGACGATCACCTTGCCCTTATACAGCACCGGCGAGCTGCAGTACCCGTGCCGGCTGGAAAAGACGCCGGGGTGCGCCTGCCACAGCAGCTTGCCCTCGAAGTCATACGCGGCGACGAACATCCGCTTTTCGTCGAGAAAGCTGACGTAGATCCGCTTGCCGTCGGTTGCCGGCGTGCTGGAGGCCCAACTGTTGAGCTTGTGCTTGAATTCCAGCGGCGCGTCGAGGACTTTGCGTTCCCAGAGCAGCTTCCCGGTCTTGCGGTCCCGCAGGACGAGCATCCGGCGGCGATGCTCGGTGTCGGCGCCGACGAGAATGAGGTAGTCGTTCCACACGACCGGCGAGGCGTGCCCCTGGTACTTGACGGGAACTTTCCAGGCGATGTTCTCGGTCGCCGACCATTTCGTCGGAATGCTCGCTTCGCTGCTGGAACCGTCACCGTTGGGGCCGCGCCAGCCGGGCCAGTTTTCGGCGGATGCGGGAATAGCCACAGTCGAAACAAACAGAAGGATGGCGACGGTCAGGGATCTCGTCATCAGGCGTTTTCCTCGCTTTGGCTGATATGAGGTTGGCATTGTTCGCAGAAACCCAACTTGTTCAGAGCAAGAGGTTGGAACATTCGTCGCAAGTTCTTCGCACCTGCACTTCGATGGGGGTAAATGTTTTCCGGCAGGTCGGGACGATAGCCACGGGCTCCGCATCCGACACAGGTTTGCAACCACTTGGCGATTCCCGGAAATCGCCGCAGGTATTCGTCGATGTCGCTTTGGCGTTTCAACGCATGCACCGTTTTTCATGGGTCATGATACCAGCCGGGCAGTTGAATGTCGCCTTTCGCTCCGCGAAAGGGCGCGTTTTGGCGTTTCGTTCCCGATTGATCCAACCGGCGCCCTTTCGCGGAGCGAAAGGCGACGATGGCGAGCCGACATTCAAAGCTGCTCCTCCGCCACCCGGATCGCCTTCAGCAGCCCGCGGGCTTTGCTCAGCGTTTCGTGGTATTCGCTTTCGGGGACGCTGTCGGCCACGATCCCCGCGCCGGCCTGGATGTAGACCGTCTGGCCTTGCATCACCAGCGTTCGCAGGGCGATGCAGGTATCCATGTTGCCGGTGAAGTCGAGGTAGCCGACCGCCCCGGCATACGGCCCGCGGCGGTGGGGTTCGATTTCGTCGATGATCTCCATCGCCCGCACCTTCGGCGCACCCGACACGGTGCCCGCGGGAAGACCGGCCCGCAGCGCATCGAGCGCCGTCAGCCCTGGATTGAGCTGCCCCGTCACGTTCGACGTGATGTGCATCACGTGGCTGTACCGCTCGACGACCATCACGTCGCTCAGCTCGACGCTGCCGTATTGTGAAACGCGGCCCACGTCGTTGCGGGCGAGGTCGATGAGCATCACGTGCTCGGCGCGTTCCTTGGGGTCGGCCAGCAGCTCTTCGGCGAGCTGCCGGTCTTCGGCTTCGGTTTTTCCCCTCTGCCTCGTGCCGGCCAGCGGGCGGATCGTCGTGCGGCCGTCTTCCACGCGGACCATGATTTCCGGCGAGCTGCCGACGAGCGTTACCGCCGGCGTCCGCAGCAGGAACATGAACGGGCTCGGGTTGACGACCCGCAAAGCCCGGTAAATGTCCAGCGGCCGCGCGTGCGTTTCGTGCTGCAGCCGCTGGCTGATGACGGCCTGGAAGATGTCGCCGGCGCGGATGTATTCCTTGCAGCGCTCGACGGCCTGTTCGAATTGGAGTTGGGTGAAGTTGGATTGGAAGGTGAGTGGTGAGTGGTGAGTGGTCGCCGCGTCCACCGCACTCTGACTTCCGCCTTCCGCCTTCCGCCCTCCGCCCTCCGTAAGATCGATGTCCGTCAATTGCAGATTGTGGCTTCCCTGCTGGAGTTGGCGGCAGATTTCGTCGACGCGCGCGCAGGCCGTGTCGTAGGCTGCTTTCAAATCGCCCCCGTTCGTCTCCGCGTTGGCGACGACGTGCACGGTTTTCTTCAACTGGTCGAAGATCACCATTCGGTCGTAGACGGCGAACGACAGGTCCGGTAGCCGGCGGTCGTCCTCGGGGGCGTTGGGGAGATGCTCGGTGTAACGGACGACGTCGTACCCCACGTACCCGACGGCCCCGCCGAAGAACCGCGGCATCCCCGGAACCGGGGCGGCGGGATAGCAGTCGAGCAGCTTCTGCAGCTCGGCCAGCGGGTCGTCGCTGTGGAACCGCCGTTCGCCGGCTGCGTCCCGCAGGACGACGTCGTTCCCGTAAGCCTCGATCTGCCGCACCGGGTCGGAACCGACGAAGCTGTACCGTCCGATGCGGTCGCCGCCGACGACGCTCTCGAACAGAAACGAGCAGGCCCCCCATTCGATCTTGCAGAACGCGCTGACGGGCGTCAGTGTGTCGCTGAGGAGTTCGCGATAGACCGGGACGATGCGTCCCTCGCGGGCCAGCGCGGCGAAGGTCTCGAAATCAGGGCGGTGTCGCATGGAGGGATGAGGGATGAAGGATGAGGGATGAAACGTCGGAAGGTCGAAAGTCGAAGGTCGGAAGGTCGGAGGTCGGAGGTCGGAGGTCGGAAGGTCGAATGATGAGAAGGTCGAAGGTCGGAGGTCGAAGGTGCCAAATCAGGTTATCCAAGGCGTACTGAGTACTCGGTACTGAGTACGGAGTACGGAGTACGGAGCATCCTTCATCCTTCATCCTTCGTCCTTCATCCCTCATCCCTTTCCGTTCGTTCCATCTATAATAATAGCTTATCGTTAGGTCCGATACCCGCCCGAGGGCGCTGCTTGACACGCCTCTGGTCGCGGCTAGAATTGTTGCGGTTCCCGGCAGTATTCGCAAAATCCGACACGGTGGGCTGGGGTCGGGTGTCCAGAATTCAATTTTCCGATGAGAGGTCAAACGCCTGCGAGAAGTGATTCGTGGAAAATTGAATTTTGGACACCCGACCCCTTCCAAGGTTTGACGATGAAAAAGTGCAGCAACTGCTCGAAGCCGGCCACGCTCCACATTACGGAGCTCCGGAACGGGTCGGTTCAGGCGCTGCACCTCTGCGAGGCGTGTGCCCAGGAATACCTGACCAGCAGCCCGCTGTCCGATGCGAACGGTCCCGAGGCGCTGGCGGAAAAATTCGGCCAGGCGCCCGAAGACGATCTGCTGTACGAAGACCTCGTCTGCCCGAATTGCGGCCTGTCGTTCCGCGAGTTCCGCCGGCAGGGACGGCTCGGCTGCCCGCACGACTACGTCGCCTTCGAAGACGAGTTGTTGCCGCTGCTGGAAAACATCCACGGCGAACGCCAGCACGTCGGCAAGTTCCCGAAGCGCGCGCCCGACGCCAGCAAGCGGCAGTACGAGCTGATTCGCCTGCGGAACGAGCTCAAAGTCGCCGTCAACGACGAGGAATACGAGGCGGCCGCGAAACTGCGAGACCAGATCCAGGCGCTGAAAGCAGACGCCGAGATGTAGGGTGGGCTGTGCCCACCGGATTGCAGAAAGATGTGGTGGGCACAGCCCACCCTACAAGAGAACGCGAACGTGGCGAATTCGCTCGACAACCTGACGCACACCAGCGGTGAGTGGCTGCGAGGCAGCGGCCCCGAATCCGACATCGTCATCTCCAGCCGCATCCGCCTCGCCCGCAATCTTGCCGAGTATCCGTTCCCCGTCCGGGCCGAAGATTCCGTCCGCGCCGAAATCGAATTGCTGCTCCGCGACAAGCTGGCCGGCCTGCCGCTGCCGTCGCCGTTGATGTACCTCAACGTCGGCACGCTCGAACAGCTCGACCGCCAGTTCCTCGTCGAGCGGCAGCTCATCAGCCGCGAGCATTCCGAAAGCCACGGCTCGCGCGGCGTGGGCATCAGCCACGAAGAGAACATCAGCCTGATGATCAACGAGGAGGACCACCTCCGCATCCAGGTGCTCCGCAGCGGGTTCTCGCTCGACGAATGCTGGGCCGAAGTCGACCGCATCGACGACTCGATCGAATCGCAGGTGACGTACGCCTTCAGCGACCGGCTCGGATACCTCACCTCGTGCCCGACGAACGTCGGCACCGGCATCCGCGTCAGCGTGATGCTGCACTTGCCGGCGCTGGTCATCACCAAGGAAATCCAGAAGGTCTTCCACGCCCTGCAGAAGATCAACCTCGCCGTCCGCGGCCTGTACGGCGAGGGGAGCCAGGCGATGGGGGACTTCTACCAGATCTCCAACCAGGCGACGCTGGGCAAGAGCGAGCAGAAGATCATCACCAGCCTGAAAGACGTGGTGCCCAACATCATCAACTACGAACGACGCGTTCGCAAAGCCCTCGTCAAAGAGAACCGCCAGAACCTGCACGACCAGATCTCGCGGGCCTACGGGATTCTGAAAAACGCCCAGACGATCAGCTCCGAAGAGACGATGCACCTGCTCTCCAGCGTGCGGATGGGAATCAACCTCGGCCTGATCGACGACCTCGCGATCCCCACGGTCAACGAACTGTTCATCCACACGCAGCCCGCCCACCTGCAGAAGCTGCGGAAGGAACGCCTCGAATCGGCCGAACGCAACGTCGCCCGCGCGACGTATCTCCGCTACCGCCTCTCCGGCGGCGCGGCCGAGCAGAATTAGGTTGGTGTACCGCCTTCAGGCGGCCCGCCTCGTTGGTGTACCGACTTTAGTCGGGCCCGTTGTGCGTCCCACGACCACTGACGCACAACGGGCCGCCTGAAGGCGGTACACCAGCTTCCACGGCGTTGCATCCCTCGGCGGCGTGGCTTACGCTGTATCCATTGCGGTGGTTTCCCCGATCTTCCACCCAGCGAGCTCACCGGATGAACGCACCATTCCGCACCGCCGTCGCCGTTTCGCTGTTCGTCTCCGCCGTGTTCCTGGCCGCGACGCCGTCGTCCGCCTGCTCGGTTCCGGTGTATCGTTACGCGCTGGAACGCTGGCCGTCGGACTTTTATCGCGTTGTGATCTTCCACAAGGGGCCGCTCACGAAAGAGCAGAAATCGCTCGTCAACGATCTCGGGCCGGACGGCATCGCCGCCGAGAAGAACGCCAACATCCGCGTGCAGACTGTCGACCTCGCCGGCAAACCCGATGACGACATGCTGAAACTCTGGAACTCGCAGCAGGCCGCGAAACCGCAGTTGCCGTGGATGGTCGTCCGCTATCCGAACGTGGCCAACTACGCCCCGGCCTGGTCCGGGCCGCTGTCGAAGTCGGCGGTCGACACGCTGATCGATTCCCCCGTGCGGCGGGAACTGGCGAAACGGATTCTGTCGGGTGAAACGGCCGTCTGGATTCTGCTGGAAAGCGGAAACAAGAAAGCCGACGATGCGGCGTTCGAAGTGCTGAAGAAGGAGCTCGCCGCCGCCGAGAAGTCGCTGAAGCTGCCGGAGGTCGATGAGAAGGACCTGCTCGGCGAGGGGGCCGCGGCGGAGGTCGCGAAGCTGCGGATCCGGTTCTCGATCATCCGCGTCTCCCGCGACGACCCGAAGGAGAAGATGCTCGTCGAGATGCTGCTGGGGAGCGAAGGGAGCGGCGACGACAGCCTCCGCGCCCCCGAATTCGTCAAGCAGACGATGGCATTCCCCATCTTCGGCCGCGGCCGCATTCGCTATGGGCTGGTGGGCAAGGGGATCGCGAAAGACACGGTCTTGGAAGCCTGCGCATACCTCACCGGGCCTTGCAAATGTCAAATCAAGCACGGGGTCGAGAACCGCGGCATGGACTTGGTGACGGCGGTCGACTGGAACCGGATGGTGACGTCGACGATCAAAGACAAGCCCGACCCGCCGCTGCTGGGACTGGGGGGACTCGACACGAACGTCCCGACGCTGCGGACCGGTCCGCCGCCGGACCGCGAGCCGGTTGCGGCGGTAAAACCGTATCCGGCGTCGGCCTCGGGTTCGGCCAAGCGATCCGATCCGACGGTTGGCGAAGACAAGCAACCGCCCACGCAATCCGTCAGCGATGATGCGAAAGTTGCATCACCGCCTCCCGCCGCGACCCCCACGACGGAGTCCGGCCAGAGTAACCTGTTACGCAACGTCGGCATTCTGTTCGGAGTTCTGGTGCTGGTGATCATCGGCGGCAGCCTGCTCCTGCGGCCCAAGAGCGCGTAGAGGCCCGCCCATGTCGTTGTGGCATCTCGTCACCCGCGAAATCCGGCATCGCTGGGGGAACTTCCTGCTGGCGTTTCTTTCTGTCGCGGTCGCGGTCGCCTGTCTGGTCGCGTCGCTGACGGCGCTGAAGGCCCACGGCATCGAGACCGACCGCCTGCTGGCCGAAAAGAAAGCGGAACTCGACGCTGAGCTGGCGAACAAAGACAACGAGGTCCGGCAGACCGTGGCCGACCGCGAGAAAGCGGTGAAACTCGCCGGCAAGCAACTCGAAGACTCGATGCGGAAGATCACGAAGAACCTCGGCTTCAACGTGTGGATTCTGCCGGCCGACCAGCAATTGAGCGAACTGCACGACAAGGGCCGGCTCTCGAAGACGATGCCCGAAAGCTACGTCAAGACGCTGGCGGAATCGAAGATCGTCACCATCAACCACCTGTTGCCGCTGATTGCGCACCGGATCGAAAATTGGCAGGGGCCGCTCCTGAAGCAGACGGTTCGAGTCGTCGGCACGCGCGGCGAAGTGCCGTTCTCACACCGCACCGCGAAGAAGCCGCTCAAAGACGGCAAAAAGATCCCCGCCGGTGCGATCGTCCTCGGCCACGACATTCACTATTTCCAGGGGCTGAAGAAGGGAGACAAGGTTGAGATTCTCGGCGGCCGATTCACCGTCTTCAAACTTCACGAAATGCGCGGCAACTCGGATGATACGACGGTTTTCATCAACCTGAAGGAAGCCCAGGAAGCGCTCGGCAAACAGAACCTGATCAACGCCATGCTGGCGCTGGAGTGCAACTGCGCTTCGCTCGACCGGATCGGAGACATCCGCCGGGACATCGCCGCCATTCTGCCCGGTACGCAGGTCATCGAAAAGGACGCGGACAAGGCTCTGGCCCGCGCCGAAGCCCGCAACAAAGCCGAGAAGCAGGCGCGGGAATCGCGCGAACGTGCGCAGGCCGACGGCGCGAAGCTGCTCGCGCAGATGAAAAGTTCCAACGCGAATCTGCTGCAACACGAAAAGCAGAGCCGCGAATCGCTGGGGAGCCAGCGAGAATCCTTCGCCGCGCTGCTCGTCCCGCTGGTGCTCGTCGGCTGCGGGTTGTGGATCGCGCTGCTCACGCTGATGAACGTCCGCCAGCGGAGCGGCGAAATCGGCATCCTGCGGGCGATCGGACTGCGATCGAGCGAAATCCTCACGATCTTCCTCGCGAAAGCGTTGTTGTTCGGGCTGCTGGGAGCGGTCGTCGGCTATCTCGCCGGATTCGGCCTCGGCATCGCGTGGGGCGACCTGCCGGTTTCCGGAGACAGCGGCGGGCGACTTTTCGACGTCGGTACCCTGTTGCTGGCCGTCCTGCTCGCCCCCGCGCTGGCCGCGCTGGCAAGCTGGATCCCCGCGATGTTGGCCGCCCGGCAGGACCCGGCTGTCGTGCTGCAGGCGGAGTAGATTCCGTAGGACGGTTTTTCAAACCGTCCGTGCCGGAAAATGTGAACGTGAAGTCGTACTCGCAATCCGAACGCCTGGGTACTTGCCGACGGACGGTTTGAAAAACCGTCCTACGGGAAATGCACCGCATGCTGCAACTCAACCACATCACCAAAACCTACCGCAGCGGCCCGCGGACCGTGAGGGCGGTGGACGACGTCACGCTCTCCGTCAACACCGGCGAGTTCGCGGCCGTCGCCGGGCCGAGCGGCTGTGGGAAGACGACGCTGCTGCTGATTGCCGGCGGGCTGCTGGCCCCCGATGCGGGGGACGTCACGATCGCCGGCGAGAATCCGTATGCCGTCACCGCCGACCAGCGGGCGCGATTCCGGGCGGCGAACGTCGGGTTCGTGTTTCAGCAGTTTCATCTCGTGCCGTATCTGACGGTGCTGGACAACATCCTCGCGGCCTCCATGGCAACCCGTCCGACCGACGCGAAACAGCGGGCCGAGGAATTACTGGCGAAGTTCGGCCTGCAATCGCGGGCGCATCACGTGCCGGGGGAATTGAGCACCGGCGAACGCCAGCGGACCGCGTTGGCCCGGGCGCTGTTGAACCGGCCGAAGCTGATTCTCGCCGACGAACCGACGGGAAATCTCGACCGCGAGAACGCGGCGGTCGTGTTGGAGCACCTGCGGGAATTCGCCGACGACGGTGGGGCCGTTCTGCTGGTGACGCACGACGAACAGGCGCTCGGCTACGCGAAACGGGTCGAACGGATTCGCGACGGCCGTATTGTCTAGCTGTGACTCGAAGTCTTCGGAGTGGAGCGTGAACCATGAAATGGCGATCAGTCTTCAGCGCGACAATTCTCGCGGCGTGTTTCGCCGGCATTGCCACGGCCGCCGACTGGCCGATGTGGCGATACGACGCCGGCCGCACGGCTGCTTCGCCGACGGCGTTGCCGAAGGAACTGCACCTGCAATGGGTGCGTCAGTTGCCTGCGCCCCGTCCGGCGTGGCCGACCTCGCAGACGAAGCTGCAGTTCGATGCGTCGTATGAACCGGTCGTCGCGGGGAAACAGCTGTTCGTCGGGTCGATGGTCGACGATGCGATTCGCGCCTTCAGCACCGCCGAGGGAAGCGAAATCTGGCGGTTCTACACCGACGGCCCGGTGCGGTTCGCTCCCGTGGCCGCGGACGGGCGGGTGTTCGCCGTCAGCGACGACGGGCACCTGTATTGTCTCGACGCGGCCAGCGGCAAACTGCATTGGAAGGTCAACGGCGGGCCGCGCAATTTCGGAGGTCGGAGGTCGGAGGTCAGAGATCGGAGGGCAGTGATCAACGACCACCACTCACCACTCTCCACTCACCACTCACCACTCCGCCCGATCATCGGCAACCACCGGCTGGTCTCGACGTGGCCGGCCCGCGGAGGGCCGGTGTACGCGGACGGTGTCGTGTATTTCGCCGCCAGCATCTGGCCGTCGATGGGCATCTTCATTCACGCCGTCGATGCAAAGACGGGGAAGACGCTCTGGACGAACAGCGAAACCGGCTCGCAGTGGGTCGTCCATCCGCACGGGGCGCCGTCGTTCGGGTCGATCGTTCCGCAGGGGCATCTGGCCGTCAGCGGCGACGCGCTGATCGTCCCCGGCGGCCGCTCCACGCCGGCGGTCTTCGACCGCAAGACCGGAAAGCAGCGGCACTTCTTCTTCGACAGACGGGTCGGGCATCATCGCGTGTTTGCGAAGGGGGACTACTACTTCGTCGGCGGCAGCCGTTACGCCGTGAAGGACGGCGCCGGAGCCGGTTCCGCGACGCCGCAGGCCCTCACCGACGACGTGACGATCGCCGGTTCGCGGGGGAAGATCACCGGGACCGACCTCCGCGGCACGACCCGCCGCCGGGTGAAACGGGACCGCCGTGGGAGAGTTCGCATTGCGTTGGAATTCTCGGCGAAATCCCGGTGGACCGTCACGCCCACCGACGGCTCGCCGACCGCGGTGCACGCCGTGGCCGGGAACCAGATCTTCACCGCGAACGGCGGCCGGATCGCGCGGTTCGCGATTCCCGCAGTAACGACCGGCGCGGAGAAGGCGGTGGACACGAAACAGGCGGCGGATTGGACGGCGAAGATCGACGGCGACGTGTGGACGACGCTTGCCGCCGACGACCGGCTGTTCGTGGTGACGACCGACGGGAAGATTCTCTGCTTCGGAAAGGAACAGCGGCAACCGAAGCGAATCGGGATCGTCCGGGCGAAACCGCAGGCAGCGGCGGCTGACGCTTCCGCGAAGCTGGTCAATCAAGTGATGCGCCTGTGTGGAATGGAGCCGCGAACCGCTGACGCCGGGCGCGACCCGGCGTTCATCGCGGTGTTGGGGATCGCAGATTACGACGTGATCCGCGAATTGGTTCAGCAGGCGAATGCGCACGCCGTCGTCATCGATCCGTCGGCCAGGCTGGTCGAGGGGTTTCGTATGGAAACTACGGACGGCGGCGGCCTCTACGGCACCCGCGTCGCGGCACACGTCGGCAACGGCGACTTTCCGTTTCCACCGTATTTCGCATCGGCGATGCTCTGTCTCGACCGCAAAGCCGCGGGCGTCGAATTGACGCCGAAGTCCGTCGCCAAGCTCTTCGCCGCCTTGCGTCCCTACGGCGGGACGATGTGTCTGCGGCTCTCGGCCGAAGAGCACGCCGTGTTTGCGAAGGCCGTGAAGTCGGCCGACCTGTCGCGCGCGGAACTGTCGCGCGCCGGCGAATTCACGCTGCTGCGGCGCATCGGCCCGCTGCCGAAGTCCGCCGGCTGGACGCACCAGTACGGCGACGCGGCCAACAGTGTGGTTTCGAACGACGACCTGGTGAAAGCCCCGCTGGGGGTGCTGTGGTTCGGTGGGCCGTCGAACGACAAGGTTCTTCCGCGGCACGGGCACGGGCCGAACCCGCAGGTGGCCGGCGGGCGGCTGGTGATCGAAGGGGCCGACATGCTGCGAGCCGTCGACGTCTACACCGGCCGGCGGCTGTGGGAGACGGAACTGAAGGGAGTCGGCCGCTATTACGACACGACGCGGCACTTTCCGGGGGCCGGCGAGATCGGCAGCAACTATGTGACGCTGCCCGACGCCGTCTACGTGGTCTACGGCGCGCGGATCATCGAACTCGACGCGGAAACCGGCAAGGAGCGGCGAAGCTATCGATTGAAACCCGAACCGGGAACGCCGTCTCCGCAATGGGGCTACGCCTGTGTCGAAGGGGGTTTTCTGGTCGCTACGTCCACACCGGTACAGTTGGCCGGGGGAAAGGACGACGTCAGCCGGGTCGCCGAAATACCGAAGGGACATCAGGCCGTCATTCCGACCGCCGCCGTCTGGAAGTACCTCGCCGGTTCCGATCCGAAAGAGGACTGGACCGGACTCGAATACGACGACGGAAAATGGAAATCCGGCAAGGCCGGCTTCGGCTACGGCGACGACGACGACCGCACCGTCCTAAGAATGCGCGGCCGGTTCACCCGCGTCTACATCCGCCGGGAATTCGACGGCAAGGTCCTCAAGGACGCGACCGCCCTGTCGCTGCTGGTGAACTACGACGACGCGTTGATCGCCTATCTCAACGGAACCGAAATCGCCCGCGCGAAGGTGGCGAAGGGGAGCGGCGCGAATGCGACCGGCATCGGCAGCCACGAAGCCGGGGGCTTCGAGACGTTCCCGATCGAGAACTTCCGCAAGCTGCTGAAGCCCGGGAAGAACGTCGTCGCGATCGAAGGGCACAACGCCGGCCTCACCAGCAGCGACTTCTCGCTCGATCCCGTGCTGATCGCGAAAAAGAAGTACTTTCCGATCGCCGCTGCCCGCAACGAAAAGAAACCCGCGGTGAAGAGAGACCCGTTCGAACCGGTGCGGTATTCCTCGGCCAGCAAACGCCTCGTGGTTTTCGACCGCAAGTCCGGCAGGCTGCTGTGGCAGCGCGACGCGGAATTCAGCTTCCGCCACAACTGCGTCATCGCCGCCGACGGGAAGGTCTTCTGCATCGACGGTCTCAGCCCCTCGAAAATCCAACTGCTGAAACGCCGCGGAATCAATGCGTCCGGCAAGGCAAAACTGCTCGCGCTCGACGCAAAGACGGGCAAGGTCGTCTGGTCCACGACCGAGAACGTCTTCGGCACGTTTCTCAATTACTCGAAACTGCACGACGTCCTGCTGCAGGCCGGAAGCGCCTACCGCGACCGGGCGAAAGACGAAGTCTCGCGGGGGATGGTCGCCTACCGCGGCAACGACGGAAATGTGCTCTGGAAGGACCTCGACCTGCGCTACGGCGGGCCGTGCCTGTTGTGGAAGGATAAGATCATCACCAACGGCGCCGGCGGGTTCAGGCTCGACCTGCTCACCGGTCGCAAGACCGGCTGGAGCTACGGCCGGATGTACGGCTGCAACACGGCCGTCGGCTGCCAGAACCTGCTGACGTTTCGCTCCGGGGCCGCCGGGTTCTACGACCTGACGCACGACAGCGGCACCGGGAACATCGGCGGGTTCAAATCCGGCTGCACGTCGAACCTGATCGCCGCCGACGGCGTGCTCAACGCCCCGGACTACACGAGGACCTGCACCTGCGCGTATCAGAACCAGACGTCGCTGGCGCTGATTCACATGCCGGAGAACGAATTCTGGACGTTCAACCGCGGGACGTTCGACCCGTCGGCCGCGAAACGGATCGGGCTGAACCTCGGCGCGCCGGGCGACCGCCGTTCGGCCGACGGCACGCTGTGGTTCGACGTCCCCAGCGTCGGCGGGCCGTCGCCGGACGTTTCCGTGAAAACCGAACCAGAGAGCATTCGGTGGTTCCAGCGGCATTCGTCGGTCATTCAAACCGACGGCAAGACCTGGGTCGCGGCTTCGGGCGCCGAGGGCCTCCGCAAGCTGACGCTGAAATTGAATCGCTCGATGAAAGACGCGAGGCAATACTCCGTCCGCCTCTACTTCGCCGAACCGGACGACGTGAAGGCCGGGCAACGCGTCTTTGCCGTCGCATTGCAGGGGAAGACGGTGCTGCCGGAGTTCGACGTCGTCAAGTCCGCCGGCGGAACGAACCGGCTGCTCGTCAAAGAGTTTCCGAATGTGACCGTTGCCGGTACATTGGAAGTAACGCTGGACCCGGCGACCGGTTCCGCGCGGCCGCCGCTGTTGTGTGGCGTCGAATTGATTCGTTCCAAATGAGGGTGTTGGTGTACCGCCTTCAGGCGGAAGTACGTGCGACTACGGGCGATCATTGAGACACTGGTCCGCCTGAAGGCGGTACACCAACCAGAGGGGGAGCAACGCGATGCGAATTCACCGACGAGGAGCGATGTCCACCGCACTGGTCGCGGTGCTGGGAACAGTCGTCGCGCTGGGGGCGCTGGGGTTCCTGCTGTATCAAACGGCCGATGAAGGCGCGCGATCGGGCGCCGGGAATCCCGTGGCAGACAATCATCCCGACGGCGATTCCGATCGGGCCGGCTCCTTCGGTAACGGCGGTTCCGCGACCGACGGCCGCGGCGCCGACGACGGTTCGATCTTCCTGCACTGCGCCGCCGGCATCAAGCCGCCGGTGCAGGCCACGATCGACCGCTATGCTCGCGAGTACGGCGTGCGGGTGACGACGAATTTCGGCGGCTCCGGCACGCTGTTGAGCAGCATTCAGGCCGCGAAGCGGGGGGACCTGTATCTCGCCGCCGACCGCAGCTACACCGACATCGCCCGCCAGAAAGGGCTGCTGCGGGAGACGATCCCGCTGGCCAGCATGAAGGCGGTGATTGCCGTAAAAAGGGGGAACCCCAAAGGCATCGAGACGATCGACGACCTGTTGAAGCCCGGCGTGAAGTTCGCGATCGCCAACCCGGAAGCCGCCTCGGTCGGCAAGTTGACGCGGAAGGTCCTGACGGCGACGGGGCAGTGGGACGCGATCTTCCGAAAGAAAACGGTCACGCAGCCGACGGTCAACGAAATCATGAACTCCGTGAAGGTCGGCGCGGTGGACGCCGCGATCATCTGGGACGCGCTCGTCCGGCAACATTCCGATGAGTTGGAGATGGTGTCGGTGCCGGCGTTCGACAAGGCGGTCAAGACGATCCACATCGGCGTGCTGAAGACGTGCCGAAACCCCGCGGCGGCGTTGCGGTTCTGCCGCTTCCTGCAGGCCCCCGAGAAGGGGGGCCTGGCGTTCGCCCGCAACGGCTTCGCGTCCATCGACGGCGACCCCTGGGCTGAAAAGCCGGCGCTGAAGCTCTACAGCGGCGGCGTCAACCGCATCGCGATCCAGCAGACGCTCCGCGAATTCCAGCAGCGGGAAGGGGTCGAAATCAACGTCGCGTACAACGGCTGCGGCATCCTCGTCGGCCAGATGAAAACCGGCGAACGGCCCGACGCGTATTTCGCGTGCGACCAGTCGTTCATGACGCAGGTCTCCGACCTGTTTCCGGGGTCGTTCATCGTCTCCGAGACCGACATGGTGATCGCCGTCAAGAAAGGCAACCCGCGTTCCATCGAAACGCTGGCCGACCTCGGGAAGCCGAACATGAAAGTCGGTGTGGCGAACGCGAAGCAAAGCGCCCTGGGCGCGCTGACGGTCAAACTCCTCAAGGCGCTGGAACTGTACGACTCGGTCGTCAAGAACGTCGAGGCGCAAACGCCGACCGCCGACTTGTTGGTGAACCAGTTGCGGGCCGGCCCGCTGGACGCCGTCATCGTCTACCGGGCGAACCTGTCGCAGGTCAAGGACAAGCTGGACGTGGTGGAAATCGCCGACAAGCGGGCCAAGGCCGTCCAGCCGATCGGCATCGGCCGCGACACGAAGTACAAGTATCTCACCCAGCGGCTGATCGACGCGATCACCTCCGCCGAGTCGAAACAGCGATTCACGATCGCCAACTTTCGCTGGCGCGTCGGCAAGAAGTAGGTCCGGACGCCCGTCCGGACCTCGATCCGCCAAACCGCTGAGTATCACGTCCTCCGGCCAACCGAAGTCCGGACGGGCCGTCCGGACCTGCTCTTAGACGATGACCGATTCCCCGCCGCAATCCGACCCGCCCCCGCAGTTGCGCGTTCGTTCCGACGTTCCCTTTTACGCCTGCCTCGGCGTGATCGGCGGGGCCTACGTGCTGCTGCTGGCGGCGATGCTCGTCGCCCAGGCCACGCACACGTCGGCGGACGACATCTTCGCGGCCCTGCGGTCGCGCGAAATTCAGTATTCCATCAAGCTCAGCCTGCTCTCCTGCGCGGTGACGACGATCCTGTCGCTGTGGGTCGCCGTCCCCGTCGGGTATCTGATGTCCCGGCACAATTTCCCCGGCAAGACGTTCGTCGACGCAATGCTCGACATCCCGATCGTGCTTCCGCCGCTGGTCGTCGGGCTGTGTCTGCTGATTCTGTTCAACAGTCCGCTGGCCAACGGCATCGAGGCGTTCCTGCACAAGGTCGAGTTCTGGCTGTCGGACAATCTCGTCCCCTGCGTCTGGTTCGTCGCGCTGTCGTCGCTCGCCGTCGTCGTTTACGCGGCGTTGGGCCGCTGGATGCCGGGCCGCATCGGGCGAGCCGTCGCGGCCGGCGGTCTGGTCGCGGCGGGAACGCTGGCGGCCTCGTGGAGCTACCTGTTTCCGCGGATGCCGGCGTGGGTTCCCGTCGCCGCCGAGTTCCGCACGCTCGACGTCGACTACCGCGACCAGAGCCCGCTGGTGGAATCCCGCAGCGTCTACACCGGCCGGTACGCGTTCACCGGCACCGCGGCGGAAGTCACGCGGGCGATCGAAGCGGAATTCCGGAAACGGGATTTCCACGACTTCCAGATTCTGGGCGTGCCGGAGTCGCTGGCGCAGAACGGCCGCCGGCGATACGCCGTGCCCATGACGGCCGCCCAGCGGGAGTCGAGCGGTTTCGACGGCGAAGTGCTGGTTTCGATCCGCCCCCGCGAACCGTTGAAGGAATTGCAGCAGCGGCGGGTCGATCTCGCCGGCGACGCGATCGACTGGATCGTCACCTGCGACGTGCAACGGCTGGAATCGGTCTCGGTCGACAACTTCGTGCCGAAGATCACGTTTCAGATCACGTTCGCCATACCCGCGGTGATTCTCGCGCAGTTCCTCGTGGCGTGTGCGTTCGCGGTGAGGACGATGCGGGTCACGTTCGACCAGCTTCATCCGCGGTTCGAGCAGGTCGCGCTGACGCTCGGCTGCAACCGCAGCCAGGCGTTCTGGCTGGTCGTGCTCCCGCAGTGCCGCCGCGGAATGCTCGCCGCCGGCACCCTCGCCTGGGCGCGGTCGCTGGGGGAGTTCGGGCCGATTCTCATCTTCGCGGGGTCGACGCGGTTGAAAACCGAGGTGCTCTCGACGACGGTGTTTCTGGAGTTGACCGTCGGCAGCATCGAAGGGGCCGTCGCCGCGTCGCTGATCATGATCGTCTCGGCCGTCATCGTGCTGGTCATCGCCCGCGTATTCGGCCTGCGGCGGGTGGCGTTTTGAAGGATGAGAGATGAAGGATGAAGGATGAGAGATGAAGGATGTGCTCTCTGTTCATTTCGTATCTTTCATCCCTCATCCCTCATCCCTCATCCCTCATCCCTCATCCCTTATCCTTCATCCAAGTCATCCCATGCAAATCACCGTCGAATACGCCGCCCAACTGAAACGGGCCGCCGGCGTCGGGCGCGAGACCGTCGAACTGGCGCCTTCCGCGACGCTGCGCGACCTCGTGCACCACGCGGCCGAACGGCACGGCGACGCGTTGCAGGCGGTGCTGCTCGATGCAAGCCGTGGGCTGCACCCGTCGATCCTGGTGTTCGTCAACGACGAACAATGCCGCGACGCCGCCGGGCGGGAACTGACGGACGGCGACACGGTGGCGTTTCTGCCGCCGATTTCGGGGGGATGAGACGGCGTCGACCGCGACTGCGGGCCATCATTCGCTTGTACGAGATTCGCCGAAACGCGCAACCAACTCGCTCTGGGTAGAAAGGGAGGTACACTCCTCTGGGAACCCGACGATGCCATCGTTCCCGCGACGTTTTCAAACAGCCCGGCGGTCAGCGCACCAAGAGTATCGCAAGAATATCGCGAGAGTATCGGAAAGTGTCTCTCTATACCCTTGATCCTCTTGGACTCTTGCCGGACGAATCTGCCAAACTGCGGAAACGGGGCAGTTCACGGAGACCTTGAAATCGGGCGTGCGTCTCGATTGTAGGTGATCAGGCGGCTTTTCTCGTGGGTGGGCGGGACCAGTAGGCATTCCAGGCGGAGGGTTCGCTTTTGTGTAGGGCGCGGACGTGGGCCAGTTCGTTGGTGCCGTGTTCGCTCCAGCGCATGCCGGTGCCGTTGAGTCGGTGGTTGATCACGTTCTTGCAGGCGGATTCGATCGTGCCGGAGCCGATTTGCCAGCCGCGCCTCACGTATCGCGGATAATCCGTG
>Ga0268386_10000008_pt1 | contig 100016 bp, 80 predicted proteins | sample RVTome_15_FD_200260 | JGI IMG/M metagenome (GOLD analysis project Ga0268386, IMG submission 200260) | Soil microbial communities from uranium-contaminated site in the Upper Colorado River Basin, Wyoming, United States - RVT150D86... ... | reverse complement strand
ATTTCGCACGATTCACAATTCGTGCGAAATGAATTTCGCACTACATTCCTTCACCACCACTGACATGCCCGTTAAGTTCCACATCGCCGTCATCGAAGGAGACGGCATCGGCCCGGAGGTCACGCAGGCCGCCATCCGCGCCGTCGAAGCCGCCGCGCCGCTGGCCGACGCCGCGTTCGAATGGACGCATTACCCCTGGGGGACCGACTACTACTTCGCGCACGGCCAGATGGCCGACGACGACTTCCTCGATCGGCTCGCAGGGCACGACGCGATTCTGCTGGGGGCCGTCGGGCATCCGAACGTGCAGGACCACATCACGCTCAACGGGCTGCTGCTGCCCATCCGCCGGCGGTTCGACCAATACGTCTGCCTGCGGCCGGCGTACCTCTATCCGGGGGTGGACAGCCCGCTGCGGAACAAGCCCCCCGGCTCGATCGACATTCTCGTCTTCCGCGAAAACGTCGAAGGGGAATACGCCAACGTCGGCGGCCGCGTCTACCAGCACAAGCCCGACGACGTCGCCGTGCAGACCGCCGTCTTCACCCGCCGCGGCTGCGAACGCATCATCCGGGCGGCGTTCGAGGCCGCTCAGATCCTTGGGATTTCTGAAAATCCCAGGGATCTGGCCGCGCCGCGCAAGGTGACGTCCATCACCAAAAGCAACGCGATGGGCTACGGGATGGTGCTGTGGGATGAAGTCTTCCGCTCCGTCGCCGCCGAGTTCCCGCAGATCAAAACCGAATCGCTGCTGATCGACGCGGCCGTGATGGAGTTCGTCCGCCGGCCGGAGTCATTCGACGTCGTCGTGGCCAGCAACCTTTTCGGCGACATCCTGACCGACCTGGCCGCCATCGTCGTCGGCTCGATGGGGCTGGCCCCCAGTGGGAACATCGATCCCACGAAGACCCACCCCAGCATGTTCGAACCGGTGCACGGCTCGGCCCCGGACATCACCGGCAAGGGCATCGCCAACCCGCTGGCCGCGATTCTCTCGGCGGCGATGATGCTGGAACACCTGGAACTCGGCGCCGCGGCGGCCGCGATTCGGAAATCCGTCGCCGACCTGCTCGCGAACAACGGCCCGCGTACGCCGGACATCGGCGGAACGGCCACAACCAACGACGTCGCCGCGGCGGTGGTCGCGGGCATCAGCAATTGATCTCAGTCATCCGAGATTTCACAACAAAAACATATGTGACCGAAGAAACATATGTGACCGAAATGCCCCACCCCGAAGGGGTGTGACAACAAAGCCCAGGGTAAGCGGCAAAGCCGCGCCACCCTGGGTTGCGATGCGGAAAAAGGCGATGTACCCCGAAGGGGTACCACAAACGGCGGACTCCGGGTTTGCAATCGTCAGGCGATTGTCCAACCCCGTTGGGGTTGGGAAATCATCGCAATCGCCAACCCAGGGTGCGCTCACTCCGTTCGCGACCCTGGGCTTTGTTGTTGAACGCCTTCGGCGTTGGTCGTGGATCCAAAACACAGGAGTCACCCCAATGCCCGACAAACCCTGGAGCGGCCGCTTCACGCAGCAGACCGATCCCCGCGTGGAAGCCTTCACCGAGTCGATCAGCTTCGACGCCCGGCTGGCGCGCGTCGACATCTTCGGGTCCGAAGTGCACGCCCGCATGCTGGCGAAAGTCGGGCTGATCACCGACGACGAATACGAACAGATTGCGGCCGCCCTCGACGAGATCGAACGCGAGATCGAAGCCGGCACGCTCCCGTTGCGGACCGATCTGGAAGACATCCACATGCACGTCGAGTCGGCCCTCATCGAGCGGCTCGGCGACGTCGGCCGCAAGCTGCACACCGCCCGCAGCCGCAACGACCAGGTCGCGACCGACCTGCGGCTGTACGTTCGCGAGGCGATCGACCACGTCGACCTGCTGCTGATCGACTTGCAGCAGGCGTTTGTCGACCGGGCCGAGCGCGACGCCGACGTCATTCTCCCCGGCTACACACACCTGCAGCGCGCCCAGCCGGTCTGTGCCGGGCATTACTGGCTGGCGTACTGCGAGAAGCTCGAACGCGATCGCCTGCGGCTGCACGACTGCCGCGAGCGGGTGAACGTCTCGCCGCTGGGCTGCGCGGCGTTAGCGGGGACGTCGCTGCCGATCGACCGCGAGTTCACCGCCGAGCACCTCGGCTTCGACGGCGTCGCGGCGAACAGCCTCGACGTTTCGAGCGACCGCGATTTCCTCGTCGAGTTCACGTTCTGCCTGTCACTGATCGCCGTGCATCTGGCCGGCTGGGCGGAAGAGTGGATCCTGTGGTTCTCGACGGAATTCGGCTTCCTCAAACTGCCGGACGCCTACACCACCGGCTCGTCGATCATGCCGCAGAAACGCAACCCGGACGTGCTGGAGCTGATCCGCGGCAAGTCGGCCCGCGTAATCGGTTCGCTGCAGCAGCTTCTGGTCCTGCTGAAGGGGCTGCCGCTGGCCTACAACCGCGACCTGCAGGACGACAAGCTGGCCCTGTTCGCCGCCTACGACACCGTCGCCGCCTGCCTGGAACTCGCCCCCGCCATCGTCGCCGGGGCCGAACTGCAACGGGAACGTATCGCCGCGCGGCTGGAAGAAGGCTTCCTCGACGCGACGGCGTTGATGGAGTACCTCGTCAAGAAAGGCGTCCCGATGCGCAGCGGGCACGAGATCGTCGGCAAGCTCGTGGCGGAATGCGAATCGAAAGGCCGCAAGCTGGCCGACGTGCCGCTGGAGGAGTTTCAATCCCATTGCGAGCAGATCGCCGACGACGTTTACTCCGTGCTCGGTTCAGAGAACGCCGTCGCCGCGTTGACCAGCTACGGCAGCGGCGGGCGGGGGGCGGTGGGGGAGCAGTTGCGGCGGTGGAAGGAAAAGCTGTCGTAGGACGGCGGTTGACGGCGTATACTGGTTGACGGAGACATCCCATGACGCGAGTGACGCTCGATCCCGAACTCCGCCGGCGGCTGCATGACCTTCAGGGACCGGTCGAATTGTGCGACGAAGGCGGTCGGCTGGTTGCTCACGTTCTGCCGACAGCAAACCCCGACGACACATCCGAAGCGGGTCGAGCCGAATGGAGCGACGCCAAGAATCTTCGACGGTGTGAGCTCGTTGACAAAGAAATCGACGGTGTGCTGACAGAGCAAGAAGCCCGCGAGCTTGCGGAACTTCAGGATGAAATGCTCGCCTATCGCCGGCAGGTAGCGCCGCTTCCGCTTGAGGATTTGCGAGCGCTGCATCAGCAATTGTTGCAAAGTACTTCTCATCGCGAACAGTGAAGCCGATGGCGCCGTTCGATTATCCCGATGTCCCGCACAATCGCATTCACGGACCGGACGGCTACGTCGATTACGAACGATTTCGCCCCTGGCTTCGGGACGAGTTTCTGTTCCGATGCGTGTATTGCCTCAAACGCGAGCAGTGGGGCGTTCTGCGCGGAACTTACCATCTTGAACACTTCCTTCCGCAGGCGGTGTCTCCTGACGAGACGCTGAACTACGAGAACCTGCTTTATTCCTGCGCGGCGTGTAATGCCGCAAAAGGGACGGAACTGATCCCCGACCCGTGCCAGTGGCTGCTGTCGGGCCGCGTCATCGTTCATGATGACGGCCGCCTGGAAGCGCAGACCCGGGAAGCCGCTCGCATCATTCGGAAGCTGGGCTTGGACGACGCGGAGTATCGCGAGTTTCGACGGCTGTGGATCGGGATCGTCCGATTGGCCCAGAGAGTCGATCCCGCCCTCTTCCGAATGATCATGCGATATCCGGATGACCTGCCGGACTTGTCCCGATTACGCCCTCCGTCCAATTCAAAGCCCGGCGGCGTTGATCAGAGTTGCCACGCCCGAAGACGTCGTGGCGAATTACTGGAAACCTATTGATCACGACGCAGAAATCGCGAGCACTGGTGTTCGATGAATTCGGTCGTCCCTCTCCTCGCCGAAGCCTCCCCGTCGCAAATTTCCGCGACGATGGTCCTCATCGTCCTCGTGCTCGTCACGGTGTTCATCATCTACCGCCGCAAGCCGGATGAGGAAGTAGAAGTCCCGCCGATCGTCACGTTCGAATGCGAAAGCTGTGGCGAAGTCCTCGACGCCGACGATGCGCCGTGCCCGATGTGCGGCGGGCGGGTGCTGCGGATTGAGACGCGGCCGGAGGAGTGGCAGCCGCGCGGCGATGCGAGTCGGTAAGCGTGCTCCCGGTCGGTTTCAGCCGACGAGCGTTTGCCGCCGGCTTCAGCCGACGAGCGTGGTGGGCGGCGCGCGAAACTTACTGGCAGCCGGGCTGCAGCCGGTTTCCCCTTGCGGCGGGCGGCGGCTGTCTGAAGACGCGTCGAGAAGCCCGGCTGAAGCCGGCTTGCGGTGGAAGGGTCGGATCCCTCCCACCGGCTGAAGCCGGTGGCAAACGCGGGTCGGCTGAAGGCCGACTGGTTCCAGGTCCAAAGCATTGCGCGAGGTCAGCGTCGCCGCTTCGGTCCGCCGACTCCCGACCCGATGCCGGCGCCCCCGCCGTCTCGTCCGCCGATGGCGTCGCCGGTTGATTTCGGGTCGATTCCAGCGCCGCGTGGCCCGAACTGTGGGACGCCTCCAGTTCCACCGCCGGCCTTTTGTTGCACCGATTTCGTACCGGGGGGCGGCTTCAGCGCCTCCGGGCTGAGCCGCGCGAGTTCCTGCAGCAGATTGGTGATTTCCGCATGCACGCGCTGGGTCTGGCGGACGACCAGCGAGCCCGACGTGGCCGTCAAGCTGCCGCCGCTGAGGGCATCGTAGTCCTTCCAGGCGCCGCTGGTTTGATCCTGGACCATTTTCTGCAGCGCCGTCGGATCGAGGCCTTTCAATTGCGTCGTGTCGTAAACGCGGGTTTCGAGGTATTCATTGGCGGCTTCGACCGTCGTGATCTGCAGGACTTCGTCCTTGAGCACATAATCCAAACCGTGCTCCTTCAAGATGGTATTTAACACGCTGCGGAGCTTGACGCCGGAAAGCGTGAAGCGGGTCTGCAGCTCCTCCAGCTTGATCTGCGCATCGTCCAGCGGCTTTTTGTCGGGGATGATCGTGATCTTGTATTTTTCCGCGATGACGCCCATCGCATCCCTGAGGGAAACGCCGATGTCAAAATCGACTTTCGTCTCGCTGTCGAGCGCCGCCAGGATCTTCTGCTCGGTCGGCGTGCGGGGTTTGAGGTCGAACGTCGTGCGGCCGCGAGGCGGCATGCCCGCCATCATTGATCCCATTCCCGGCGCGCCGAATCCACCTTCTCCCGACATATTCCTCTGCGCGCCGCCGCGCTTCTGCTTCAGAGCGGCCAGTTCGCGGAGCAAATCGGCTTCGGCCTGCAGGCGGGCCGACTGGGCGCGCAGCAGCGCCGCCGGCGTGGCGGCGCCCGCTGAAACGAGGCTTTTCACGGAGGCCTCAAGGGCGCGGAGATGATTCAGGATGTCTTTGCGGATGGCGACCCGTTCAGCGGGCGACCGGGCCATCTCGAGTTTGGCGTTGAGAAGGTCGATTTCCGCTTTCACGACGGCGTCGATCTGCACCGTCCCCGCCCGGTAATTGGAACGGTACAACTTCACGAGCTGCTCCAGCGTCTTCAGCCGTTGTTTCAGCACGTCGTCGGCGCTGGCGGGCTTCGCAGGAGGTTTCGCGGCGATCCCGCCGCCGGTGTCGAGGCCGCCCTCGTCCCCGCCGATTCCCGCAGCCCCGGCGACGGGCTGCTTGGGACGTTGCGCACTCACGGCCCCGACGTGAATGGCGGGAACGGTCCGCACCGGCTCTGTCCGTGCGCTGCTCTGTGCGAACTCAATCTCGCCGCCGGCCGTCGCGCCGTCGCGGCCCGGCGCCGGCACTTGCCCGGCGATGCCGACCGCCAGGCCGATGATCGCCGTCGCCGAGAGCGCCACGGCGGTGAATGTTCCAGCGGATGTCGTGGTCATCGTGCCGATCTCCTTCGCCGCCAGATTGGCGGCTTCATGCGAGTACAGGGGATGGGATTGGCCCGCGGAGGTGAACGACAGCCCGGCTTGAATCGTCTGGTCGACGAGTGTGGCGTTGAGCGACGCTTCGGCCGACGACTGGCAGAGTGCGAGCACGGGCAGAATCGCCGTCAGCCCGATGCCGCGGCGGGCGAGTTGTTTTCGCAGGCGGTCGCGGCCGCGCTTCAGCCGGCCTTCGACGGCGGTTTGCGTGAGCTTCAACTCTTCGGCGATCTGCGGGGCCGTCCGGTTCAGCAGGTAATGCAGGACCAGCGGCTCGCGGTATTTCTCCGGCAAGAGATTCAGTTCCTCGTCCAGCGCCTGCAGTTCGCTGCGCTGGGCGAGTTCGGTGAAGGGATTGGGTGGGCCCATAGCTTCGGTCTCTTTCCACGTGGTTTCCCGCCGCCGAGATTTCTTCGCGCGGGCGTGCAGGGCGATGCGGTGGGCGACGCCGTACAGCCAGGCGGCGATCGATTCCCGGCTGCGAATCTCCGCCGCGTCGCGGGCCAGCACCAGGAACGCGGCCTGGAACGCGTCTTCCACGTCCTGCCGATGCTGCAACACGCGCCGGCAGACGCCATACACCAGCCCGCGGTACCGCGCGACAAGTTCGGCGAACGCGGCTTCGTCGCGGCAGTTGGCAAACCGTCGCACGAGAACGCCGTCCGCGACGGGGGGCGCTTCGCTGGGAACGGGTTGAGGTTGGCCGTTATTCATGCTTCCCACAGGATAGTGCCGCGGGCAGGGAATTTCAGGCGCGAAATCTTCCGATCGGCTCACGATTTTTTTTGAGACGGCCCACCGCGATTTGTCGAATTCCCAGGGCATGTTGCTTTCGGTCCGATTTCCGGTAGACTGCGCGCGGGCGGAATTGAGACGTTCTCGTTTAGCCGCGACTCGGTGGCTTTGCGGAGAGGAGCGCGGAGTTGAGCACAAACGCTCCTCTCTGAAGACTTCGAGTCGCGGCTCAACTTCTCCTTTGACTTCTCCTTTGACGTCGCTCGCGGCATCGACTCAAATTGCCTGACTCACTCGATTCGGAGATTCCTCAATGCGACTCAAATGGACCGTGCTGGCAGCCGCCGGCCTGGGCGTGCTGTTGACGGCCGAGAGCGGGACGTTGGCCAACCAGCGAAACGGGCAGTCGCAGCGTCCCAAACGGCGGGACCCCAATCCGCCGCAGCCGCCGGGCAAGCAACGGCCCAAGCCCCCCAAGCGGCGGCCAATCGACCCGCCGAAATCCCAGCGGCGTCCGACGTCGCAGCCCCCCAAGCGCCCGACGTTCCAGCCGAAGAGGCCGGCAGCGCAGCCTCCGAAGCGACCGACGTTTCAGCCCAAGAGGCCGACTCCGAAACGCCCGACGTCCAAGCCCGATCGCCCGACGTTTCAGCCGAAACGGCCCACGGTCCAGCCTCCGAAGAGGCCGACGTTTCAGCCGAAGAGGCCGACGTCGAATAAGACGCCGAAGCGGCCGTCCTCGCGGCCCAAGTTCCAGCCGAAACGTCCCGTCGTGAAACCGCCGACGTTGCCTGGCGGGAAGAAGCCCACGTTTCCCGGCATCCGGCCTCCGCGGAAGCCCGGCGGCGGAAAGCCCAAGTCGAAGACGCCGCAACGGCCCGGCTTCAAGAGGCCGGCGCGGCCCGGCGGCGGGAAGACCCCGCCGAAGACCGGGAAGCGGCCGACGTTTCCAGGGATCAAGCGGCCGAGATTTCCCGGCATCCGGGTGCCGAAGGTGCCGGTCACCGGAAAATCGAAGCGTCCGGGCAGTCGGCCGGGGATCGTCGGCGGCCGTCGTCCGCGATCTCCGCGCAACTCGCAACAGCGAATCGAAGAGATGCGGCGGCGGAGCCGGGAGCTGCAGCGGCAGCTCTTCGTCACTCGCAACCGCAGGCAGGCGGCGACCCTCCGCCGCACGCGCGACTGGCAGCAATGGCAGCGCGACAATTATCGCCGTTACAGTTGGGTCCGCGGCCGCTGGGGCGGGTCGTGGACGTCCCGCTGGGACCGCTACTGGGAGCGTCGCTGGCGGCGGCGATACCCCGCCGTGCTGATCGTCGGCGCGACGCTGTGGGGCATGAACCGCGTCGGGTACCAGTTCGGCTATCAGGACTACTACAACCCGTATGCCGGCGACCCGATCGTGGTGGGAGGCACGACGATCGACTATTCCCAGCCCCTCTGCCAGCCGATCGCCGACGGGGAAGAGGGAGGCCCGCAGGACCAGGAACCGCGAATGTTCGTGCTGGCCCGCCAGGCGTTCATGCAGGGGAACTACCCGGTGGCCCTCTCGGACGTGAACGCCGCCCTGAAAGACGCCCCGCAGGACACCACGATGCACGAATTCCGGGCGCTGGTGCTGTTCGCGATGGGCGAGTACAAGCAGGCCGCCGCGCCGCTGAACGCCGTCGTTGCCGTCGGCCCCGGACTCGACTGGACGTCGCTGCGGGCACTCTATCCCGACGCGGCGACGTACACCCGGCAATACCGGGCGCTGGAGAAGTACGTCACCGACAACCCGAAAGACGCCGCCGCGCATTTCGTACTGGGCTACCACTACGTGACGCTGGGGCACAATTCCCACGCGTTGACCGAGTTCCGCCAGGCGGCCGATCTGGCCCCCAAAGACGCCGTCGCCCGGCAGATGGTGGCGATGCTCTCCAAGGGGGAATCGAAGGACGACCCGGCCGAAGCCGATCAGGAAAAACCGATCGAAACCGCCGCGGGGGCGAAGACGACCATCTCCCTCGAACAGTTCACCGGCACCTGGACCGCCAAACGGGACAAAGAATCCTTCACGCTGGTGATGACCCAGGACGACCACTTCACGTGGACCCACGTCGCCGCTGACGGCAAGAAGACTGAGATCAAGGGGGTCTACGCGATCAAGGACGGCGCGCTGGCACTGGAACCCGATACCGGCGGCGTGATGCTGGCCAACGTTTCCTTCAAGGGAGACAGGGACATGAACTTCCGCATGGTCACCGATGACGACAAAGACCCGGGGCTTTCGTTCTCGAAATCGTAGCCCCGGCGAAATCGCGGCAACTCAAGGCACGGCGAACGCTCGACGTTCGCCGTGTCTTTTTTTGAGTGTTCAGTCCCGACGTTCATGAGTAGTGGATGGAGGACGGAATGCGTATGTCCGCCTTCCGCCTTCCGCTTTCCGCCTTCCTTCCAGACGCTTGCATTCTTGCGTCGAAAACTGCATTCTCATGGCGAGACGTCCGCGACTGCTTCTCTGCGATTTATCCGTCACAATTCGTTCCGCGGCACTGAAATCGCGCAAATCGCGACGCCACCGTTCCCTTCAAACCCGCATCTCGACCGATCAACCACCAGGGGCCAAGCATGAGCGATCAGGAAACCGCCGCGACACCCGCGAAGAAATCGGGTAAACCCGCCGTCGTCTGGACGATTCGCATCATCGTGTTCGGAGTGCTCGCCGCGCTGCTCGTCGTGGCGGGCCTGGAGTATCGTGTTAAGAAGCAGATGGGGGCGACTCTGGCCGCCATCGGCGACAAACTCGAAACGCCCGATTCGAATCTGACGCTCTCGCAGGCGGAAGAGTTGATCGTCGGCAGCCCCGAAATCGCCGACGCCAAGGTCGTCAGGGGCGCGAACACGAAGCAGAAGATCCTGACCTGGAGCGGCCCGCTGCAGCAGCACAAGCTCGCGATCACCTACCGCGATTACGGTAAGACGACCATCGTCGACACGATCGCTCCCGAGACGGAAGAAACGGAATAGCGGCCTGAAATCCGAAATCCGAAATCCGAAGGAAATCCCAAATCTCAAGGACCAAATCGCAAAGCTGGTTCTGTTGGTCATTGGGATTTGGTCATTGGACATTTCCTTCGAACTTCGGATTTCGAGTTTCGACGTTCCCGACGTTTGTCGATTTACCCCAGAATCGCCTTCATTTCACGGACGGCCCGCTCGAAGCCGACCATCACGGCTCGCGCCACGATGCTGTGGCCGATGTTCAGTTCGCAGACGCCCGGAATCGCCGCCACCCGCGAGACGTTGCGGTACGTCAGCCCGTGGCCGAGGTGCAGCTTCATCCCCGCGTCGAGCACGGCGGCGCCGGCTTCCATCAGTGTGGCGAATTCCCGGTCCTGGTCGGTCGCCGTCGGCGCGTCGGCGTAGCGGCCGGTGTGCAGCTCGACGGCGGCCACCCCCAGCGACTTCGCCGCCTCGATCTGCCGTCGGTCCGGGTCGATGAACAGGCTGGTTTCGATCCCGCCGCCGTGCAATTCGTCGAGGCACCTGCGGACCCGGTTCAGATTGCCGGCGACGTCCAGACCTCCTTCCGTGGTCACTTCTTCGCGGCGTTCGGGAACCAGCGTGCATTGGCCGGGGCGGACGTCGAGGGCGATCCGCGTGATCTCGTCTTCGGCGGCCATCTCCAGATTGATTTTGACCTGCACGGTCTCCTTCAATACGCGCAGGTCGCGGTCCTGAATGTGCCGGCGGTCTTCCCGCAGATGCACGGTGATGCCGTCCGCACCGGCGAGTTCCGCCAGCACGGCCGCCCAGACGGGGTCGGGTTCGATCGTCCGCCGGGCCTGCCGCACGGTCGCCACGTGGTCGATATTCACGCCGAGCTTGGGCATGCGCGATACTCCGTCGAAGAAGTTGATACCTCGAATCGTTTAGCCGCGACTCGAAGTCTTCGGAGAGGAGCGTTCCGCGTCAACGCCACGAATCGCCGCGCTCCTCTCCGCAAAGCGTCCGAGTCGCGGCTAAACTCCCGCTTCATTTCGCGCCGACGAATTCCAACGTGTACGCCCCCTGCTCGTTCGCTTCCTTCAATGCCTCCACCTCGACGAGCTGCCTCGCGAGTTCGCGCCAGCGGTCCGCCGTCATCGTCCCCAGCTTTTCCGCGGGGAATTGCGGCGTGATGCACAACGGCTGCATGGCTTCGGCCCCGAATTGCAGGCTTTTGAGGCTCATTTTCGGGTTCTGCTCGTGGATGAAGCGGTTCGTTGTTTCGGGGTCTTCGAGGTATTTCCGCCAACCGCGGATCGACGCCGCGACGATTTTTCGAACGAGATCGGGCCGTTCCTTGACCGTTTCCGCATGCGTCAACAGCACGCTGGTATAAGGGTTGAACCCCAGGTCGGACACCATCAGCGCCAGCGGGTTCGCCCCGCCCTCGCGAGCGACGAGCGGCTCGCTGAAAACGTAACCCTGCACGGCGTAGTCGTCGTTCTTCAGAAACAGCGCGATCCCGGAATTGGGCACGATCCGCACGCCGGGCAGCGGCAGCTTCTTTTGCAGGAATTTCGCCCAGGTCGCGCCGGGGTTCATCGCGAGAGTGACGTTCTTCAGGTCGTGCAGCTTCCGGATGCCCGATTTGCGGTGCACCAGGATGCACCGCGGGCTGATCTGCAACGGGGCCATCACGGCGACGACGTCCGCCTGCTGCGCCCGCCCCAGCAGCACGCGGTCGGCGTTTTCCACGCCGAACAGCGCCGAGCGGTCGTCCACCTTCGGAATCACCGCCGCGCCGGGACCGCCGGGGACGATCGTCACCTTGAATCCCGCTTCTTCGTAAAACCCGTGAACGAGGGCCGCGTAATACCCGCCGTGCTCCGCCTCGGGATACCAGTTGAGGACCAGCGTGACCTGCGTCAGCCCGTCGACGGTCTTCCCTTCCCGCGATTCGGTCCGGCACCCGAAGCCGGCGGGGAACAACAGCGTGAGCAGCAGGGTGGTGATCGCGAGTCGCATCGACACAGCTCCTCAGAAATGCAGATCGTCGCGGCCGGCGCGCAACAGGCCGTCCAGGGCGTCGTCGATCATATCCCGCCGCGCCAAGTCCCGCCGCCATGCGGTGGGAATTCCCGACAGCCCCCAGTACGCGCCGGCGAATTGCCCGCAGACGGCGCCGGTCGTGTCGGCGTCGTCACCCAGATTGACGGCCCGCAGCACCGCCTGCCGGAACGTGTGCGCGTCGTGAAACGCCCACAGCGCGGCTTCCAGGCAATGCACGACGTACCCGCTGCCGCGGATGTCGGGCGGGCGTTTGCGGCGGAAGCTGCCGCTCGCAATCTCGTCGACGGCGGGATGCAGCGGCTCGATCCGCCGCAGCTCCCGCAGCGCCCACCAGTCGGGGGAGAGCACGTCGCCGCGGGCTTCGCCGTCGATCAGGCCGCATATCAGCAGCGTCATGTACCGGCAAGCCGAGAGGCACTGCGGGCTGGCGTGCGTGGGAAGGCTCGACTCGGCCGCGTACCGCAGCAGGTCTTCGATGCGCTTCGGAAACAGGCCGATAAACCGGATCGGCACCGGGGCCAGCCGCATGATTGAGCCGTTGCCGCTGGACCGCTCGTCGCGGCTGGCAGCGTTCCGCGCGTCTCCCGTCTGCTCGAACCGCGACAAGGCCGAACCGACGGTGATGCCGATGTCGAAGCAGCGGTCGTTCACGGAGTATTTGCCGTCGCGCCGCCAGGCGACGTACCGCCGGGCCTGGTCGTCGAGGTCCCAGCCGGCGTGGACGATGCTGTCGGCCAGCGCCAGCGCCATGCTGGTGTCGTCGGTCCATTCGCCGGGTCCCAGTCCGTGCGGTCCGCCACCGCGGTATCCCGCGACTTCCTCAAAGCTGCCCGGGGCGCGAAACTCGACCGCCGCCCCCAGCGCGTCCCCCACGGCCAGCCCGAGCAGCGCGCCCCGCAGTCGTCCTTCGAGAAACATGTCGCGCTCCTGTCGGCTGTCCCAGCGAAATCGCACGCCCGTCCCACCGTCTTTATCCCGCCGGCGGTGTCGAATCAAGGTGGGTCCGAGACACACTTTGTTTATTCCGACGCAAAGCCGCCAAGACGCAGAGCAACGCAAAGTGAAGAATGAATCTGAGGAACCGTCGCAAGCTGTACGAATTGCTTCCTCTTTCGGCTGAGTTTCCGTTTCTCAGCCCATCAACACCGATTCGGATCAGTGGCGGGTATTTCGCAGAAAACCGCGGATTGTTCGCTTCCTTTGCGTGCCTTTGCGTCTTTGCGGCTTCGCGTCAGTCGATGTGGTTGCAAAGTCCGTCTCGCACCCAATCAAGGTTGCGGTGCCGTTGCGTGCTTGACAATATCGGGGTCTTCCGGTGTAATATCCCGCATAGCTGGGTTATTCTACCGGTCCCGAAATCACTGCTGCGGAGTTGGGGACTCCGTTCTGGTGAGGGGCCACGCGACGATTGCCTACCAAGGACATGGCCAATACCCCAGGGAACGATGCGTTCCTGGGTCGGTCACCCGCCCGGGTTATCAACCACCATCCACAATCTGGCGGACAGGCGGGAAGCACCTGCTCGCCACCGTTCCGGTTTGCATCTGGTAATCTGGGAAGGGGTTGCGACAACCCCTCAGTGTATTGGGGACCGGTTTTTCCGGCGACCGATAACACTTGATGCGTGCTGGTACATGACTTTTCGACGGGTTTCGCCCCGCGAATCCCGACAGGAACGTCGAAAATCGACGCCGGTCGAAATGAATTCGACGCGTTCGTAGTGGCCGGCTTCAGCCGGACCATTCGGTCCATTGACCGGCTGAAGCCGGCCACTACGAACCTCCAGGGCGGCGACTTTGGGTCAGGGTCAGGCAACAATGAAATCGAATCAGCCCCCGCGGGTGGTGGTCACCGGTCTGGGAGTCGTCTCCCCGATCGGGATCGGCAACGACGCCTTCTGGAGCAGTCTCTCCAGCGGGCGGAGCGGCATCGGACGGCTGACCGCGTTTCGCAACGAGGGCTTCCCGCTCAAGCTCGCCGCCGAAATTCGCGATTTCGACCCCACCTCCCACGTCCGCCAGAAAAAATTCCTGAAAGTCATGTCGCGGGACATCCAGTTGGGGGTCTCGGCGGCGTCGCTGGCCATGAAAGACGCCGGTCTGGCCCCCGGCCAGGTGACCCCGGAACGGCTGGGGGTGACCTTCGGCGCGGGGCGGATTTCGAGCACCCCCGAGGAGTTGGCCGCCGCCGTCCGGAACTGCTCCAAGGCCGGAAAAGGTTTCCAGTACACGCGTTGGGGCGAAGACAGCATGGGGCAGATCACCCCGCTGTGGATGCTCCGCCAGCTCCCCAACATGCCGGCCTGCCACGTGTCGATCGAATTCGACGCCCGCGGACCGAACAACACGATCACCAGCCGCGACTCGTCCGCCCTGCTGGCCCTCTCCGAAGCGGTCGGCGTGATTCAGCGGGGGGCGGCCGACTGCATGATCGTCGGGGCCTGCAGCTCCAACATCCATCCCGTCGACATCACGAAGCTGAGCCTCTTTGAGGGTCTCTCCCCCGACGACGACCCGGACCGGGCCTGCCGGCCGTTCGATTTCCAGCGCAACGGCACCATCGTCGGTGAGGGAGCCGCGACGTTTGTCGTCGAGCGGTATTCACACGCCGTGCGGCGCGGGGCCGAAATCTACGCCGAGGTGCTTGCCGTCGGGGCGGGCTGCGATGGGACCGGCTACTCCAACGGCGCCGGCGGCACGGGCCTCGTGCGGGCGATCGAATCGACGCTGAAGCGCAGCGGCGTGCGACCGTCGGAAATCGGGCACATCAACGCCCACGGCAAGGGAACGCAGCGCGACGACCTCGTCGAAGCGCGGGCGTATCATCGGGCGCTGGGAACGCCGGCCGAGACGATCCCCGTGACCGCTCTGAAGAGCTACTTCGGGCACTTCGACGCCGGCTCCGGCGCGGTGGAACTGGCCGGCTGCCTGCTTTCCGTCCGCAAGGGCTTCGTGCCGGCCACGCTGAAATACCAGGTGCCCGACCCGCGATGCCGGCTGAACGTCGTGCACGAAGGCCCGCAGCGGCTGAAGACCGCCTCCGCCCTGAGCGTCAACCGCACTTCGCTGGGCCAGAGCGCCGCCGTCATTCTGCGGGCCGTGTGAACGAGCTGGAATGTCGCCTTTCGCTCCGCGAAAGGGCGCCGGAAAAACGGTTGCGGTCGATGAGCCGGAATGCGCCCTTTCGCGGAACGAAAGGCGACATTGGCGGGCACGATCGTCGAAGCCTCGGCGTCGCGGCTGAATGGAGTACCGAGCTATACTGAGTTCATGACCAATGTTCCGCCCCGGCCGCCGTCTGGTGATCGCATACAGTTCCCTGGGATTTCCGAAAATCCCAGGGAACTTCCCCGACTGCGCCCGCGTGGGGTCGTCATCCGGCTCGAGCCGCGGGACGAATCGCTGGCGAAGCCGCCGTTGCGGGAGCGATTGCTTCGCGAATTCCGCGCCGGGTGGCCGGGCTATCTGTCGAGCTTCGGTTTTCACGTGCTGCTGTTGCTGCTGCTGTGGTGGCTCGTCGCGCCGCAGGCGTATCGGCTGCTCGGCGGCGATGGCGGTTCGGGCTTCGAGCTGCAGCTCAGCCGCCTGGAGGAGAAAAGTGGAGAAAACGCCGTACCGCACCGGCCTCGCAAGCCCATCTTCGATCTGACCGTCAATCCGGACCCGCTTCCGAAACCGAACCCGGAGAAGGTCGAAAATCAACCCGGAAAAGCCGCCGGAAAGGGATTCCGCTCGCTGCCCGTCGCGCCGGTCAATGTGCAGTCGCTGTTCGAGAACCGCAAGCCGGAACGTCGCGGCGAGGTGCTGAAGGAGCTCGACCCGGAGGAGAACATCCGCCGCGCGATCGCCCGCGGCTTGAGCTGGCTGCAACGGCAGCAGAAGTCGGACGGCCACTGGCGGCTGTACGGCCGCGACGCCGGCTATCCCGACCCCGGCGAGTATTCCTCGATCAGCACGCGCACCGGCGCGACGGCGCTGGCGATGCTGGCGTTTCTGGGCGACGGCCACACCCACACGCGGCGCGGCCCGTACCAGAAAACGGTCGCCAGAGGGCTGAAATGGCTGCTCGGCATCCAGAAACCGAACGGCGACTTCCACGACGCCTACGAAGAGGGACGCCAGGCGTCGTTTTACGCCCACTCGCAGGCAACGATCGTCGTCTGCGAGGCCTGGGCGATGACTGGCGACGAGTCGCTGCGAAAGCCGGCGGAACGAGGCGTGAAATACCTGCTCGATTCGCAGAATCCCGTCAACGGCGGCTGGAAATACCGTCCGCAATTGCCCACGTCGAAAGGCGACCTTTCGGTCACCGGCTGGGCGTTGATGGCGCTGCACTCGGCGCGGTCGGCCGGCATTGCGGTCAACTCGCGGGCTTACGAGCTGGCGGCGAAGTTCCTCGATTCCGTCCAGGAGCAGGACGGCGCCCTCTACAAATACGAGCCGCATCCCTCCCCGCGGCCGGTCAGCGCGACGATGACGGCCGAGGGGCTGCTGTCGCGGCAGTTTCTGGGTTGGCCGAAGACGCATCCGGCTCTGAAGCGCGGCGTCGAGTACCTCAGGCAACCGCAGAACGACCCGCGCTGGCAGGCCGGCGGCAGCGGCCGGCCGCACGTTTATTACTGGTACTATGCCGGGCATGTCTTGCACAACATGGGGGGCGACGACTGGAAAACGTGGTATCGGAAAACCGCGACGATGATCGTCGCCCGCCAGGAGCAGTCGCCCGGGCGCAAACGCGACGTCCGCGGAAGCTGGCCCCCCAGAGGCCGCGACGGCTCCTACGGCTACGGCGAAGTCGGCGGCCGGCTGTACATGACCGCCATGTGCCTGCTGGTGCTGGAAATGCCGATCCGCCACCGGCCGATCGATCACGATTGATACGGTCCCTGTTTTCGCAGTTTTTCTCGAAATCGCCCGGATTTCGGCGGAATCGTAGTACCGGGCGCTGGGATTTCGTTTACACTGGCCGTTGGTGATCAGCCGCCGGTCGCGAGGGCCGGTGTGGCGCGCACGCTCACGGTAGGGAGACCATGGAACTGCCCCGTCGCCCCAGGGACGACGTCTTCGTGCCCGACGGCGGTTTCCGTCAGGCGGTTGAGGCGCTGCGCGGAGCGCGGCGAGCGCACGGCTGGTCGATCGTTCTGGCCTACGCGTTCGATCAACGAACGCGACTGATGCCCTTCCGCTGGGTCGACCGGCGGATCGTCCCCTGCGGCGTGCGATCAATTGCCGCCACTCTGCGGGAATGCGGGTTCTCCCAGACCCGGATTGTGCTGCAACAATGGACGCCGCGGTTCTCTCCGTCGGCCACGGTGCGGGCCGGTTTTCCGATCGACCTGCTGCTGGTTTCCAGCATGGGCCTGCACGCCGACGGCGCGTACCGGCTGGTTCACGATGCGCATTCTCTTCGAGAGCAGCGGCCACTGATCCTGATGGGCGGCCCCAAAGCGATCTACGAACCGGAAGACTGCTTCGGCGTCGGCGAGCAGATCGGCGACGGTGTCGACGTCGCCTGCACGGGGGAAGAATACGTCCTGCTCGAATTCCTGCGGCTGTTGGCGGATGAAGCGCTGCCGGGCGAGCATCCGTTGCGGGCGTTTCAGCGGCTGCGGTCGCGGGAGGCGCTCAACGAAGTTCCCGGGCTCGTGTACCGCGCGCCCGAGAACGGGGACAGGTCCATTTTTCGGAACGACGCGTCTTTCGCGAAACAAGCCACCGGCCGAAAAATGGACCTGTCCCCTGTATCGGCCAAACCGTTTCTGCTGCACACCGGCGTTCAACGCCTGGTCCGCGATCTCGACGAGCTGCCGATGCCGCTGGACGGCCTGCGGTGCATCGAGCCGGCGCATCGACGGCGCGTCCTTCAGCGCGAGCCGTGGTCGCTGGAGAAGGTGCGGAAGAAAGCGTTCGTGGCGTCGCTGGTCAGCACGCACGGCTGCCGCTTCAACTGCGACTTCTGCCCGATTCCGGCGTACCAGCAGCGGACGTGGCGGCACAAAAGCCCCGAGCGGCTCACGGCGGAAATCCGGCAGCTCGCCGAGACGATGAACTACCGCGTGTTCTTCGGGACCGACGACAACTTCTTCAACGACCGCGGCAGCGTCGAGGCGATTCTCTCGGCGATGGCAAAGGGAACCGTGCACGGCCGGTCGTTCCGGGAGAAGGTGCACTTCGCGACCGAAGCGACCGAGTTCGACGTCTTCAAGAACCGCGACCTGCTGCCGCTCGCCGCCGAGGCCGGGCTGAAGACGATCTTCTTCGGCATCGAAGACCTCAACGCGAAGCTGATCAACAAAGGGCAGACGGTCAACAAGACGCAGGAACTGTTCGCCGAATTGCGGCGGAACGAAATCGCCCCCTACGCGATGATGATCCACCACGACGACCAGCCGCTGTGGTCGACGCAGCCGGACCAGTTGGGCGTGGTCAACCAGGCGCTGCGGCTGTTCAACATGGGAGCGGCGGGATATCACACCACGTACATCACCCCCAGTATGGGGGCCCGCAACGTCGAGACGATGTTCGGCGAAGGCCACGTGCTGGCGGAAATCGGCGGGCGGAAACTTCCCGAGGCGTTCTACGACGGCAACCACGTCATCGCCAGCCGGCACCGCCACGCGTGGGTCCGGCAGATGCAGCTCTGGGCGGCGTATCTCAGCTTCTACAACCCGGTGAACTTCGCCCGGACGCTGTTCAAAAACCTCCGCGACCGTAACAACCGCCGGCGGTTCAAGTGGCAGCTTGTCGGCGGTTCGATGCTCGTGCCGTCGATCCTCAAGGCGCTCCCCTTCACGCTGTCGCTGGCCCTGCGGCGCAAGACGGAGCACCCGACAATGCCGCCTCGCTGCCTGCCGATGCTCGACGCCGTTTCGCGGGAACGGGTGAAATGGGGCATCGACAGCAACGTCTCCGACGAGCCCGACGTCGTCCCGCTGACGCTTCCAGACCCGGCGGAAGCGCAGGTCGCCTGACGTCGCCGATTGCGGGAATTCGCTGAACCCGCACGTCCGGCAAAACCGATACCGTTGATGGGCTGCGCTCACGGTGTTGCCGTTTAGCCGCGACTCGAAGGCTTTGCGGAGAGGAGCGCGACGTCGACGCGGAGCGCTCCTCTCCGAAGACACCGAGTCGCGGCGAAACGGAATTTGGCCGTGCGGTCATCGGCACGAATGACGACGATTTTCCCGGGGGCAATCGATGATCGCATCCACCAGCGGCTTGGAGCAGGGTCTGGCGGCCCATCAGAGCGGGGACTTCGAGCGGGCCGAGACCATCTACCGCCGCGCGATGGCCGACCAGCCGGGCGACCCCAATCCGCCCCACCTGCTGGGCATCCTGCTGATGCAGCGCGGCGAACCGGACCGGGCCGTCGAATCAATCCGCAAGGCGATCGGCCTGGCCGGCGACGTGGCGCTCTTTCACAGCAATTTCGGCGCGGCACTGCGGGACGCCGACCGCGTGGATGAAGCCGCGGCCAGCTTCCGCCGCGCGATCGAGCTCGACCCGTCGTTCGCCGGCGGGCATTACAATCTCGCGCTCGCGCTGGAACGCCTCGGCGGAATCGACGAGGCGATCGCGAGTCTGCAGCGCGCCATCGACGTGGAAGCCGGCTTTTCGGCAGCGTATCTGAATCTCGGCCGGCTGCTCTCCGCGGCGGGCCGTCGCCGGGAAGCGGTGGAAAGCCTGCGCCGCGGAATCGCCGTCGCGCCCGACGTCGCCGAACTCCATTACAACCTGGCCAACGCCCTCGCCATCCTGGGGGAAAGCGACGAGGCGATCGATGCGTATCACGAAGCGATCCGCTTGAAACCCGACGTGCCGGAGTTTCACAACAACCTCGGCGGCATTCTGAAAGACCGGGAATGCTGGGACGAAGCCGCCGAGTGTTTCGAGACCGCCGTGCGGCTGTCTGACCGTAGGACGGATTGCCAATCCGTCCAACAAAGCGGCGAGACGCGGTTCAATCTCGCCGGCGTACGCCATTCACAGGGGCGGATGCAGGATTCGCTGGACGAATCTCGCCGCGCCGCGGAACTTCAGCCCGAGAACATCGACATTCTCGTGAGGCTGGGGCGGGACCTCCAGCAGTGCGGGGAATGCGAGGAAGCGGCCGGAATTCTCGACCGGGCGTTGTCGCTGCGGCCGGACCATGCCGAAGCGCAATTTGCCGCGGCAGATACGGCCCTGTCGCGCGGCCGGCACGACCTGGCGAAATCCCATTACGAACACGGCCTGCAGCTCGACCCCGACAACGGCAAGGCGTGGGTCGCGCTGGGCACGATCTATTTCGGTGAGGAGAACCATGCAGAGGCCGAAGACTGCTTCCGCACCGCGCTTACGATCGACCCCGAAGACGCCGTCGCCTGTTACAACCTGGGAAACGTCTACAAAGACCTCTGGCGGCTCGACGACGCCCTGGACCATTACGACCGGGCCATCGAACTGCTGCCCGATTTCGCGGAAGCCTGGATCAACCGCGGCGTCGTGCTGAAGTCGCTGGGCCGGCTCGGCGAGGCCGTCGAGAGCCATTCGCAGGCGTTGCGCGTTCGCCCCGGCGACGCCGAAGCCCGCTTCCACCGCTCGCTGGCAATGCTGGCGATGGGAGACTTCGAGCGCGGCTGGGAAGACTACGAATCCCGCTGGGAGTACGAAGCCACGCCCCGGCGATTTTCGCACGTAGCGTGGACTTCAGTCCACGCGGGCGGATCCGGCGATTCACAGTCGCGCGACTCGCGTGGACTGAAGTCCACGCTACGGGACCGCAAGTTGCTCGTTTATTCCGAGCAGGGGATCGGCGACGAGATCATGTTCGCCTCCTGCCTGCCGCGGATTTCGGCGCAAGCGATGGAATGCGTCGTCGAATGCGACCCGCGGCTGGTGCCGTTGTTCGCGCGGTCGTTTCCGATGGCGAAAGCCGTCGCGAAACGGAGCGTGGAATTCATTCCACGCGAGGCCGAGCCGGCGATGTCCAATTGCGACCTGCAGATCGCGATCGGCAGCCTCCCGCGATATTGCCGGCGATCGCTCGCCGACTTTCCACGGCAGAGGCGGTATCTCGCGGCCGACCCGGCGCTCGTGGAACAGTGGCGGGAGCGGCTGGCGGAGCTGGCCGTAGAGTGGACTTCAGTCCACGCGAGTCTCGCGACTCTTGATCGCCGGGCTGGTTCGCGTGGACTGAAGTCCACGCTACGGTACGGGGCGCTGAACGTCGGCATCTCGTGGCGCGGCGGGAACAAGCCGACGATTCGCAAACGCCGCTCGACGACGCTCGACCAGTGGCAGCCGCTGTTCGACGTGCCGGGGATCAACTTCATCCGGCTGCAATACGGCGACTGCGCGGCGGAGTTGGCGCAGTTGAAGGACGACCTCGGCGTCACCGTTCACGACTGGGACGACGTCGACCCGTTGCGCGACCTCGATGCCTTCGCGGCGCAGATCGCCGCGCTGGATCTGGTGATTTCGATCGACAATTCCACCGTCCACCTGGCGGGCGCGCTGGGGGTGCCGGTGTGGACGCTGCTCCCCTTCGCCCCCAACTGGCGGTGGATGCTCGGCCGCGACGACAGCCCGTGGTATCCGACGATGCGGCTGTTCCGCCAGCCGGAGCCGCTGGAATGGGGGCCGGTGTTCGAGGAAGTTGCCGCGGAGTTGCGAAACGTGGCGCGGAATTCCCTCGACAGATTGAAGCCTGAAGCGCCAGCGAAGGGTCGAACTACCAACCCTTCGCTTGCGCTTCAGGCTCCTGTTGACGGGCCCGACGTTGCCGACGCCGAGCGTCGCAAGTACGAGCACATCTGGACCCATGACGCGTATCGCACGTTCTCCCCCGGATTGCAGAACGTCGACAAAGTCGCGCTGATCGACGAGCTGCGCCGCCGCGATTGCCGCACCGTGCTCGACGCCGGCTGCGGCACGGGCAAGCTGATGCAACGGCTGATGACCGAGTACGCGAGGGAATTCGACGTGCACGGCTTCGACATTTCGGCGAACTGCCTCGACCCGTTCTTCGACGACATCAAAGACGACGTGCTGACGGTGGGCTGCCTGTGGAATTCCGACGACCTGCCGGGCGAGTACGACGCCGTCCTCTGCACCGACGTGCTGGAACACGTTCCCACGGAGCACGTCCCCGCCGTCCTGGAGAACCTGCGGCGGTGCACGAAGAAGTTCGCCTACATCGCCGTCGCGTTGTTCCCCGACGGTTTCGGCCCGAAGCTGATCGGCGAGCCGCTGCACCTGACCGTTCAGCCGCCGAACTGGTGGTTCGCGAAGCTGGGTATCGCGGGCTTCCGCATCGAAGGTCAGGCCGTCGAACGGGACGAACAGGGGCGGGACATGTGGCTGCACGTGTTCGCTGGAGTGAGTTGAGAGTTCACCGGCTGATCGCTGAAGGCTGACCGAAATGACGGACCGCACCGTAACCCGCATGCCCGCGTTGACGCGGTTTTCCGCTGGGCTGGACTTCCACCAGAACGGGGAACTGCTGCGGGCGGAAGAGTGCTACCGGGAGACGATTCGCATCGATCCCCAGCATTCCGATGCGATTCATCTGCTCGGCGTCGTGCAGTTGCAGCAGGGGCGGCCCGCCGAATCGATCGAGCACCTGTCGCAGGCCGTCCAGCTCAAGCCGGCCACGGCGGCGTACCACAACAGCTACGCCTCCGCCCTGCGCGAGCAGAAAAAGTACGACGACGCGATCGAACATTATCTGCGGGCCATCGACCTCAACCCCGGCTACGCGATCGCCTGGCACAATCTCGGCGGCGTCTTCGAGGAACAGGGCCGCGCCGACGAAGCCCTTCGACAATACCGGCGGGCGCTCGAGCTCTCGCCGAACCTGAAGGCGGCGCAAGAGGCCATCGACCGGCTGCACGGCCGAGGGAAGGACAACGGCCGCAACGGGTCGCCCGATCTGCCCGACAAACCAGAAGAGGGAGTTCCGGCCGTTCACCGTTCGAACGGCACACCCGCGGAGCTGGTGCCATCGAACGGAACGGCGCAGAAAGTCGTGCTGCACGTCGGCTGCGGGTTTCCCAATCCCGATGCACTGGAACCGCGGTTTCGCAGCGAGGAATGGCACGAGCTGCGGCTCGACATCGACCCGCGGACGCAGCCCGACATCGTCGCTTCGATTACCGACATGTCGGCGGTGGCTTCCAACTCGGTGGACGCCGTCTGGTCGTCCCACAACCTGGAGCACCTCTACGGCCACGAGGTCCCCGTCGCGCTGGCGGAAATGCACCGCGTGCTGAAGCCGGGTGGGTTGGCGTTGTTGAACGTCCCCGACCTGCAGCAGGTGGCGCACTACATCGTGGCCGACAAGCTGGACGACGTGGCCTACGTCTCCCCCGCCGGCCCGGTGACGCCGCTCGACTGCCTGTTCGGCCTGGGGTCCGCTGTCGCTGGAGGCAACGCCTTCATGGCCCACAAGACCGGGTTCACCGCAACGTCGCTCGGCACGCGGCTTGCCGCCGCCGGTTTCGTGAACCTGCGGCTGTGGACGTCGCCGTTCAATCTCTGGGCCGAAGCCTGGAAGCCAGCCGAAGCGAATCCGTAGGACGGGTTTTCAACCCGTCCGTCAGGCAATGATGAATGACGAACGACGAGAGAATGACGAACTTCAATTGACGAAACGAGCTGCAGACCTTCGTGCTTCGACATTCATCATTCCTTCGTCATTTCGGTTTCGACATTCGTCATTCCCCGCGGACGGGTTGGAAACCCGTCCTACGGATGATGCCGCGGCCAGTCGAACCCGATGTCGAGATACCCGGCGGAGTGCGTCAGCGCGCCGACGCTGATGCGATCCACGCCGGTCTCGGCGATCGCCCGCACGGTGGCGAGATTCACGCCGCCGGAGGCTTCCAGCTCGACCCGCGGCGCCGCTTCATTGCGGATGCGGACCGCTTCCCGCAGCATGTCGAGGCCCATGTTGTCGAGCAGCACCTGGTCCGGCTCGCCTTGAATCGCATCGCGGAGCTGTTCCAGCGTATCGACTTCGATTTCCACGGGCACGCGGACCGTCGGGCCGAAGGCGTCGCGGGCGCGGCGGACGATTTCCGCCAGCGACAGCCCGTCGCCGGGGGCCGTTAACGCCGCCAGATGGTTGTCTTTGATGAGTATCCCGTCGTACAGCCCCATGCGGTGGTTCCGCCCCCCGCCGGCGCGGACGGCGTACTTTTCGAGAACGCGCATTCCCGGAAGCGTCTTTCGCGTGTCAAAGATCTCCGCGTTCGTGCCGGCGACGGCGTCGACGAACTTTCGCGTGACCGTCGCCACGCCGCTGAGGTGCGTCAGGAAGTTCAAAGCCGTCCGCTCGCAGGTCAGAATCACCCCCAGCGGGCCGCGGACTTCGGCAATCAGGCGGCCTGGTTCCAGATCGTCCCCGTCGTCGAGATGCGGCAGCCACTCGACCGACTCGTTCTGCCGGTGAAACACCATTTCCGCGATCGGCCCCCCCGCCAGCACGCCGGCTTCCCGCGCCACGACGTGGACGACGGCGATCGCGGCGGGGTCGATCAACGCCCGGCACGTCAGATCGCCGGCCCCGTCGAGGTCTTCCAGCAGCGCGTACTCGATGATCATCTCGGCGGCGTGGAATTCCGGTCCGCCAAATTCAACGGCCACGGCGGGACTCCTGAAGCTGATGTTGTCGCGGGGCCTGTGAAATTCGATAATACAGGCAAAGACCGCAACTGCGAGGGTGAACCGCCGTGACCGCCGTTGAAATCATCGAAGGAACGCTCAAACCGGACGGATCGCTGGAACTTGACGAACAACCGAAGCTCGCACCGGGTCGTGTCAAGGTCGTCCTGCAACCGGTTTCTCCCGCGCCGGTGCCAGGAGGCCTCGCCGAGGCATTGGACAAGATTCATGCGGACCAGCGTGCGAGAGGGTTTGTTGGGCAAACGGCCGACGAGATTGAAGCTGCTCTCCATGAAGGGGAGGAGGACTACGAGCGACGGATGGAGTTGCTGAGATCGCAATGCCGTTCGGAAGACCCTTGATGCTCTACTTCCTCGACACGAATATCGTCGTTTATCTGGTTGCGGGACAGCCGTCGTTTCAGCAGCGAGCGAGGGACCATATCGCCGCCCTCGAAGGCGTTGGAAGCAGTTTTGCGATCAGCGAACTGACCTGGACGGAGTGTCTTGTGACTCCGCATCGGAACGGCACCGGGCCGCTCCTGTTGGATTACCTCCGGTTTCTCTCAAGACCTAACCTGCGAACGATTTCGATGTCGGCAGCGATGTACCATCGTGCCGCAACGATCCGAGGCGTCCACAATTTCGGTCTTGCCGACTCGCTCCATCTGACTGCTGCGGTCGAAGCGGGCTGTGATCGCTTTCTCACAAACGACCAGGGGCTGGCGAGTTTTCCCGATTTGACGGTGGAACTCTTGTCGTGAACGTCGAAATCTCGCTATGAGCGCAGCCGCAGATCCTTTTACCGAAGCCGTCGAAGCCCACTGTCGCGGCGACCTCTCCCGGGCCGATTCGCTGTACCGCGAAGTCCTCGCCGCCCATCCCGGCCATCTCGACGCCGAGTATCTGCTGGGAACGGCGCTGTTGCAACTCGGGCGGTTCGGCGAAGCCGTCGAGCGGCTGCGGGCGGTCGCTGCGCAACGCGGTGACGTGCCCGACGTGCACAACAACCTCGGCGTCACGTACAAGGCCCTCGGCGACTGGGAAAATGCGGCCCGGTCGTTTCAGGCGGCGTTGAAGGCCGACCCGCGGTACGCGCAGGCGCTGTTCAACCTGGGGGCGGTGATGGAGCACCGCGGCCTGTTCGCCGACGCCGAGAAATGTTACCGCCGGGCGATGGACCTCCACCCGGACGACGAAACCCGCTGGAAACTGGCCGCCACGTTGACAGAGCAGCAGAAATGGGGTGACGCCGAGGCCGTCTATCGCGATTTGCCGGCCGACGGCGACCGACGGCTGGACCGCGCGGTGCAACTGGCGTTCGTGCTCGCCCGGCAGGAAAAGCTGGACGAGGCGGCGGCGGTCTACCGCGACATCCTCCGCGACCGGCCGGAGTTCGCCGAGATTCACAACAGCCTGAGTTACGTCTACGAGCGGCAGGGAAACCTGGAGCAAGCCGAAGACGCCGCCCGCACCGCGCTGCGGCTGAATCCGTCTTTGCCGGAAGCCCACAACAACCTCGGCATTGCGCTGCGGTCGCGGCATCGGCTGGACGACGCGATCGCGGCATTCCGCAAAGCCGTCGAACTGAAGCCGCAGTTCCCGCTGGCGGAATTCAACCTCGCCACAACACATCTTCTGGCGGGAAACTACCACGAAGGCTGGCCCGGTTACGAAAAGCGGCTCGAAGCCCTCGGCCAGCCGCGGCGGGAGTTCACGCAGCCTCGGTGGAACGGCGAGCCGATCCCCGGGCAGCGGTTGCTGGTTTATTCCGACCAGGGTTTCGGCGACGCGATTCAGTTCGCGCGATTTCTGCCGGCCGTGAAGGAGCGGGCCGCGGCCCTGGATGAGTACGCCGCGGCGCATCCTTCCGGGGCCGCCGCGACGGTGCTCTTCGAGTGCCAGCCGGCGCTGTTGCCGCTGATGGAGTCCACGCCGGGGATCGATGCACTCATCGCCGACGGCGACGACTTGCCGTCGTTCGACTGCTGGATTCCTCTGGCGAGCCTGCCGGGCGTGCTGGGGGTGACGCTGGAGTCGCTGCCCGGATTCCGACCTGGCCTGTATTCGTTTAGCCGCGACTCGGAGTCTTCGGAGAGGAGCGCGTCGCCACAACGCCGCGCTCCTCTTCGCAAAGCCTTCGAGTCGCGGCTAAACGAATTCGCCACGGATGGAGCAAGGCTGAACGTCGGCCTCGTCTGGCGGGGCAATCCGGCCCAGGCACGGGACGTCGTGCGATCCTGCCCGTTGGAGAATCTGCGGCCCATTCTGGAAGTCGAAGAGATCGCGTTCGTCAGCCTTCAGGTCGGCGATGTCGGCCGGCGGGAACTGGCGGACATCCCGGAGGACATCCGGCCGATGTCGTTGGAGGCCGAGATCAGCGATTTTGCCGCGACGGCGCGAATCATGTTGTCGCTGGACCTCATCATCACCGTCGACACCGCCGCCGCCCATCTCGCCGCTTCCCTGGGACGGGAAACCTGGACGCTGCTGTGCCACACGCCGGATTGGCGTTGGGGGCTGACGGGAGACATCACGCCGTGGTATCCGTCGATGCGTTTGTTCCGGCAGCCGGCCTGGGGGGACTGGGACGGCGTGGCTTCCGCGGTGCGAACGGCCCTGTCCGACAGAATCGCTCGAAATGTGAGCGGTCCCGCGTGATATCAACTCCGCTTGTGCGCCCTGATCCCCAGCGAGTGTGCGGCAAATTCCGCTGGCAATGGGGTCGGGTGTGGAAAACTCAAAATTGCGACGGAACTCGACCCCAAGGGGAAAACACACTCCGCAATTTTGAATTTTCCACACCCGACCCCGAACGCGCCGTGCCAATGAAAATTGCCACGCCCCCCAGCGAAAACGGCGACTTCCGTTGCTGTATTTCTGCCGTCGCTCTGCTAGACTGACGGCTTTGACTTGCCGCTGACAGGCGGCGGACGAGGTTTCCCGATCGACGAGACACAACGGACGACAGACTCATGGCGGTCCCCAAGCGACGACAATCGAAATCCCGCGGCCGCAAGCGCCGCAGCCACAATGCCGTAACGCCGAAGCAGCTCTCGTATTGCCCGCAATGCCAGACGGCCGTTCCGTCCCATACCGTGTGCCCCACGTGCGGGTACTATCAGGGGCGGACGCTCGTGGAGAGTGAGGACTGAGGTCCCATGCGGATTGCCCTGGACGCGATGGGGGGCGATTTCGCTCCCCAGCCCAACATCGACGGAGCGATTGCCGCCGTCGAGGCCAATCCCGATCTGCACGTCGTCCTCGTCGGCGTTGAGCCGCAGTTGCATTCGCTGCTCGACGCCGCCGGGTATTCCGGCGACCGGTTGTCGGTGACGGCGGCCGAGGGATTCGTCGGCATGGACGAAAAGCCGACCAACGCCCTGCGAAAGAAGCCGAATTCCTCGATCGCGGTCTGCTGGCGAATGATGGGGACGAAAGAAGTCGACGCCGTCGTCAGCGCCGGCAACACCGGGGCCGTCGTCGCCGCGGGTCTGCGAACGCGGCTGTTTCTCAAGGGAGTCAAACGCCCCGGCATCGCCGTCGCCCTGCCAAACAGTAACGGCCGCAGCGTGCTGGTGGACGTCGGAGCCAACCCGGCGGCGCGGCCGGAGCATCTGTATCAGTACGCCGTAATGGGGTCGATTTATTCCCGCGAGATGCTCGGCGTCGAATCGCCCCGCATCGGCCTGATGAACATCGGCAGCGAAGAAGGCAAAGGGAACGAGTTGTACCGGCTGACGCACGAGTATCTTTCCGGCTGCAAGCTCAAGCCGCAGTACATCGGAAACGTCGAAGGCCGCGGGCTGTACCAGGGAGAGGCCGACGTGCTCGTGTGCGAGGGATTCGTCGGGAACGTGGTCCTGAAGGTCAGCGAGGGAATGGCCGAGTTCATGCTGCGGGCGATCGGCGGCGCGATGCTCGAGCAATTGACCACCGAACGCGACGTCGCCCAGGCGTCGCTGCAGAAGCTCGCCCGGCAATACCATTACGCCGAGGCGGGCGGGGCGCCGTTGTTGGGAATCGACGGCATCTGTATCATCTGCCACGGCTCCAGCGACGTCCGGTCGATCAGCAACGCGCTCCGCGTGGCGACGACGTTCCAGAACCGCCAGATCAATTCGCGGATCGTCGACGAGCTGGCGGAGAACGGAGTGGTGTGACCACGTTTAGCCGCGACTCGGAGTCTTCGGAGAGGAGCGCGAACGTCGATCCCGATTGGGCACCGCCCTCCTCTCCGCAAAGCCTCCGAGTCGCGGCTAAATAGTGCCCACGATCAACAGGAATCTCACCGTGTCCAAAATCGCGTTCCTCTTTCCCGGCCAGGGCGCCCAGCACGTGGGGATGGGCCGGGCCGCGGCGGAGGGTTGCCCGGCGGCGGCGGCGTTGTTCCAGCAGGCCAACGACATCCTCGGTTACGACCTCGCGAAACTCTGCTTCGAAGGCCCGGCGGAGGAGCTCGACTCGACGGTCGTCAGTCAGCCGGCGATCTTCGTCACCAGCCTCGCCGCCCTGGAAACGCTGCGAGCGCGGTCGCCGGAGGTCGTGCTGGGTTGCGAAATCGCCGCCGGCTTGAGCCTGGGGGAATACACCGCCTTGGTGTTCGCCGGGGCCATGACGTTCGAAGACGGCCTGCGGGTCGTGCAACGCCGCGGGGAAGCGATGCAGGAAGCATCCGATACGACGCCGTCCGGCATGGTCAGCGCCCTGCTGCTGGAATCGGCGCAGGTCGAAGCGATCTGCGCGCAGGCGTCGGATTCGGGAATTCTGCAAATCGCCAACTACCTCTGTCCCGGCAATACGGTACTCTCCGGCGAGAACGCGGCCTGCGAGCGGGCGGCGGAATTGATCGACGCGGCGGGCGGCCGGGCCGTCCCGCTGGCCGTGGCCGGCGCGTTTCACACCGACATCATGAAACCAGCCGACGTGCGGCTGGCCGAAGCGCTGGCGGGGGTGGCGATCATCCGGCCGGAAATTCCGGTCGTTTCCAACGTCGACGCGGCGGTACACCAGGATCCGGACGAGATCCGCGAGTTGCTGGTGCGGCAGGTCGTCAGCCCGGTGCGGTGGGAGGACTCGATACGACTGTTGTTAAACGAGGGGGCGGACGAGTTTTACGAAATCGGCCCCGGAAACGTGCTGCGGGGGCTGCTGCGAAGGATCGACCGCAAAGCGGCCTGCACGACGGTGAACGGGGCGTGACGGGCAGGAGTATCGAATATCGAACACGGAATGATGAAGGTTGAAGTAAGAGTTGAAGAAACCGCAAGCCCGTTCATCATTCGACATTCCGTGTTCGATATTCGATATTCAGTCTGTGAGACGCTCATGGGGGCTGATCCCGATCCGGCGGACGACGAGCGGCCGTGCCGCTTTTGCATCCCAAGTGGCCATTGCCGTTTACACGCTTGCGAAAAACCGGTATACCATCGTCAAAGATTTCCATCGCTGCCTGTTTTGAAGCGTAACCATTCCGCCGTCAACGTTGAGCCGTCAGCCGTCAGTAGCCTCATACTGGTTCTGCCTCAAAGCTGATCGCTGAAAGTTGACTGCTGAAACAACCCGACTTTGCCACTTTTCCCCGGTGACGCCACGCCCGGACGGTTTGGAGGATTGACGCGTGTCAATGGAAGAACGAGTGATTCAGATTGTCAGTGACCAGCTCGAAGTGCCCAAGGAGGAGATCACCCGCGACAGCTCGTTCGTGGATGACCTGAAGGCCGACTCTCTGGACATCGTGGAGATGGTCATGGAGTTCGAAGAGGAGTTCGGGGTGACGGTCGCCGAGGACGATTACGACAAGATCCGCACGGTCGGGGACGCCGTCGATTACATCGAGGAGCACAGCTAACGCATGAAACGGCGGGTCGTGATTACCGGTGCGTCCGTCGTGACCGCCCTGGGCTGCCAGCTTGACGAGTTCTGGGACGGCCTGTGCGCCGGCAAGAGCGGCGTCGGCCCCATCCGCCGCTTCGATGCGCGCGATTACAAGGTCCGCTTCGCCGGCGAACTGTCGGATTTCGAGGCCGCCGACCACTCCGACATGAGCGGCAAAGACCTGAAGCGGCTCGACCGCTTCTCGCAGTTCGCCCTCGTCGCCGCCGAACATGCGATTCGCAATTCCGGCATCGATTTCGCCGCCGGCGACCCGTATCGGCACGGCGTGCTGATCGGCAGCGGCATCGGCGGGCTGCACGAGATCGAGGTCAACCACGAGAAGCTGTTCGACCGTGGGCCGTCCCGCGTGTCGGCCTTCATGATTCCCAAGCTGATGGTCAACGCCGCCAGCGGGAACGTCTCCGTCCGCTGGGGACTGCGGGGACCCAACAGCGCCGTCGCGACCGCCTGCGCCTCCGCGACGAACGCCATCGGCGACGCCTTCAAGCTGATTCAGAACGACGTGGCGGACGTAATGGTCACCGGCGGCAGCGAGGCGGCCATCACGCCGATGGGGCTCTCCGGGTTCGCCCGCATGAACGCCCTCTCCACGCGAAACGACTCCCCGGAACGCGCCAGCCGCCCCTTCGACAGCGGCCGCGACGGCTTCGTGCTCGCCGAGGGGGCCGGCATCCTGGTCATCGAAGAGTACGAGTACGCCCGGCGACGCGGCGCGCCGATCCTGTGTGAAGTGCTGGGCTACGGCATGACGGCCGACGCCTCGCACATCACCGCCCCCGACCCCGAAGGCCGGGGCGCCTCGCGGGCCATCTCGGGCGCACTCCGCGACGCGGGGCTCAATCCGGAAGACATCGATTACATCAACGCGCACGGCACCAGCACGCCGCTGGGCGACGTGGCCGAAACCGTGGCCATCAAATCGGTCTTCAACGCCCACGCCAGGAAGCTCGCCGTTTCCAGCACGAAGAGCCAGATCGGCCATCTGCTGGGGGCGTCCGGCGGCGTGGAGGCGATCGTGTGCGCGTTGGCGTTGAAGCACCAGGTCGCCCCGCCGACGATCAACCTCGACGAGCCGGACGCGCAGTGCGATCTCGATTACGTCCCGCACGAAGCCCGGCGGATGCGGATCGACCGAGTACTGAAGAACAGCTTCGGCTTCGGCGGCCACAACGCCTGCCTGATCTTCGGCCGCGCGGCGTAGCGATCTTGGAGTGCGGTGATTCTTCACCGCTTTGGATTTCTTTGGATTTCGGCGGGCGATTGAGAATGTTTTGCGCACCCGATCCAAAGCGGTGAAGAATCACCGCACTCCAAGACTCACACGTGCCAGCCCTGCTGCCAGAGCACGCCGTGCACGATCGCGCCGAGAATGAATGCCCCCAGCCCGAAAGCGGCCGGCGCCCAGTCGGCGAGCCGTGTCGGGCGGCAGCGGGCATAGAGCGGCAGGTCTTCCGGCGGCCGCTCGACGGCCGGGTAACCGGGCGACCATTCGTTTCCATGACCGTCGACGAACTGCATCCGCGACTTCCACAAGCTGACGCCCAGCATCGCCACGCAGAATACCGAGCTGCCCAGCATCACCGCCGACATCTGGGACGATTGATCCAGTTGCTTCGCCGTTTCGGGAAGCTCGAGCAGCGCGGTCAGCACGACCACGGCGAACGCGTTGTTCACAAAATGCAGCAGCATGGGCGTCCAGAAGCTGCGCGTCGCGAGGTAGGCGACGTGGATGAACACCGCCAGCGGCACCAGCGCCAGCACCTGCGGCGGGTGCACGTGCATCGCCGCGAACAGCACCGAAGTGAGCAGAATCCCCGCCGGCAGCCCGCGTCGGGCGATCAGCCCCCGGCCGATCAGCCCGCGGAACACCAGCTCTTCCCACACCGCCGGCGCGACCGCCGCCATGAACAGCAGGCCCGGAAACGACGTCCGCCGGGCCATGTTCTCCACGTAGGCCATCGAACTCGTCTCGTCGAACGCCTTCAGGGCCGGCAGCAGTTCGGTCATCTGCTCCCACACCCAGCTCGCGCCGATGTGCAACTGGGACGACATGACGACCAGCGGCAGCACCGCCGCGGAGATCAACGCCAGGTGCCGCCACGCGATCGGCGCCAGCGGCAGCAGCCGGGACCGTTCCCGTCCGAGCCGCAGACAAACCGCGATTGCGGCGCCGACGACGGTGACCGTTTGAATGATTCCGAACAGCGTGCCGGCGTAATCCCACTGGATCGCCTTCAGCGTGCCTTCGCTGATTCCGGAATTCCGGCCGGAATCGGCGAGATACAAGACAAGGACGGCAACGAACGCGATCACGCCGGCGATCAGTTGCAGCGCGAACATGCCCCCCATCCACGCCAGCGACTCCGGAATCCCGGGGCCCGGCGGCCGGGCGTTCCCCGGCTCCGTAGGACGGATTTCCAATCCGTCCCTCCCGCCGACGTCTTCGGGCGGAAAGTCATCCCCGGTCAGCCAGACGCCATCCTCGTCCGGCTCGTTCTCCGGGACCCCGCCGTGGGAATCGTCCTTTCCGGCATCCGTCATGACAGGTCCGCTGGGTGGTTATCAGAAAGTAGGTCCGCGTCGGCCCGACCGGACCTCGATGCGCCAAACCGTGCAGATTGACATCGCCCGGCCATCCGAGGTCCGGACGGGCCGTCCGGACCTACTTCAACGACAGCCGCACGCCGAGTTTCTTGAGCTCCGCGACGTGCTCGGTCTTCGACTTGTCGCCCAGGGGATTGCCGGCGAGGTACAGGTGCCAATAGGGGGCGAAGCGGCGTTCGCCGGCGACGTCTTTCTTCGCCATCGCGACCAGCGGCGAAATGTCGGCGATCTTATTGTTCTGCAGAAACGTGTACCGCAGGTCGGTCATGCCCGACAGCGGCGAGACGTCTTTGACGGCGTTGTTCCGCAGGTCGAGCGACTGCACCCATTTCAGCCCCTTGAGCGGCGAAACGTCGGCGATCTTGTTCTCCGCCAGGTACAGCGACGCCATCTTCGCCAGCCCGGCCAGCGGCTTGAGATCGCTGACTTTGTTCTTGCTGAGATACAGCGACGTGAGGCTCTTGATGTCCTTCAGGGCGTCGAGCTTCACCACCTGGTTCGATTCGAGCTGCAGGTATTGCAGCCGCGTGAGCTTCGCCAGCGGGGAAATGTCGGCGATCTTGTTCTCCGACAGGTCCAGCGACTGCAGGTCGGTCAGCCCGGCCAGCGGCTTGACGTCGGCGACGGCGTTCTTCGCGACGTCCAGCAGTTGCAGGTTGATGCACTTTTCCAGCCCGTCGAGGCTGGCGATCTTCTTCCCCTTGGCCTTCAGGATGAACACGTCCTTCAGGTCGGCTTCCTTGAGTTCCTCTTTCGGCTTCTTTTTCAGCACGTCCCGGACGGCCGCCTCCAGGTTCTTGTCCTTGAACAGGTCGGCCGCCGACGCGCCGGGAACGGCCGGCCCGAAAACCGAAGGCAGAACGCACGCCACTGCAAATCCGCGGAGATACCTGCTCACGAAGACCCTCGCTGAGATGTTCGAAGTTCGGTTACCGTTTCTGATCGTCTCACCAGCCGGCACGCGCTAGCGTCCGGTTGTCAGCCGAAACCCGGGGGCTAGCGCCCGGCGGCTGATGGGCAACCTTCAGTCTAATCCCCCTGGGGGAGCATTCTCAAGGAATGCGCCCGGCGATTGCCCGCAGAGAGGGAACGCGAATGGGGCGGATCGAGCGGATTTCCGCGGGTCAGAAGAAGAACGCCGGACGTGCGTTTCGCCGCGACTCGATGGCTTTGCGCAGAGGAGCGCGGCGTGTGCGTAGCGTGGAATTCATTCCATGCGACTGTCGCGTGGAATGAATTCCACGCGACGACTGCGAGTCGCGGCGAAACGGCTGATTCAGGTTCTCGCCGGCTGGAATCCGCGAAAACCCGCTCAATCCGCGGCATCCGCGTTCCCCCGGGTTCTGGGCGAAAGGCGCGTCTCGCACGAAACTCTGGAAATTCCCAGTCTCCAGTCTTGAAAAACGTTACGGCAAGGCGTAATAATTCTCCGCTTGTTACTCACATGCGCCGATAATGGTGTACTGTTTCGGCAGCAGGGGCTGGACCCGCCGGAACCGCTCCGTCGTCGGACGCGAGTTTCACTCACAATGTAGTGGGAGGGTTTATGCGTTGCACAAAGGACGACATCTCCTCATCGACTGCCGGAACGTCCCGCGGGACGTTTGTCTGAACGATCGGCTGATCCTGGAAGCGATGGCCAGCGCCGCCACACGCGCCGGCGCCACCGTCATCTCGCAGGTCCGCTATCGCTTCGGTCACGATTCTCCACCCGGCTTCACGGCCATGGTTCTCCTCGACGAGAGCCACTGCTCGGCACACTGCTACGCCGACCTCGGATTGATCGCCCTGGACGTCTTTACTTGCGGAAACACCGATCCGCGCGACGTGCTGGGCTACATCCGCGAGCTGGTCGACCTGGGCGACGTGTCGGTCATGCAGATGCCGCGGTTTCCGCTGCCGGAATTCGACGCGCCGTCGCTGCGCGACGACGAGTACGCCGGTCTGCTGGCCGAGCCGGTCCTGTCCGCCTGATGCACCGCTTTGCCGGCGGCCCGCCTGCCGGCGAACGTTCGCCACGAAAAACGCGCAGGACGGGAGGGATTCCTCCCGTCCTGCTGTTCTTTGGATTGCCGGAGACGGTCAATGACGAATGACGAACAGCAAATGTCGAATCAATGACGAAGCCCGAATGACGAAAAAGTCGGACCGTTGTTTGGGCTTCGTCATTCGACATTCGAACCAGTCTCGATCAACGGGCGAAAAGGAAAAAAAAGGCTCGCGGAAACGTTCCGCGAGCCCCTGGGTCGTTCGAGATGCGGATGAGAGGACTCGAACCTCCACGCCCTGAACGGGCACCAGGTCCTGAACCTGGCGCGTCTGCCAATTCCGCCACATCCGCAATCTTCCCGGCGGGACTCGGGCCCTCGCCGGTGTTGTAAGTATAGTGACTGGCGGAAGGCGATCAAGGTTCGCGAAGGTTGTGGCAATTCTGCCTGGCAGGACGTTCGGGGTCGGGTGTGGAAAATTCAAAATTGCGGAACTGTCGTTTCGTCCGCAACACGCCAACTCAGCAATTTTGAATTTTCCACACCCGACCCCTTTTGACAGCACGGCGGGATTTGATACACTTGCCGATCCCGCTTTGCGAAACGCGGTTGAATCTGAATTGGAATCCGACAGGAAAGGTCACTCCGTGGTACGACTTCGGTTGCGTGAGAGCGAACACATCTCCGACGCGGTGAAACGGTTCCGCAAGCTGGTCGAGCACGCCGGCATCAAGAAGGAAATGCGCCGCCGCGAGTATTACGAGAAACCGAGCGACGTCCGCCGCCGCACCCGCCGCCGAGCCGAACGCCGCGCCCGCATGGCGCAGATGAGCGGGACGTAACCGGTCGCGGCTCCGTAGCGTGGACTTTAGTCCGCGAGTGCGGCACGCGTCGACTAAAGTCGACGCTACGGCCTCACGCGGCCTTTTTCGCCCGCTTCTTCCGCCGCCCTTTCGTCTTCGAGCGGAAATCTTTCCGCAGGCTTGGCGGGTCTTTCGGCACCGAGCCGGTGTCGTCGGGCACCTTGTACTGCTGCTGTAGGCGCTTCAGCTCCGCTTTCAGGTCTTTGACGACCGCCGCGTAGGCCGCGTCGTTGTAGACGCTCTTCATCTCCCGCGGGTCTTTCTGCAGGTCGTACAGCTCCCACTCGCCGAGATTGTAGAAGTGGATCAGCTTGTGCCGCTTCGTCCGCACGCCGTTGTGCCGGCGGACCATGTGCGCGGCGCGGCGGTTCCCGAAGAATTCGTAGTAGTGGTAGTAGAGGCTCGTCCGCCAGTCCTTCGGCGCATTGCCTTTCAGCAGCGGAACAAGGCTCTTGCCCTGCATGTCGGCGGGGACTTTGACGCCGGCGATGTCGAGGAACGTCTCGGCGAAGTCGAGGTTCGACACGAGGTCGGTGTTCTCGCTGCCCGGCTTCGTCACCCCCGGCCAGCGAACGACGTACGGCATGCGGTACGACTCTTCGTACATGAACCGCTTGTCGAACCAGCCATGGTCGCCGAGGTAGAAGCCCTGGTCGGAGGAGTACATCACCACGGTGTTCTTCGCGAGGCCGGTTTTGTCGAGGTAATCCAGCAGCCGGCCCACGTTGTCGTCGACGGCGGCGACGCAGCGGAGGTAATCCTTCATGTACCGCTGGTATTTCCAGCGCACGAGGTCCTTCCCCTTGAGGTTCATCTTGCGGAACGCCTCGTTTTTCGGCCCGTAGGCGGCGTTCCACGTCTTGAGCTGCTCCGGCGTCAGGCCGCGTGGCGGGGCCAGCTTCAGGTCGAACGCCGTCAGCGTCTTCTCGATCGTCATGTCCTGCTCGCGGGCGGCGCGGCCGCGGCCGGAGTAGTCGTCGAAGAGGTTGTCCGGCTCGGGGATCTTCACGTCGTCGTACATGGTGAGGTACTTCGGTCCCGGCTGCCAGTTGCGGTGCGGGGCCTTGTGCTGGCACATGAGCATGAAGGGCTTCGATTTGTCCCGCTTGCTCTTCAGCCAGTCGAGCGTGAGGTTGGTGACGATCTCCGTCGTGTACCCGGTGTGCTTCACCCGTTTGCCGTTGCGGTTCATCGGGGGGTTGTAATATGGTCCCTGCCCGTAGAGGACTTCGTAGTAATCGAACCCGGTCGGATCGCTGGCGAGATGCCACTTCCCCACCACGGCGGTCTGGTACCCGGCCTTCCGCAGCAGCTTCGGGAAGGTCTGCTGGGCGGCGTCGAACCGCTGGCCGTTCCAGGCGAACCCGTTGAGGTGGCTGTGTTTGCCGGTGAGGATCACCGCCCGGCTCGGCCCGCACAGCGAGTTCGTGCAGAAGCAATTGCGGAACAGCATTCCCTCTTTGGCGATGCGGTCGAGGTTCGGCGTCTTGTTGACCTTCGACCCGTAACAGCTCATCGCGTGCGAGGCATGGTCGTCGGTGAACAGGAACAGGATATTCGGCCGCTCCGCCGCGGTTGCGAAATCGGCGGTTGCGAACAGGAACGCCAGCAGAGACAGGGCGAATCGCATCGGGAGCACCTCCGAAGTTTGAGTTTCCGCCCCATCGTGCCACGCAGCGGCGGGAAGTGCAAGCGCCCATTGGAGTGCGGTGATTCATCACCGCTTTCCCTTTGGCGGCGCGGCAGGCATTGAATGGCGCGGGGCGCATCAATCCAAAGCGGTGAAGAATCACCGCACTCCAAAACTTGAAATCGCAACTTGCCACACTCTTCTGCCGCGGTCTCGCGTCGCTGACGCGCACGATCGACGCGCGGATTCCGCCGGCTTCACCCGCCGAGCGAACACTGTATCTCACGTTCGACGACGGGCCGCATCCCGCCGGAACCGTCGCGCTGCTGGACGTGCTGGCCCGGCATCGCGCAGCGGCGACGTTCTTCCTCATCGGTGAAAATGCGCAGCGGCAACCGGACCTCGTGCGAAACATCATCGACGCCGGGCACGCCGTCGGCAATCACTCCCAGACGCACGTCGACGGCTGGAAGGCGTCGCGGATCGCCACGCTGCGGGATTACCTCCGCGGCAGCCAGACGCTGGCGGAAATCACGGGGCACGTTCCCAATCGATTGCGTCCGCCGTTCGGCAAGATCACGAACGCCGTCGCTCAATGGGGAATCCGCCATCGGCAGCGGGTGACGCTGTGGGACGTGATGCCGCCGGATTTCGATCCGCGATCGACGGTCGAAAGCCTGTCGCGGTCGCTGCTGCGGGGCGTCCGGCCCGGTTCGATCGTCTGCCTGCACGACAACGACGCGTCGGCGAGTCGCACGCCGCAACTCCTTGAAGAGTGCGTGCCGCGGCTGCGCGAGGAGGGTTGGACGTTTGCCGCTCTGCCGGATGTGCAACCTCGCGAAGCGTGAACTCAAATGTTGCGCAGGACGGTGAAGCGGAGGACGAGCAGAATCGTCCAGATCCAGTGCAGGATCGTCCCGGCAATGGCGAGGCCCTTACACGGAAAACTGTAGGGCCGTTTCACCAGGAACACGACCCCGAAAATCGCGACGATCGGCGCGAAGCAGCCGATCAACCCCGTGACGAAGATGGCGATCGCGTCCGACTTGTCCCGGGATTCCTTCTTCTCGCGATCCGCCCTGCTGCCGCCACGTCCCTTTTTACTGCGTGCGGGAACCTCGGTCAGGTCGGAATCACAGTGAGGACACGTCCTCGCCGACGGCTTGATCATCTCGGCGCAATACGGGCACGGTTTCATCCGCGGTGTCGCGGACGAATCTTCGTAGTCCTCGTAGTCCTCGACATCGTACGCATTCCCGGCTGGTGCCGGCCCCTTGACAGGCACGGGCCCCCCGCAACCGGGACACTTCACCCGCCGGCCGACCAATTCGTCTTTCACACGAAAACTGGCGCCGCAGTCATTGCAAGTCGCTTCCACTGGCATCGGTGCGCGTCCGGAGAGGGTGAGTCGATATCTCGCAGACTCACGACGATACCGCCTGTTGACGGGCGCGGCAAGCACGTGGTATCAAGCGAACAGCGCCCCCACCGGTCATGCTGGTGTACCGATAGCTGGCGTAACGCCGAAGTGGAGCAACGCATGCCCTCCGACCGCCCCTTGCAGAACCGGCGCATCCTGACCTTCGTCGCCGACGTCTACGAAGACCTCGAACTGTGGTACCCGAAGCTGCGGCTGATCGAGGCCGGCGCGCACGTCATCGTCGCCGGGCCGGAAGCCGGGAAGACGTACGCCGGCAAGAACGGCTACCCTTGCGTGGCCGACGCCGCGATCGCCGAGATGGACGCCGCCGATTTCGACGGGCTGGTCGTGCCGGGCGGTTTCATGCCCGACAAGCTCCGTCGCGATCCGAAAGTGCTGCAAATCGTGCGGGATTTTCACGCGGCGCAGAAGCTCATCGCCGCCATCTGCCACGGCGGGTGGATTCCAATCTCGGCGGGCGTGTACCGCGGCGTGCAGGTGACCGGTTCGCCGGGCATCAAAGACGACCTGGTCAACGCCGGGGCGATCTGGAACGACGAACCCGTGGTCATCGACCGCCACTTCGTCTCCAGCCGCAAGCCCGACGACCTGCCGGAGTTTTGCCGGGGGATGCTGCAGGTGCTGACGCGAAGCGAATAACCAATGACCAAATCCCAATGACCAATGCCACGACTCTGCGCGTTTGGTCATTGGGAATTGGTCATTGGGAATTGGGATTTCCTTCGGATTTCCACTCCGGCTCGGCGATTCAAAACGTCCGCAGCTCGTCCACCGGAATCACCGCGTTCATGCTCCCCGAACGGAAACCGTCGAGGTCGATCGTCACGTAGCGGAAGCCCAGCCCGCGCAAGCTGGCGGCGACCCGCTCGCGGCGGGCGGGGTCGAGGAACTCGCCGATCCGGTCGGCCGGCAGCTCGAGGCGGGCCAGATCGTTCGCTTCGTGGCGGACGCGGAATTCCCGCAGGCCGAATTCCTCGCGCAGAAATCGCTCGGCCGCGTCGACCCGCCGCAGCCGCTCTGCGGTGACTTCCACCCCGTAGGCGATGCGGCTGGAAAGACAGGGCATGGCCGGCTTGTCCCACACCGGCAGCTCCCACAGGCGGGCCAGCGCGCGGACGTCGGCCTTGGTGAAGCCGGCCTCGATCAGCGGGCTGCGGACGCCGTGCTCGTTCGCCGCCTGCATGCCGGGGCGGTGGTCGCCGCGGTCGTCGAGGTTGGCCCCGTTGACGATCACGTCGACCCGCAGCTCGCCCAGCCGCAGGTGCAATTGCGAGTACAGCTCGGTCTTGCAGAAGAAGCAGCGGTCCGGGGCGTTGCGGCGGTATTCGGTGCGGTCCATCTCGTCGGTTTCGAGAACGACGTGGCGAATGCCGATCAATTCCGCCAGCCGCCGCGCCTCGTCGAGTTCCCCCGACGCCAGGCTGGGGCTGACGGCGGTGACGGCGACCGCGTCGTCCCCGCAGGCCAGTTGCGCCGCCTTCGCCACGACCGCACTGTCGACGCCCCCTGAGAAGGCCACCGCGACCCGGCCGCAGTCTTGCAGAAGCCGCAACAGGGCTTCCTGTCGGGCGTTCACGTCTGATTGGGGAGGGATCACAGGCATGGCATCGTCTTTTGTACGTAGCAGAATTCGTGAGAATTCTGGACGGCAGTCACCCGACCGCAGAATTCTCACGAATTCTGCTACCAAACTCGTCTGGCAGCGGTTTCCGAGCGTCACCTTCATCTTATCGCTCGGCCGAGCCATCGACAAATCGTGCTCGTCTATGGAACGTGGCGGATGCTGCCAGCATCCGCGCGGACGCTGCCAGCATCCGCCACGGGAAAGGCAGCCTCACCACGCGCCCCGACGACCAGAAAACCTCGCCCCGACCCTCGATCCGACGGGAATCCTGCGAACCATCACGCAAATTGGCGGGTAATGTGAAGGAAGGGGGTGACAGTGCGCCCCCTTCCCCGGCTGCGGCAAACATCGCTTTCCGGCGGGGAATTGCCAACCTATACTCACACTGACGCCTTCCGACGGGGAGCGACCTCTGTTCCCCTGTTCCAACGACTGAGGACACGGAATGATGAGAACCTGCGGACTCCCTCTGGCAGTCGTATTGGCGGTCGCCTCCGTCGCGCCGGACCTGCACGCCGCCCTCACCGTGGAGCAGAAGCGCGAGCTGTCGGCGATCCGCAAGGACCTCGCCACGGCGGCGAGGCTGACGCGGCAGAAGAAGTACGACGAAGCGACGAAGCTCGTCGACGAGGCGGAGAAGCGGTTGGAGAAAGTCGCCAGCGATGCCAAGCTCAGCCCCCGCGACGTTACAGTCACGTCCGTCAAACGTTTGATCGAGACCCACCGCGCCGCACTCGCCCGGGCGCAGGGCAAGAAGACGACCGGCAAAGGGAAGACCGCCGGCGTCAGTTTTGAGAAGGTCGTCGCACCGATCCTCAAGGCGAAATGCGCCGGTTGCCATTCCAATAATCCCAAGGGAGGCGTGCGGCTCGACAGCGAGGCGGGCATTAAGAAAGTCATCACGCCCGGCAACTTTCGCACCAGCCTGCTCGTGCAGCGGATCGTGGCCGCCAACCCCAGGCAGCGGATGCCCAAAAACGGCCCGCCGCTCTCCCTGCCACAGCGGCAGGCGATCGCGTTGTGGATTCAGCAGGGGGCGAAATTCGGCACTGAAAAACCCGGCACAGCCGATTCCACGAAGAAGGCCCCCGAAAAGATCACGATTCCCAAGCCGACCGGCAAGGAAACCGTCTCGTTCAAGAAAGATATCGCCCCGTTCATGGTCAACCTCTGCTTGAACTGCCACAACGACCGGCGCAAAAGCGGCGGATTGTCCCTCACGACGTTCGAAGACCTGATGGTCGGCGGCAAGAGCGGCCGCGTTCTGCTCCCCGGCAACCTCGACGGCAGCCGGCTGTGGGACCTCGTCGGCAAGCAGAAGCCGTTCAAGATGCCCCGCGGCCAGGCCCGCATCACCCGCACCAATTGGAACAACCTGCAGACGTGGATCAAGGAAGGGGCCAAATTCGACGGCGAAGACGCCAAGGGAACGCTCCGCAGCCTCGTTCCCACCGAAGAGGAGCTGAAGGCCGCCCGCCTTGCGAAGATGTCGGATGTCGAGTTCGCCGATTTCCGCCGCAAGCGCACCGAGACGCTGTGGGACCGCGCCTTCCCCAAGGAGAAACCGAAGACCGTCGAAACGAAAGAGTTCTTCGTGTTCGGCAACGTGTCGAAGACGCGGCTGGAAGAGGTCGGCAAGTGGGCCGACAAGCACGCCGAGACGCTGCGGAAAACCTTCCGCGAGAAGGCTGCCCCGCTGTTCAAGGGGAAGCTGGCCGTCATCGTGCTGAAGGACCGATTCGGATACGAGGAGTTCAACCTCGTCATTCAGCGCCGCGAAGTCCCCCGCGAAATGACCGGCCACGCCGTCGTCGACAAACTCTACGAAGACGCCTACATCGTCGTGCAGGACCTCGGCAACGACGCTTCTGAAAGCAGCCCCGGCATGCAGGTCAACCTGATCGACCATCTCACCGGAGCCTACCTGATGCGCGGCGGCGGGAAGCTGCCCGACTGGGTGCTCCGCGGCACCGGCCTGGCGCTGGCCGCCCAGGTCGAGCCGAAGAACAGCTACATCAACGGTCTGCGGGCGAAGGTCCCCGGCATCCTGAAGAACGTCGCCTCGCCGGCCGCCGTGCTGGCCAATGGCACGTTTTCCCCGGTGGACGTCGGCCCGGTCGGCTACACGCTGGTGGAGTTCATCCTGCGGGCCGGCGGCGGGGTGAAGTACGGCCGGTTCGTCGCGCGGCTGCACAAGGGCGAGAGCATGCAGGCCGCCCTGAAGGCCGTCTACCAGACCGACCCCGCGTCGCTGGTCCGCACTTATGCACGGAACGTGTCGCGGCCGGTGAAACGCGGCCGATAGTTCTCTCTCAGGGCCCTCTTCCGCCAGAGGACAGAGATCGGAAGGTCGGAGAGAGTTCCCAACTTGCGCGCCGACCTCCGACTTCCGGGACGTCGGTTTAAGTTCTCCTCCGCTACTTTTTACCGAAGGGGGCGTCATGAAGAAGAAGTCTTCGCGACGCAACCGCACCGGAAAAGATGCCGCGCGGCTGCCTGGAAAAGGGCCGCGCGTTCCCGCTTATTACCGGCAACTGCTGCGCGAAATCACGACCCGCATCCAGCACGCCCAGACACGAGCGGTGATGGCGGCCAACGCCGAACTGGTCCGTCTCTACTGGGATATCGGTCGCATGATCGACCGGCGGCAGCAGGAAGAAGGCTGGGGCGCCGGCGTCATCCCCCGCCTGTCCCGCGACCTGCGAAACGAACTGCCGGAGGTGAAGGGGTTTTCGGAACGCAACATCAAGCGAATGTCGGCCTTTTTCCGAGCGTATCCGAACCTTGGCGGAATTATGCCACAAGCTGTGGCACAATTGCCCGGACCGGAATCCGGGCAAACGCACGCACCGCCTTCCGGGAATCTGCCACAACCCGTGGCAGAATCGAAGCGCATGGCAATTGTGCCGCAACCTGCGTCACAATTACCGCCTGCACAGAATTTGCCGCAGCCTGCGGCGAAATCGAAGCGCCGCGCAAATGTGCCACAGCCTGTGGCACAATTGGCGGCCGACGACGATTCGCTGCTCTGGCGAATCCCCTGGGGGCACCACGCCCTGTTGCTGGAAAAGGTGAAAGATCCGGACGACCGCCGCTGGTATATGCGGCAGACGCTCACAAACGGCTGGAGCCGAAATGTCCTGACAACGATGATCGGCTCCGAGGTCCACCTGCGAACGGGGCGGGCGGTCACCAACTTCGACGCGCTGCTGCCCGCTCCGCAGTCCGATCTGGCCAATGAGATGCTCAAGGACCCGTACCTCTTCGATTTTCTCACGCTCGAAGAGCCGTTCCACGAACGCGAGCTGGAAACGCAACTGGTCCGCCACGTGGAGAAGTTCCTCCTGGAACTGGGGCAGGGCTTCGCGTTTGTGGGCCGGCAGCATCCGTTGAAGGTTGCCGGGGAAGACTATTACATCGACCTGTTGTTCTACCATCTGCGGCTGCGGGCGTTCGTTGTCATCGACCTCAAGACCGGGCCGTTCAAGCCCGAGTACGCCGGAAAGCTCAACTTCTACTGCAACGTGGTCAACGAGCAGTTGCGACACGCCGACGACGGCCCGACGATCGGCCTGATCCTCTGCCAGACGAAAAACCGCGTGCTCGCCGAGTACGCCTTGAGCGGCATCGAGAAACCGATCGGCGTCTCCAGCTACGAACTCACCCGCGCACTGCCGCATAACCTGCGCTCGGCACTGCCGACGGTGGAGGAGATCGAGGCGGAACTGGCGGCCGCCGAGATCGCCCGGGGAAGAAGCGGCTGCTCGCGAACGAGATCCTGAAAACAATCGGATGTCAGGGAGCTTCCGTGTCCGAGGCGGCGATCTGTGCGATTGCGGCGAAGTTCCCTGTCTGCGATGCTGGGACGTTTGAAGACGTCCGGTTCCTATCGGGAGTCGAACCATGCACGCCCGCTCGTTTCTGTTCGGAATTCTGCTGTGTCACTTCGGTGCGGCCACGGTTTTCGCGGCCCCGCCGGTCTTCCCCGGCAAAACATGGCAGACCGCGATGCCGGCCGACGTCGACATGGATTCGAAGCTGCTTCGCAAAGCCCGCGACTACGCGCTGACCGGCGGCGGGTCGGGGATGATCGTCCGCCACGGGAAGGTCGTCCTCACCTGGGGAGATCTCACACAACGCTACGACCTGAAATCCACGACGAAATCCATCGGCATGATCGCCGTCGGTCTCGCGATCAAAGACGGCAAACTGAAACTCGACGACCCGGCGGTGAAGCATCATCCCGGCTTCGGCACGCCGCCGGAGAGCAACGCGAAAACCGGCTGGTTAAAACAGATCACGCTGCGGCACCTCGCCACGCAGACAGCGGGGTTCGAGAAGCCGGGCGGTTATCGCAAGCTGCTGTTCAAGCCGGGCACGAAATGGGCCTACAGCGATGGCGGCCCGAACTGGCTGGCCGAATGCGTGACGCTCGTCTACAAGCGGGACATCGAAGAGTTGATGTTCGAACGGGTCGGCAAGCCGCTGGAATTCACCCGGGCCGACCTCCGCTGGCGAAAGAACGCGTACCGGCCGGCAGAGATCAACGGCGTCGTGCGGCGGGAATTCGGCGCCGGCGTCCACGCCAACGTCAACGCGATGGCCCGCCTCGGCTATCTGCACCTCCGCAACGGCCGCTGGAAGGACGAGCAGATCCTGCCGAAGGAGTTCGTGCAACGCGTCAGCCGGACGGACAAGGCGGTCGTCGGTCTGCCGGAAGTCGACCCCAAACGGTACGGCAACGCTTCCGACCATTACGGCCTGCTGTGGTGGAACAACGCCGACGGCACGCTGAAGAACATCCCCAAAGACGCCTACTGGTCGTGGGGGCTGTACGACAGCCTGATCGTGGTCATTCCCAGCCTCGACGTCGTCGTCGCGCGGGCCGGCAAATCGTGGAAGCGGAGCGGGGGCGGGCACTACGACGTGCTGCGGCCGTTTCTGGAACCGATTGTGCAAGCTGCGAAGTTCCCTGGGATTTCTGAAAATCCCAGGGAACTGGCGCCGCCGTACCCGCGATCGAAGGTGATCAGCGGCGTGAAGTGGGCGCCGGCTTCCGAGATCGTGCGGCTGGCGAAGGGAAGCGACAACTGGCCGGCCACGTGGGGAGACGACGGCCGGCTCTACACGGCCTACGGCGACGGCTGGGGGTTTCGGCCGTTCTTGCCGCGGAAACTCAGCCTCGGTCTGTGCGTCGTAACGGGCGAGCCGCCGAAGGTCGCCGGAGTCAATCTCCGCTCGAAAACCGCCGAGCAGATCGGCGACGGCGCGAAGGGGAAGAAAGCCAGCGGAATGCTGATGGTGGACGGCGTGCTCTACCTGTCGGTTCGCAATGCAGACAACTCGCAGCTCGGCTGGTCGAAAGACCGCAGCAAAACGTGGGAGTGGGCGGCGTGGAAGTTCACGGCGAGCTTCGGCGCGCCGACGTTCCTGAACTTCGGCAAAAACTATGCCGGCGCGCGGGACCGCTACGTCTACGTCGTCTCGCACGATTCCGACAGCGCTTACAAACCCGCCAACCGGATGGTGATGGCCCGCGCGCCGAAAGACCGCATCCGCGACCGGGCCGCTTACGAATTCTTCCAGCGGCTCGACTCCTTCGGCAAGCCGCAGTGGACGCGCGACATCGCAAAGCGCGGGGCCGTCTTCACGCACAAAGGAAACTGCTACCGCTCCGGCCTCACGTACAACGCTGGACTGAAGCGCTATCTCTGGTGCCACACGCTGCCGAAAGGGGACGCGCGGTTCTCCGGCGGCTTCGGTATCTACGAAGCTCCCGAACCGTGGGGGCCGTGGGCGACGGTGTTCTTCACGACGAAGTGGGACGTCGGGCCGGGTGAATCGTCGTCGCTCCCCACGAAATGGATGAGCCGCGACGGCCGCACCGCGTGGTTGCTGTTCTCCGGCGACGACAGCTTTTCGTTGAGGCGGGCGACGTTCAACCTCTCCAAGGCGAGCCGGGAGCGTTAGCGACCGGAGAATGGGAACCGCGCGACGCCTGCTCCGGTCGCTTACGCTCCCGGCTCGCCCGATGATGATCGTCGCGTCTTCTTCTTCCCCTTCCGCCGCAGCGGAATCTCCAGTTGCGACGGCGGCGCTTTGAACTCCGACTGATGCCGCTGCGCCAGCTTCTGAATCGCCGCCACGATCTCCGGGTGCTTCGCGGCGATGTTGCGCTGCTCGCCGGGGTCGTGGCCGAGGTGGAACAGCAGCGGCGGATCGTGCTTCTCCGGCCGGCGGCCTCCGTAGCCGGGCTGCGTCTGGAAGTGGGCCTTGTACCACCCTTTGCGGACGGCAAACAGCCGGGTGCCGCGATAGTAGAACATCGTCTCCCGCGGGCTTTTGCCGGTGCCGAACAGCACCGGGCGGAGATCGACGCCGTCGACGATGCGGTCTTTCGGCACCTCCCCGCCGGCGAGCTGAATCGACGTGGTGTAGACGTCCATCGTGCTGCCGAGCTCCTGCGTCACCTGGCCAGGTTTGATCTTGCCGGGCCACCACGCGATCGTCGGTTCGCGCATGCCCCCTTCCCAGGTGCTCCCCTTGCCTTCACGAAGCAGCCCGGCGGAGCCGCCGTGGTCGCCGAAGATCAGCCACGGGCCGTTGTCGCTGCTGAACCAGACGATGGTGTTGGAATCGAGCTTCAGCCTTTTCAGCGTGGAAAGAATCTGGCCGACGCTCCAGTCGACTTCTTCGACGACGTCGCCGAACAACCCGCGGGAACTCACGTTCTCGAACTTCTTCGACCGGAACAACGGCACGTGCGGCAAGCTGTGCGGGAGATACACGAAGAACGGCTTTTCCTTGTTCGCTTCGATAAACTTCACCGCCTCTTCGGTGTACCGTTTGGTGATCGTCGTCTGATCGGCGGGGCGTTCGGCAACTTTGTCGTTTCGCATCAGGGGGACGTTCCAGTATCGCGACTGCGGTTTCAGAAACGCCGACCGGCCTTTCGGGGCGATGGAGGCGACGCGATCCATGTCGTTGGAATACGGTATGCCGAAGTAGGTATCGAACCCGTTACTCGTCGGCAGAAACTGCGGTAGATGCCCGAGATGCCACTTCCCGAAACAGCCGGTTGCGTAGCCGCGTTTCTTCAACGCTTCGGCCAGCGTGACCTCGCTGGCTGGAATCCCGCCGCCGCTGTTGGGAAACAGCACCCGTCGCCGGTCGCTGCACATGCCGTTGCGAATCGGGTACCGCCCGGTCATCAGCGCCGCCCGGCTGGGGGTGCAGACGCAGGCGGCGGAATAGAACTGCGTCCACCGCATGCCTTCGTTCGCCATCCGATCGAGGTTCGGCGTGCGGATCGTGGGATGCCCGAAGCAGCCCAGATCGCCGTAACCGAGGTCGTCGGCGTAGATGACGACGATGTTCGGCGGGCGGTCCTGAGCCGCGACGTCGATCTGAAATGCGAGACAGAGAAATGTCAGCGCGGCGGTGACTCGGAGTGCGAGATACATGAGCGACTGCTTCCATTTGAGGTTCGTGGAAGGGACCGGCTCCAACGATACTCAAAACCAGAGGCGAATCAAGCGCTGGTTTTCGGTATAATTCCTGGAAGGAGGTGATCCCATGCCCGTCCACAATTGGCAGCCGGTCGACGCAAATCTGTTCCATCATTTTCACCATCGGTGGACCGGTGAAATCTGTGATGCGCTGAACGACGACGTCCTGCCCGCGGGATTCTCGGCACTTGTCGAACAACGGGCCGGCGGTTTTGAACCGGATGTGCTTGCGCTTGAACGGCGACACGGAAAGCGAAGGGAAGATTCGGGCGGAGGCGTGTTGACTCTGACTCCGCCGACGACGCGACATGTCGTGGAATGGAGTGATGACATTGTTGCCGCTCGTGCGAACCGAGTTGTCATTCGGCATCGGCTGGGCGATATCGTCTGCATCCTGGAGATCGTCTCCCCCGGCAACAAGAGCAGCCGGTCGGCGTTGCGGTCGTTCGTCGACAAGTCGGTCGCGTTTCTGCGGAACGGCGTGAACCTGCTGATCATCGACCTGTTCCCACCAACGCCGCGCGATCCGGACGGAATCCATCAGGTCATCAGCGAGGAATTCGGCGGAGACACGTTCGAACTTCCGCCCGACAAGTCGTTGACGCTCGCTGCATACGTGGCCGGCGACGTGCTGACGGGACGCGCCGCAAAAGGCTATGTCGAATCCGTCGGCGTCGGCGACGTGCTGCCGGACATGCCCGCCTACCTCGATTGCCGCGGCCACGTGCCGGTTCCGCTGGAAGCGACTTACCAGCGCACCTGGCAAAGCTGCCCGGCCGACATGCGGACGCTGGTGGAAACGGGCCGGCTGCCGGATGATGACGAGTGACTCGAAACTGCGCCGGACGGATTGCCAATCCGTCCGTCGCCGGCCGGCCGGATTAGCAATCCGGCCTACGAATCAACGCTCGCAGGAGGCAATCGCAGTGGATTCCGTCTTCACCCGCCGCGGATTTCTCCCCGGCGAAGACCCCGACGAAACGCTTGACGACCCGCGGCTGACGCTGCTCGACAAGCTGGGGCACGATCTCCCCAGCCTGCTCATCAAACCGGATTTTCGCGATTTCGTCGAAAAGCTCGATGTCCCGTTCTGGCCGGACGACCGCCGCGACGCCGCTTCGCTCCCGCAATTGCGGCTGTATTACGTGCGGCTGGGGTTTCTCGCGTCGGCCTATGTGAACCAGGTCGGACAGCCGCCGTCGTCGCGGCTGCCGGCAAACCTGGCGCGGCCGCTGTGCCATGCGTGCGGGTTGTTGAACCGGCCTCCGATTCTCAGCTACGACGGGTACGCGCTGTACAACTGGAAGCGATTCGATCCGGCCGGGCCGATTGCGCTGGGGAACATCGACACGCTGCAGAACTTCGTGCACCTCTACGACGAGCACTGGTTCATTCTGGTGCACGTGGAGATCGAAGCGATCGCGGCGGAGATTCTCGCCGGAGTCGCGGAGATTCAGGCGGAACTGGCTTCGACGTCGATTGACGCGCGTGCGAAACCGCGAGCGACGGTCGTGAACGCGGCGTTGGAACGAATCGCGGCGGCGGTGCGGCGGCAGATTGAGGTGCTGCGGCGGATTCCGGAGCACATGGACCCGTCGCTGTATTACCGCACGTTCCGGCCGTACATCCGCTTCTTCGAGAACGTTGTCTACGAGGGGGTGCAGCGGTCGCCGGCGAACTTTCGCGGGGAAACCGGGGCGCAGAGCAGCATCATGCCCAGCCTCGTGGCGCTGATGAAGATCCCCCACCAGCCGACGTTGCTGACGAACCACCTTGCCGACATGCGGAACTTCATGCCCGCAGAGCACAGGGCGGTTATCGACGAGATCGAAGCGATTTCCGACTTCCGCGACCTCGCCGACGCCGGCCCGCACAACGCCGTGCTCGACGCGATGGCCGAGTTCCGCGAGGTCCACTTCGGGTGGGCGCAGGAGTACATCAACAAATACACCGACGACCCCCGCGGCACCGGCGGCACGACGTACATGCACTGGCTGCGGCAGTTGATCGACGAGACGCTGCGGTGGCGGAAGTGATTCGTTTTGGTCTATCGCTGGCGGCTGCTTCGACCTTTCACTTACGCTCAAGCCGCTCCGCCAACTTGCGCAGCACTTTGGCCAGGTCCGGTTGCAGGAGGGAGACGCCGCCATTGATCAGGACGGCCGCCAGCCCCGCCGCGATCGCATAGACGAAACAGACCAGCAGATAACCGATCGGCACGAACACCTCGCGCGGCAACGTGAATTTGCCCTCCGGCAGCCCGAGAACGACCGGTTTGTTCGCATCCGGGACGACAGCCGTGACAAGGCCGGGCGTGGAATCAGCCGCGAGGACGCTCACGAGAGCGGACAGGAGCCAGATTCCGACACCGACGCCGAACAGCAGCACGATGATGCCGAAGACCCTGCGGAGCAGTGCGTCCGTTTCAGCGGGCGCCTCGGACTGATTCGAAAACAGTTCGGTTGCCATCGCTGACCACCTTAAGGTTAGAGTAACTCGCAGCGCGTCAGTTCCACGCCAGGCTCATAATCCGCCCCGATTGGAACCCGCAGATCAGCCCGTTCCCCAGCGGTTCGGTGTGGATGGCGAACACGTCTTCGGGCAGCCCCGCCCCCCACACGAGGTCGCCGGCTTCGTCGAGCCAGTACAGGTGGCCTTCCAGCGTGGTCACGGCCAGACGGAAGGGGGCAATGCTGGTCGAAAGGCGGTTGGGCGTGCCTTCCAGCAGGTAGGTGCCGTCCGGTTCCCCCGAGCCGTTGACGTGCCGCACCCCCTGGCTGAACGCCGCCACGGAAGTCCGTTCCCCATCGCCGGTCGACGTGATGTCGCCGACGTTGATCGGCAGCCTGGCAGTCCAGAGGCATTCCCCCGAAAAGTTGAACTCGCACAACAGCCCGTATTCAGCGGCGACGACCAGGGCCGGCCGCAGTGGCCGGAATCGCACGTGCCGCAACGGCCGCGGCGTTTCGAAATGGAACACCCGCTGGTGGTTCGCGTCGTAGACCACGTTTTTGCCGTTGGCCAGCGCGACGGCGACGTAGCGGCCGTGCGGTTCGACGTCGAGGGCGGTAACGGCGTCGGGGAGTTCCAGCGACCAGACGACCCGCAGCTTCTCGTCGAAGAACGAGAGCCGCCTCTGCTCGTCGACGAGGGCGGCCCGTCTGCCGAGGTCGTCGCTGGCGATGTGGTTCAGCGCGATGAAGCCACGGGTGACTGAGGCCAGCTTGCCGTTGCGGTCGATGCGATACACGCCGCCGCTCTGATCGGCGACGACGGTCTGCCCCGATTCTCGGCTGTGCTTCAGCCCGGTGAGGGGGGCCTCGGTGGTGTACGACCAGCGTTCGCGCGGCGGCCGACCGCGGCCGGTTTGCAGCCACGAGGGTGACTCACTCGACATTTGAGGCCCAGGGAAACAAAAAACTCAATTCCAAGGAGACGAATTCTCATCCGTTCAGCGTCGACGCGCGGGATAACGTGCCGTACGAAGCCACGATGGAGGCTTTTCCCTCCCGCACCCGTGCAATCCCGGCGAAACTTTCGGATTTGCGGTGTTTTTGTTTGACCATCCGTTTCCGGATGTTTACAGTAGCACAACTGAAGCAACGACGACATGGTGCAACCGCGACCTGCCTCGCGATCGACCGACTTCGACGATGGTTGCCTGCCGTTTGCTTCTGATGGCGTGCGAAACTCCTTCCGCACGACATTCAGGATGAACATGCTTGGCGCCGGCATACGGAGATTGATTGAAAACGGTCGCCCATCGGTCCCGCGTGTGACCGGCGTCGGCTTGGTATTCCCCAATCACGTGGTTGGGAGAACGAGAATCGGCTGTGCGTTCGGCCCGTAGATGCGGTTGACGGACGCCCGGCAAGTGACGTCTTTCCTTCATGGAGGAATGCAATGTCGGTTGATACCGTCCCCCCCGTCGCCGACACCGCCGGGTTTCCGCCGCTGGCGGAGAAACTCGAACACTTCGTGTACGACCGCACGAACGGCATGCTGCGGAACCTGCGGGTGACGATCCACGACGACGAGATCGTCCTGTCGGGATCGGCCATCAGCTATTACGCGAAGCAGCTCGCCACGCACGCGATCTACGAGGCGATCCCCGGCGCGAACCTCACCAACCGGATTCGCGTCGGTTAGCGTCCCGCGGTCGTAGGACGGGTTTTCAACCCGTCCGGACGGTTTGAAAAACCGTCCTACGTGCCCACGTCACGCCAGCATCTCGCGGACCACCTTGCTGCTCTCCGGTAGCAGCGGCACGGGACGGTGGGTCCGGTCGGGGACGTAGAGTTCCGGGTCGATTCCCAGCAGGTGGTACATCGTCGCCAGCAGGTCTTTGGGCGAAACCGGGCGTTCGACCACGTCGGAGGCGTGCTTGTCGGTCGCCCCCACCACTGTCCCCTTCGCCATGCCGCCCCCGGCGAAGATCGCCGAGTAGGCCCGCGCCCAGTGGTCCCGACCGCCGTCTTTGGCCTTGTTGATCTTCGGCGTGCGACCGTGCTCGCTCAGGCAGCAGACGAGCGTGTCGTCGAGCATGCCGCGGCGTTCCAGGTCGCGAATCAGCCCCGAGAACGCCTTGTCGAACGGCGGCAGCAACTGGTCTTTCATCCGCGGGAAATGCCCCTCGTGCGTGTCCCACGCGTCGCCGGCCAGGCCGTATTCGTCCCAGAAGACCGTCGCCAGCCGCGTGCCGCTTTCCACCAGCCGCCGCGCCGCCAGACACGACTGGCCGAAGAGCGTCATCCCGTACAGGTCGCGGGTCGCGGCCGGCTCCTTGCGGACGTCGAGCGCGCTGGAAACCTTCGGCGACGTCACCAGCGAGAACGCCATCTCCTGAAACTTCGACAGCGATTTCCCCGCCAGCGAGCGGTCGAGGTCGGTCCGCGTGGCGTCGAACTGCTTCAGCAGCGTTCGGCGGCGGTCCATCCGGCCGGACGACATCCCCGGCAAACGCTGCGTCGCGGACAGCCGGAAATGGCTGTCCCGGGTGCAGCCGAGATACGGCTCGGGCCCGGTGAAGGTGAATTCGCCGTTGGCCCGTGATTTGTGAATCGTCTTCGTGCCCGTCCCCAGGAACTCCGTCCAGATCGGATGGTACGAACTTCCCAGAAACGCCGCGTAGGGCCCGGCGCGGAACGGCTGGTCGCTGCGCTTCGAGCTGAACGGGAACGGCAGCGCGACGTTCTGCACCGTCTGCGCCACGGAGCCGCCCCGCTTCTTGCGGTCGAAGTATTCCACCACCGAACCGAAGTACGGATGATGCCGCGGGTCGCTGGGGTTCAGTTCCATATTGACGTCGATCGCCGGCACCCCCGTCGTGGCAAACGCGACGCCGTGCAGCGGGTACGGGTGCGTGACCGAGCGGACGACCGTCGTGCGGTCCATGATCTTCGCCGTTTCCGGCAGATACTCGCAGACCGGCACGCTCGACAGCGACGACCCGATCGCCTGCATCGTCCCGCGGATTTCCACCGGGGCCTGCGGCTTCATGTCGAACGTTTCGAGCTGGCTGGGCGAGCCGTACAGAAACAGCAGGATGCAGCGTTTCGCCTTGCCGAACCCCGGCAGATGGGCGGACGACGACGCCCGCGCTTCCGCCTCCAGCAGTCCATGCAGTCCCAGCCCGACCGCTCCCAGGCCGCCGATGCGCAGCAACTCCCGCCGCGTCATGCCGTCACACAACCGTTTGCGGGAACCGTTCAGGCTGAACATGGCGCATCCTCCGCGCGGGTCGGAACATCAACCACGATTGATGTTATCCTACAAACGTTATCGGTCAATCTCAACCGATTCCTTGGTCCTCGCCAAAGTAGGTCCGGTCGGCCCGTCCGGACGTCGGTGGAGCGAAAAGCGTCGGGTTGGGGTCGTGTGTCCAGAATTCAATTTTCCTACTGGATGCTTCAATCGGACGAACGTTTCGAACGGAAAATTGAATTCTGGACACACGACCCCTTCCACGCCCAGGTCCGGTCGGGCCGACACGGACCTACTTTTCTGGGCATCAGAACCAGCGGCGTTTGTCGACCAGCGTCACGGGATCCTGCCCGGCCGCAAACCGCCGCACGTTCTCCAGCAGCGTCGCCAGGTGCCGTTCCGCGATTCGCGGCGACGCGGCGGCCACGTGCGGCGTGATGATCACGTTCTCCATCCCCCACAACGGGTGGTCGGCGGGCAGCGGCTCGGTCTCGAACACGTCCAGCCCCGCTCCCGCGATCTCGCCGGATTCCAGAGCGGCCGTCAGGTCGGCCAGATCGACGATCACCCCGCGGCCGATGTTGATCAGATACGCCGTCGGTTTCATCTGGCGGAACTGTTCCGCCCGGAACAGCTTGAACGTCGCTGGCGTATGCGGGGCGGCAATGACGACAAAGTCCGACTCGGCCAGCAGTTCGGGGAGCCGGTCGGTCGGCCGGACGTCGTCAACGATCCCCGGAACAGAACGGCAGACGGGATCGACGCCGCGGATCGTCATTCCAAACGCGGCGGCGCGGCGGCAGATTTCCGCGCCGATGTTCCCCACCCCGACGACCCCCAGCGTGCAGTCGGCCAGATGCAAGTGCCGGCGGTCGATCGCGCTGACGAACGCCGGCCCCGCCGCGAACGTCGAGCGTTCGTCCTCGCCGCCGACGGGTGCCCACCGCGCCTGCTGTTGCAGCCGCAGATACCGGTGCAGATTGCGCGCGAAGCAGAGCACGAACCCCATCACGTGGTCGGCGATCACGTCGGAGAACAGCCCCCGCATGTTGCTCAGTTGGCAGGGATGCTCGATCAATTCCGGAAACAGATAATGTTCCAGGCTGGCCGTCGGCGACTGCACCCATTCGAGGCGAGTCGCGGCGGCCAGCAACTCCGGCGTGATCTTGCCGAAAAACGCATCGGCATCGACGATTCCGCGCAGAGCCGTCGCGGCGTCGGGCGCGTTGACGACGCTCATCCCCGAGGCCGCCTCGCGCACCTGCTTCAGCCTCGGTTCGTCGATGGCGGGGAAGATGAGCAGTTTCTTCTGAGATTCGGGATTCGCAGACATCGGTGGGGTCGCAGAGTCGAAGGTCGGAAGGTCGAAGAGTCGCAGGTCGAAATCCGCGAGCGTCGATCGCTCCTGGTTGAGTACTGAGTACTGAGTACTGAGTACTGAGTACTGAGTACTGAGAGCGAATGCAACGGACCTTCCGACCTTCCGACCTTCGACTTTCCGACCTTCCGACTTTCGACTTTCCGACTTTCCGACTTTCCGACCTTCGACCTTCGACCTTCCCTCGGCGAGCCGTCCCCGCGCCGAATCTGGAACGATTGCGTCGTGTCTGTCAACAGCGGATCGGCGGATTGCGACCGGTTTTCAATTTCGAAATTTTCACGCTTGCCCTTCCAACGAACCTGCGTCAGAATGGCCCGTCATGTTGCTCACCGCAACCACGTCGAAGGTTGAACGTCGGAAAGAGGAAGGTCAGCGTCCCGAACATCGCACACCGGACTTCAGACGTTTGACCTTCGGACCGTCGACCTTCAGACCCACGCACTTCCACCGCAATTCCAATCGATGAGGCGGCACAATGCAGATAATTTCCCGTCGAGTGAATCAGGGCATCGTCATCGGCGCGGAGACACAGATTACGGTACTGGAGATCGAACACAATTCCGTCGAACTCGAAATTCGCACCTTCAACGACGATCGGGACTCCCGTCGGGTCGTGCGGCTGTACCTCGAGCCCGACGATGCGGACGAGTCGTTTCGCGACGACGTCCCTTGCGAGCTTCCGGTCCTCGCCGGCGCTCGCTGAACGCGGGCCGGCGCGCCGCTGAAATGCTGATTCGCAGGTCCGACCGGCACCCTGCAGCCACGCCGGGCGTACCGTCCGCCCTGCGGATGCCGGTCGCCGTTTGAGCTTCCCAAACGCCTGCCCCGTCACCTATTCTAAGACCGTCGGGAAGCGCGTGCGGTACGCGCCGCTGTGCCCGAAGCTGCCGGTCTGTCACGGCGCTGGCTGCCGGCAGAATTGAAAATTGAAAAATGAGAATTGCAAATTGAAAAATAACCCGTCGCCGCTGTGAACGCCAATTTGCATTTTTCAATTCTCAGTTTTCAATTTTCAATCTCCCTCCGACCGCCCCCCTATGGACCCCCGGTTCATCCGCAATTTCTCGATCGTCGCCCACATCGATCACGGCAAGAGCACGCTGGCCGACCGGTTGCTGTTGAAATCCGGGGCGATCACCGAACGCGAGTTCCGCGACCAGGTGCTCGACGACCTCGACGTCGAGCGGGAACGCGGCATCACCGTCAAGGCCCGCACCGTCGCGCTCAACTACACGCTCGACGGGCAGACGTACGAGCTGAACCTGATCGACACGCCCGGCCACGTCGACTTCCACTACGAAGTCTCCCGTTCGCTGGCCGCCTGCGAAGGGGCGCTGCTGCTGGTGGATGCGTTCCAGGGCGTGCAGGCGCAAACCGTCGCCAATGCGTATGCCGCGATCGAGGCCGATCTGACGATCATCCCCGTCGTCAACAAGATCGACCTGCCGGTCACGCGGGTCGACGAAGTCCTGGAAGAAATCGAAAACATTCTCGGCCTCGACCCCTACGAGGCCCTCCGCGTCAGCGCGAAAAAGGGAATCGGCACCGACGACGTCTTCAAAGCCATCATTCACCGCATCCCGCATCCCGCCGGAAAACCGGACGACCCGCTGCGGGCGCTCGTCTTCGACAGCAAATTCGACCCCTACCGCGGCGTGATGACCTACGTCCGCGTGAAAGAGGGCACGATCCGCAAGGGGCAGAAAATCCGCTACATGAAGGAAGGAACCAGCTACGAAGTCCTCGAACTCGGCCAGTTCCGCCCCGCGATGACCGCCTGCGATTCCCTCGGTCCCGGACAGGTCGGCTACATCCTCACCGGCATCAAAGACCTCGGCAAGGTGCACGTCGGCGATACGGTCGCCGACCCCGCGAACCTGCCGGCCAAGGCGCTGCCCGGCTACCAGGTCCCGCAGCAGATGGTGTTCTGCGGCATGTATCCCATCGACGCCACCGACTTTGAGAAGCTCCGCGAGGAATTGCAGAAGCTGGGGATGAACGACGCCAGCTTCTCGTTCATCCCCGAAACCAGCGACGCGCTGGGCTTCGGCTTCCGCTGCGGGTTCCTCGGCATGCTGCACATGGAAATCATCCAGCAGCGGCTCGAAGGCGAGCAGAACATCGACCTCATCCAGACCGCCCCCAACGTCACCTACGAGATTCTGAATCGCGGCGGCGAGGTCGTCCGCATCGACAACCCGCAGGAAGTTCCCGACGCCGGCCAGATCGACGAATTCCGCGAGCCGATCGCCCGCGTGAACTTCATCACCCCCACCGACGGAATCGGCGCGATCATGCAGCTCTGCGAAGACCGCCGCGGAATCTACAAAAGCACCGAATACCTCGGTCCGCAGCGGGCGCAGATCGTCTACGAATTGCCGCTGGCCGAAATCATCTACGACATGCACGACAAGCTGAAGTCCGCCACGCGCGGCTACGGCACGATGGACTACGAGATCATCGGCTTCCGCCCGGCGGACCTGGTGAAGATGGACATCCTCGTCAAGGGGGTCAAAGTCGACGCCCTCTCCACGATCGTGCACCGCGCCAACGCCGACAAACGCGGCCGCTCGCTCGTCAGACGCCTCAAGGGGGAAATCTCGAAGCACATGTTCGAAATCCCCCTGCAAGCCGCCATCGGCAGCCGCGTCATCGCCCGCGAAACCATCTCCGCCCTCCGCAAAAACGTCACCGCCAAATGCTACGGCGGCGACATCACCCGCAAGCGCAAACTGTGGGCGAAGCAGCGGGAAGGGAAGAAACGCATGAAGCAGTTCGGGGAGGTGGAGATCCCGCAGAAGGCGTTTCTGTCGGTGCTGGAAGCGGGGCGGGACGACTGATCCACCGCCCGCTCGCGGTTTCGCACGGGCAACGGATCTCGCCTCGGCCGGGTGCCGATACTAAAATGTCATCTGGTACTTTTCGAAACGGCATCCCCGTAACCCGCAGCCATGCTCACGTCGTTTTCCGTTCGCAGTTTCCGATGCTTTACCGAGCTGACGGTTGAACCGCTCGAGCGGATCAACCTGATTGCCGGGATGAACAACGTCGGGAAAAGCTCGCTGTTGGAAGCGATCATTCTGCATTGCATCCCAGACAGGCCGCGGCTGTGGGTGAAAGTCCATAAGCTGCGCGGCATTCCAGATCCGCTCGAGTCGATCGAAGAGATCGCGGAATGGCTCTTCAATCAGGCTCTGGTGGATCGGGAAATCGCGATGGAGAGTCGCGACTCTGAAGATCAAACGAGAGCCACGTCGCTGCGTCTCATCGAGGCAGCAGATTCGAGAATCAAGTTCTCCGATCTTGAAAAGACGATCGCACAGTACGCGCCAATGTTGGCTGGAGCCGACGTCCCGAGACTCATTCTTCGATATTCGATCGATGGAAGGGTGTACGAGTCGGTAGTGTCGGCCGCAAAAATCAAAGGACAGTCGCCACAATCGCTGGACAGTGTGGCGCCAAAAAAAATCCGGACGCTGTTCATCGGTTCTCTAGTGTCGGACGAAGACCGGGACGTCGCAAACTTCGAGGCACTCGACAGTCAGAAGAGGTTGCACGAAATCCTTCCGGCGCTTCAGGAACTGGAACCGGATCTGCATCGGTTGTCGCTCCTACATTTCGCCGGCAAACCGCGGATCCACGCCGACGTTGCTCGACTCCGAAAGCTCGTCCCTCTTTCCGTTATCGGTGAAGGATTTCGCCGGCTGCTTTCGATTCTTGCGGCGATCGCCAACGTGCCGGACGGGATCGTCTGCATTGACGAAATCGAAAACGGACTGCATTACTCCGTTTTGCCACGAATCTGGCGCGCCATCGCCCAAGCGGCGCGGCGGGCGAACGTGCAGATCTTCGCGACGACGCACAGTTGGGACTGCCTGCGGGCGGCGCATGAAGCGTTTTCCGGCGACGGGATCTACGACTTCCGGCTGTTTCGCCTGGACCGCATCGGCGATCGGATCACGGCCACCGCTTACGACCGCGAATCGCTGGAATCGTCGCTCGAACTGGGATTCGAGGTGCGATGAAATATCAACGTGGGCTGCCGATCACGAAGCCGAAACTGTTGGTCGGTGAGGGAGTCGATGAGGTTTACTTCTTTGAGGCTCTCGTTGATTTTCTGGGAATCCCGGACATTCAAGTCGAGCAATATGGAGGGAAATCGAAACTCCGCGACGGACTCAGCGGTCTGATGAAGCGATCGGGCTTTGCCGCGAAGGTCGCGTCTTTCGGAATCACTCGCGACGCCGATTACCCCAACGATCCCGCCGCCGACGTGATGACCGCTGCGCCGAGCGCATTCCAGAGCGTTTGCAGCGCGTTGAACCACCTCGGCCTGCCTGTTCCGACGGCCCCCGGTGCGACTGCGACCGGAACGCCGAACGTCACGGTCTTCATCCTGCCGGACGGAACCAATCCCGGTATGCTCGAAGACGTTTGCTTGAATTCCGTCTTGGCGGATCCGGATTTCGGTTGTCTCGCCGATTTCTTCGACTGTGTGGCAAAGCGATCGGGAAACTCACCGGCACGACACATGAAGGCCAAGGCTGATCTGCACGCGTGGTTGTCGACTCGCCTGGTCCCGGACCTGCGACTGGGTGAGGCTGCCCAATCCGGTTACTGGGACTGGAATCAACTCGCATTCGCCGATTTGATCCGCTTCGTCCAGTCACTCTGACCCGACGCCGCTTGCGGCTTCGCATTAGCGACTCACCCGCCCGTCAAATCCCACTCCCCGCATGCTCCGGCAGATGATGGTCCATCGTCAGCGCCGGTTCCGCCTCCACGGTGCGGCCGACGATTTTCGCGGGGACGCCGGCGACCGTCGTGTGCGGGGGGACGTTGTGGAGGACGACGCTGCCGGCGCCGATTTTCGCCCCGGCGCCGATCTCGACGTTGCCCAGGATTTTCGCGCCGGCCCCGATGAGCACGCCGTGGCGGACTTTCGGGTGGCGGTCGCCGTGCTCTTTGCCGGTGCCGCCGAGCGTGACTTCGTGCAGCATCGAGACGTTGTCTTCCACGACGGCCGTCTCGCCGATGACGACGCCGGTGCCGTGGTCGATGAGGATCCCCTTGCCGATCTTCGCCGCCGGGTGGATGTCGACGGCGAACACTTCCGAGATGCGGTTTTGCAGGTGCCTTGCCAGCGACTTGCGGTCGCGATTCCACAGCCAGTGGGCGATCCGCTGCGACTGCAGGGCGTGCAGTCCCTTGTAGTAGAGCAGCGGCACGTAGAGGTCGTCGGCCGCCGGGTCGCGGTCGCGGGCGGCGCGGACGTCGGCCCGCACGGCCTCGCGAATGCCGGCGTCGTCCTGCAGGGCCTCGTCGATCACCTCGCGGACCAGCATCGCCGGCAGCGTGTCCGACGAGAGCTTCGACGCGAGGTGGAAGCTCAACGCGTCTTCCAGCGTCGCGTGCTTCAACACGACGGCGTGCAGAAAGCTCGCCAGCATCGGCTCGCGCTCGGCCTGCGCGGCGACTTCCTGGAGGATCGTCCGCCAGACGGGGTCTTCGGGGGTCGTCACGTTTTCGGTTCCTTCTGTTTAGCCGCGACTCGAAGGCTTTGCGGAGAGGAGCGCGGCGATTGTTCGCCATCGACGCGGCGCGCTCCTCTCCGAAGACTCCGAGTCGCGGCTAAACGCTCACGCATACCGTTCGTCATCCTCGTCGTCCAGCTCGTCTTCGAAGTCCGGATGCAGCGGGTCCGACGGATCGAAGAAGAAGTCTGCCAGCCCCATCGGAACGGCGTTTCCTCCCAGCGTCGCCGACTTGCGGTCGGCCAGCGACTTGAGATCGAGGGCGTCGTCACCCAGGCATTTCACCAGCGATTCCTGCCAGGCTTCGTCCTTGCTCAGCGGGTGGTCGGGGTCGGCGGCGATGCGTTTGAGGGCGTACCGCAGCACGTTGATGCCGTCGCGGGTCGAAAAATCCAGCTTCAGACCGTGGGCTTCCTGCAGGAATTCCACCGTGAGATTCAGCATCTCCTCGTCGGCGAACGGCAGGTGGTATTGCAGGATCGACAGTTCGTCTTCGCGGCTGGGGTGGCCGAGCTGCAGGGTCGGTTGCAGGCGGCTCATGATGTAGTCGGGGATTTCGAACGTCGATTCGTCGTCGTTCATCGTGACAGCGCAGCGGAAGTTCGGATGGGCCGCGATGGTGATGCCGGCGACGATCGACTCGACATACCGCCGGTGGTCGAGCAGCGGGGCAAGGCTGGCCCAGCTCTTTTCGTTCATGCGATTGCCTTCGTCGAGCAGGCAGATGCCGCCGCGGAGCATCGCCGTCACCAGCGGCGACGCGTGGTACTTGATCGTGCCGCTCTCCGCGAGCACGGGCGTCACCAGCAGGTCTTCGGGTCGGGTGTCGGCGGTGCACTGGTAGATGTAGAGCGGCTGCTCGCGGTGCCGGGCGGCGGCGATCGCCAGCGTCGTCTTGCCGATGCCCGGCGTGCCGACGAGCCGCGGGGCCAGCGGCAGGTCGCGGTCGTCGACGACGATCCAGCAGGCGAGGACCTGCTTGAGCAGTTCCTGCTGGCCGATCCACGTCCCGCTGGATTCATCGGGGCGGGAAAGAGTCAGCGTGACGCCGTCGATCTGGACAGTGTTTGTCATCAGGGCCGGGTCGAAGGTCTGAAGGTCGGAAGGTCAAAGGTCGGACGGTTCGACCTTCAACACGGAATTGTAGCAGTCGCCGACACGCCGGAACACCGCCGCTTGCGGCTTAGCCGTTCTCAAGCGGCACCGGCCGCCTTTCGCCGTTGGTCATCTCCACCGCCACGTAGGTCACCTCGGCTTCGGTCAGCGTGACGAGTTCGCTGTTCCGCTCGGCTTGAACGCGGACGTGAACGGTGATCGACGTGCGGCCGACGCGGACGACCGTCGTCAGGAAGCTCAGCACGTCTCCCACGTACACCGGCAGGTGGAACTCGACGCTCTTCATCGCCACGGTGACGAGCGGATGGGACGTCAGGCCGCGGCGGCGGATGTCGTGGTCCGCCCCGACGGCCCCCGCCTGGTCGATGCAGCTCAACAGCACGCCGCCGAAGATGGTGCCGTGCGGGTTCGTGTCGCGGGGCATCATGCGGACCTTGAGGGCCAGATACGGTTCGGTTGACGGATCGGGCATCGTCGTTCACGCTCCGGTTGTGTTGAATCGAGAACCAAGCAAATGGGACGACCTGCTGGGGCTGCTCGGCGGCCTCCTGTGCCTGGGCATCGCGCAGATCGACGCCGCGTGGGCCGGCTTCTGGACGGTCGCGGGGATTGTGTTGATTGTCTGGTCGGCCGTTTCGTTTCTGCGGCGGCGTTCGCGGGGATAGTCCGTGGCGGACGCTGCCAGCATCCGTGCGGATGCTGGCAGCATCCGCCACGGGTCTAGAGGATTCCTTTCCGAAACTCGCGCAGGATCGCCACGGTCTGTTCAAACTCGTTCGGCACCGATACGGGACCGTTGGCGTTATCGACGGATTTCACGCCGTATTCCGTCAGATACGAATCCACGTCGGTCCCGCGCGACGAATGATACGCGACCGTCGCGTTCGGGTCCTTCAGTTGATGCCCCGTCAACACGCAGGCCACGCGGTCGGAGGGGGCGATGACCCCCTGCTCTCTCAGCAGCTTCAACCCGGCGACCGACGCCGCGCTGGCCGGTTCGCAGCCGAAGCCGTTGGCGCCGACCTGCGCCTTCGCGTCGAGGATCTGTTCGTCGCTGACCTGCCGGACGACGCCGTCGCAGACGTCCAGCGCCCGCAGGCATTTGACGAGATTGACGGGGCGGTTGATCTGAATGGCCGTGGCGAGCGTGTGCGCCCGGCGGTGTTCCTCATCCATCGTTTTGTAGAACCGGCCGATCGCCGGGTAATCCGGCCGGCCGGCGTTCCAGCGGAGTTGCTGTTCTTCATAGATTTGATACAGCGTGTTCGCGCCGGCCGCGTTGATGACGGCCAGCCGCGGGATGCGGTCGATCAGCCCCAGCGCATGCAATTCCGCCAGCGCCTTGCCGAACGCGCTGGAGTTCCCCAGGTTCCCGCCGGGGACGACGATCCAGTCGGGCGGTTCCCAGTCGAGCCCTTCGAGGATGCGGTAGATGATCGCCTTCTGCCCTTCCAGCCGGAAAGGGTTGACGCTGTTGCACAGGTAAATGCCTTCCGCGGCGCAGACGTCGCGCACGAGAACGAGGGCGTCGTCGAAGTCCCCCTGAATCTGGATCGTCAACGCCCCGAAGTCGAGCGCCTGCGAGAGTTTTCCGTAGGCGATCTTCCCGCTGCCCACGAACACAATCGCCTGAAACGCCCCCGCCGCCGACGCGTACACGGCCAGCGAGGCGCTCGTGTTGCCGGTCGATGCGCACGCGGCCTGCTTCGCCCCGACCATCCGCGCGTGCGTGGCGGCGGCGGTCATGCCGTTGTCTTTGAAGCTGCCCGACGGGTTCAGCCCTTCGTATTGCAGGAACACGCCCCCGGCGTTCATCCCCGCGAACCGCGCGATGCCGTCGTTCGCTTGCAGGATCGTCTGCCCCTCGCCGATGGTGACGACGTGTTCCTCCGCCGCGAACGGCAGCAGCTCGCGGAACCGCCACACGCCGCTGAAATCGAGCGGATTGCGGCCCTGGATGGTTTCGCCGCGACGCATCCTTCCGGGGTCGCGGCGCGTCCCCCAGCGAGCTTCGAACTCGCGCAGCGACGAGGGGACGCCGGCGCGGTCCCAGTCGTAGGTCACGTCGAGCAGCCCGCCACACTGCGGGCAGGCAGTCAGCACCTCGTCCACCCCGAAGCGGGCGGCACAGTCGGGATTCAGGCACGTCTGCTGCGCGACGTCGGTCGCAGTCGAGCGGGAAATGATTTGGCTCCAAAGAGTATTGCGGTCAGACGCCGGATCAATGCGCCGGCGGCGGCGCGTTCTGGAACGCCCGGTTGCGGAACAGGAAGTCGATGATGTTCCCTTCGTGCGGCTGCAGCCAGTTGAGCTGGATGGTTTTCACTTCACCGATGTTGAGCCGGTCGATGTTCGTTGCGTCGAGCAGCTCGCGCTGGAACTTCTGGTCGTTGGTGAGGGCCGAGCAGACGAGGGTGTAGCCGCATTTCTTCAGGAACTGCTCCTGCGGGCAGTCGACGACCGAGACGAAGGGGAACATGTACTCGGTGTTGGCCATCGGGTCGTCGGGGTCGGTGACGTGCAGCACGGTGGGGCGGAGGAAGTCGCAGCGTTCGCGTTTGATGAGCCGCTCGCCGTTGCGGTACTTCGCCGTGACTTCGGTGACGTTCGGGGATTTGCAGCCCTCGTCGATCTGCGTGCTCATCGCTTCGGCGGCGCCGGGAACGGTGAAAGCGGCCAGTCCCGACGTGGGGTCGTCCATTGGCTTCGGTTCGATGGGGCCGAGGCGTTTGGCGAGGGCGTCGGCGATTTCCTTCCCGTGCCGGGGGACCCAGATGCCGGAGCAACTGATGCAACTGCGGCCGCTGTTGACGTAGACGCTGTCGGCCATCAGGTCCAGGTACTTCTCCCACCCGTCGACCTTGTCTTCGCCGAGGACGATCTTCGTGAAGCCGGGGCCGTGGGCGGAGACCTTCGGGTTGCCGTGGTAGCGTTCGATCGTGGCCAGCCCGCCGAAGATGACGCTGCGTTCGCAGGCTTCGAGCACCGCGCCGCCGAGTTCGGCCCCCTTCTCGGTGCGGCCGGGATACAGGCAGAACGCTTCCCGCGGCACGCCGGCCTGGGCGAAGGCTTCGTACATGCGGTACGGCGTCCACGGTTCCTGCGGGCCGGGCTTCATCACCAGGCCGATCTGCAGCGGAATCACCGGCAGCCACAGCGTGTGCACGCCGGGGCTGTTGGAGGGCAACACCCAGCCGGCGGCGTTGCAGTTGGCCTGGTACGAAACCATCACGCCGCGGGCTTCCTTTCCGTAGCCGTTGCTGAGGATGTCGAACGGCAGGCCGCGGGTGAGCGCGTCGAGAATCTTGCCCATGTTCTTGAGCACGAAGGCGTTTTTCGACATGTTGAACCGGCACATGTGCTCCGGCAGCCCGGTGGTGGCGGACTGCATGCGGCAGAAGTCGTCCGGCGACTGCGTGCCGTTGCCCAGCGGCAGCGTGCCGGTCTCGTACAGGTCGGCGGCATTCGCGCACATCTCGATGAGTTGCTCGATGGAGAACTCGCGGAGAATCTCGCGGGCCTTGCGGGCCTTGCGCATGTCCATCTTGATGATGCCGCCGTTAGCCTCGTGAACCTGGGCGAGGGTTTCGCCGGTTTCGAAGTTGACGACGTCCATTTTTTCCATGGACTCGTAGGGTTTGCCCCAGCGGACGACGGGGATTTCGAGCATCACTTAGTCCTTTCGGGTTGACGCAAAGGCGCGGAGATCGCAGAGGTTCGCAAAGAAGGAAGAGGAGGGAGGTTATTCTTCGAGGCCGTTGACGACTCGGTTGATTCCGTCTTTCAGAAGGCGTTCACCGAAGTTGATGACGAGGCCGAGGCGTTTGTCTGTGATTTTCAGGTGAGTCAGGCACTGGGCGCAGAACACGGGATGGAAGTCGACGAGCGATTTGCATTCGACGATGACGCGATCGTCGACCAGGACGTCGAGGCGGTACTTCTTGTCGAGCTGGTGTCCCTTGTAATAGACCGGCAATTTGATCTGGCGGGCGACTTTGATTCCCTGCTGCCGCAGTTCGAAGCACAGGGCTTCCTCGTACATGTCCTCAAGCAACCCCGGCCCAAGCTCGCGATGGACCTCGATGGCGGCTCCGATGATGACTTTGCTCAGTTCGTTCTCCGTCATCGGGCACTCCCGAATCAAACCACCGGAAGATCTCAATCGATTCTTGCCTTCTCCCTCCTTTGCGTTCCTTCGCGATCTCTGCGCCTTTGCGTCAAATCCCGATGGTCAGTATACCCCCACCGTCGTCGCCGTCGCCAATTCGTGGAACGGTCGCGTGCCGCTCACGCCGTCCCAGGGGTATTTTTCGTGCGGTTTTTCGCGTTCTCCTTCGTCGCGCTCCATGAAGCCGGGGATGAACAGTTCCCACGTCAGCGTGTAGAGCTTCACGCGGCCGGTGCTGCCGTAGGGAACGATCTTCGAGTAGTCGTCGAAGTCCACCACTTCGACGACGGCCCGCGGCTGCGGGGCGTAGTAGGTGATTTTGTAGTTGTCTTCGGGGATGAACGGCTTGCCGCAGGCCAGGCCCATCAGCGTGTTGCCGTAGGTGGGGGTGATGTAGACGTTCGGGCCGAGCAGTTCGTCCTTGCAGAAGCGGTACCACTGGGGTGTGAACTCGGTGCCGCCGGCGAAGATGCCTTTGATGCCGGCTTCCTCGATGCTGGTCCCCTCGTCGATCAGCCGCAGGGCGAGGGCTTCGAGCAGCTTCGGCGTGGCAAACATGCACTTGACGTCGTGCCCGGCGTTGAGAATCGTCACCGCCTGGTCGATGACGTGGGCGCTGTATTCCTTCACCTCGTCGATCTTCCCTCGCTTCAGCAGCTTCACGACCCACCGCGGGTCGAGGTCCACGCAGAAGCAGATGCCGCCGCGGAACTGGCACAGATGCTCCACGGCCAGCCGCAGCCGCCGCGGGCCGGACGGGCCGAGCATCAGCCAGTTGCTGCCGCGGGGGAACGATTCGTCCGGCAGCGTCTTTGAAAATTCCTCGTAGTCGATGCGGAAGTCGTCGACCACGCAGCGGCTTTTCGGCGTGCCGGTGGTGCCGCCGGTCTCGAAGACGTACTTCCCCTTGTCGTGCCACTTCCGCGGCAGGAACCGCTGCACCGGCCCGCCGCGCAGGTCGTCGTCCTCGAACAGGGGGAACTTCTTCAGGTCGTCGAAGCTGGTGACATCGGTCAGCGGGTTGAAGTCGAGATGCTTCCCCTTCTCCAGCCAGTATGGTGCGCCGTCTTTGGGGTCGAAGTGCAGCTTCACGACGGCGACGGTCTGCTCGTCGAGCTTCTTCTTCGCATCGGCAGCGAGGGAATCGAGGTGCGCGTCACTCACGGGGGTCATCTCCGGTTGCGGGCGATTTATCAGCCGGCGGGCGCTAGCCCCCGGTTGGCACGGCTCGCGCATCGAAACCGGGGGCTAGCGCCCGCCGGCTGATTGCGAAAGGCCCGACCGGGCCGTTGCCGGCCGGCCGATTGCGTGCGGGAAACAGCCTATGATAGGGCCGGCGGGGGGTTTTTCAACGATGTGCGGCGTGACGGTGAACGACGGGGCGACTATACTTCGCGACTGCGAAACGGGCCATGTTTATTCGGCTTCGACATGACGATCTCGACACTTCCGATCCTGGAACCAGCCGCGGCGCGCACCTGCCGGCTCGTTACCCTCGGCTGCAAGGTCAACCAGTACGAAACCCAGCTCGTCAAAGAGACGCTGCTGAAGAACGGCTTCCGCGAAGCCGGCGAAGACGAAGCGGCCGACCTGTGCGTCGTCAACACATGCACCGTCACGTCCACCGGGGATTCGAAGTCGCGGCAGATCATCCGGCAACTCGCGCGGAAGAACCCCGGCACGCGGACCGTCGTCATGGGGTGTTATGCGACCCGCGATCCGGACGCCGTGGGGAAACTGCCGGGCGTGTTCGAGGTCGTCACCGATAAACGCGAATTGCCGGATGTCTTCGACCGCATGGGGATTCACGACATCCCCGAGGGCATCAGCGAGTTCGACGGCCGCAAACGGGCCTACGTGAAGGTGCAGGACGGCTGCATTCTGCGGTGCACGTACTGCATCATTCCGTCGGTGCGTCCGGGGTTGCAGAGCCGCTCGCCGGACGACATCGAAGCGGAAGTTCGCCGGCTGATCGACAACGGCTACAAGGAAATCGTGCTCACCGGCATTCACGTCGGCCACTTCGGCGTGGACACGACGCGGGGGAAGTCCGGGCTGCCGCCGTTCCGGTTGTGGCATCTCTTCCGCCGGCTGGACCGCATTCCCGGCGACTGGCGGATGCGGCTTTCCAGCGTCGAAGCGGCGGAGATCCACGACGACTTCATCTCCGCCGCCGCCGATTGCGAGCATCTCTGCCCGCAGTTTCACCCGGCGCTGCAGAGCGGGTCGGAAACGGTGCTGCGGCGGATGCGGCGGCGGTATTCCATCGCCCGGTTCCTGGAAAAACTGCACGCGATGCGCGAACGGCTCGACAACCCGGCCTTCACCACCGACATGATCGTCGGCTTTCCCGGCGAGACGGACGCGGAGTTCGAACAGTCGCTCGACGCCTGCCGGACCGCGGGGTTCATGAAGATGCACATCTTCCCCTTCAGCCCCCGCCGCGGTACGCCGGCGGCGGAGTTCCCCGACCAGGTGCCGCCCGACGTGAAGAAGGACCGCTGTGAGCGGATGGCCGTCCTCGAACGGCAACTCGCCCGCGACTATTACGCCTCGATGATCGGCCGGCCGCTCGAAGTGCTCGTCGAACGCGAGTCGGAAACGCGACCGGGTTGGATGCGGGGCACCGACCGGCGGTACATTCCAGTTGAACTTCCCGGGTCGGTCGCGGATACTGGATGCTTCGTGCAGGCCGTCGGTGTTTTCGCCCACACGCATTTCCTTGAGGCCCGCAAAACATAAGCAGAGGTCGGACGTCAGAGATCGGAGGTCAGCGATCGGCGGATCATGCCTGACCCACTGATCTCCGACCTCCGATCTCTGACCTCCGGTGTCCGAGGTGCCCCGTGTTTCCGCCGGATTACCAGCCGCACTACATCAAGGCCCGCATCGAAGACAGCATCACGTTCGTCGTGTTCCAGTTGTCGGAAGTCACCGACGACGACAACATCGACGTGCTGGGCCGTGAGCTGTTCTCGCTGGTGGACCAGTTCGGCTGCGAAAAAATCGTGCTCGACCTGGCGGGGGTCGGCTACATCACCAGCTCGGTGCTGGGAAAGATCATCTCGCTGCACCGCAAGCAATCCCGCAGCGGCGGCCGGCTCGTATTGTGCAACCTCGAACCCGGCCTGGCGGAAACCCTGCAGACCAGCCGGCTGCTCAGCTACTTCGACGTCGCCGACGATGCGAACGCCGCCGTGGCGTGTCTGGCGGGTTAACCACACGCAATTGGATCCGGCCACGAACCACGGAGCAACGCAAATGGCCCGGCGTGATGAAACCTTCGAACCCGGGGGACGTCTGTTGCTGTGGTTGACGGGCTTGCTGGCCGCCGGAATCCTGCTGGACGTAGCCATCTTCGCATCCGACTGGTCGCAGAAGGGCCTGCTCAATCGCTATGAGGCGGCGGAAAGGCGGTATACCAGCCCTGCGTTCAGGGAAATCTCCAACGAAGAGCTCGAAGCTGGGATTCAGGAAGTCGACGCCCACTACGCCGTCTTGGCGAAGGAAGGGGAAGTCAACGACTTGCGGCAACAGAAACTCGGATATCTGAGTATTACACTGTTCGTCGTGACGGCGATCTTCTTTCTGCGGGCGTTGAGTCGAGCCAACCGCAATGCGCGGGCGATGGGAGCCGACGGAATGCAGTTCACGCCGGGCTGGTGCATCGGCTGGTTCTTTGTCCCCTTCGCCAATCTCTTCAAGCCGTTTCAGGCGGTCCGGGAAACCTGGCGGACCAGCATCGTTACGAGTGGCCATTGGGAGGACAATCCGTCGGCGCCGATACTTGGACTCTGGTGGTTTCTGTGGATCGTTTCCGGAATCCTCGGCCAACTCTTATTCCGCCTGTCGCTGGGGGCGAAGACCATTCCCGAACTTCAGAATGTGACCAGCCTGTCGCTGATCTCTGGCGTTGTCGATGTGCTGCTCGGGATCACCGCCCTCGTAATGATCCGCCGCCTGTATTCGATGCAGCACGAAAAGTACCGCCTCTTCGGCCTCTCCATCACGGCTCCTCCAACAGAGAGTTCGTGCGGGCATTGCGGCGAGATGGTTCCGGCGCTCGTGGGTGACTGCCCGATGTGCGGCGAACCGTTGAGCCCCTCTCCGGGCGATCCCCAATCTGACGCTGGCTCGCGGTGGTAACGATCTCCAAATAACTCACGGCGCTGGTTCGGAGTCTGCCCCACCTTGAACTCCCGAATCACCCGTCGCAGAATGACAGCAACGCTGCGCCACGACCGTACACTCTCGTTCCTGCCTACACGGAGCCCCGCATCATGTCCGCCCGCCGCTTTGCTTTGCTCGCCCCGCCTCTGATTCTGGCATTCTGCGCCGGTCCGCTGGTCGCCGCCGACTTCCCCCAGGTGAAGAAAGTCGAACGCCAGCCCCTCGTCGCCGCCACGAAACGGCTCGTGCAAGCGCTGACCTACGTCGGTGCGCCGCTCAGCAAAGCCGACGCCAAGGCGCTGGAAAAAGCGATGGCCGCCGAAAAAGACGCCGACGCCGTCGCCGGCATTCAGAAAGTCCTCGACAAGTCCGCGCTGGCCGGCGTGCACATCAATCCCGAAAGCCGCGTCAAGGTCTCCGAAGGCCCGGCGAAAAGGGAACTCATCCGCAACGGCTGGCGGTCGTTTCTCGTCAAGGTGCACAACGAAGCCGGCACCAACCCCGTCCTGCTGGCCGACAGCCCCAACGCGAAACCGCTCTACATGCGCGGCAAGGGCGCCCGGCAGAAACCGCAGACGACGCAGAAGCTGGTCCCTAAAGAAGACGTCAAGAACCGCTACCTCGACATCGTGATGTACAACAAGCAGCCGTTGACTGCCAAGCTCACCGGGCTGGAACTCGAATACCGCATCATCCAGCTTTACAGCCGCAGCGCCGGCAAGCGGGAAGCCAAGCTCAGCTTCAACGTCGGCCAGGGGACGCAGGACATCGGTTTTCGCAACGCCGTCCCGATTCTGTTCAACGTCGTCCCCGCCGTGAAGGTCGTGCTCGGCGTGAAGGACTTCGACGACAAACCGGTGATGGCCTCGTTCGTCATCCGCGACAAGTTCGGCCGCATTTACCCGAATCCCGCCCGCCGGCTCGCTCCCGACTTCTTCTTCCACAATCAGATCTACCGGGCCGACGGCGAATCGATCGAACTCCCGCCGGGGGAATACACCGTCGTCGTCAACCGCGGGCCGGAGTATCGCGTCGACACCCACAAGCTGACGGTCAAATCCGGCGTGAAAACGCAGAAAGCCGAGTTCAAGCTCCGCCGCTGGATTCACGCCGCGAAACGGCACTGGTTCTCCGGCGACCACCACGTCCACGCCGCCGGCTGCGCCCACTACGACAGCCCGACCGAAGGCGTGAAACCGGCCGACATGATGCGGCACATCCTCGGCGAAGACCTCAACGTCGGCTGCGTCCTCAGTTGGGGACCCTGCTGGTACACGCAGAAGCAGCACTTCGAAGGCAAGGTCTCGTCGCTCTCCACGCCGCGGTATCTCATGCGGTACGACGTCGAGGTCAGCGGCTTCCCGTCGTCGCACGCCGGGCATCTGTGCCTGTTGCGGTTGAAGGAAGACGACTACCCCGGCACGAAGGTCATCGAAGAATGGCCAAGCTGGACGCAGCCGGTCCTCGCCTGGGGCAAGAAGCAGGGGGCCGTCGTCGGTTACAGCCACAGCGGCTGGGGCTTGGAACTGCCCGATTACATGCCCAACGGCACCCGCAAGTTCCGCAACTACCGCCGCCCGCCGACGGGTTGGAACGGCAAGGCCGCCGACAAGCTCCCCGACTACGCCATGCCGCGGTTCGACGGCATCGGGGCCAACGAGTACATCGTCACCGTGGCCCACGGCGTCTGCGATTTCATCTCCGCCGTCGACACCCCCAGCATCTGGGAACTCAACATCTGGTACCACACGCTCAACTGCGGCTTCCAGGCCCGCATCTCCGGCGAGACCGATTTCCCCTGCATCTACGGCGACAAAGTCGGCCTCGGCCGCATCTACGTCAAAATGCGAGCCGACGGGTTGCATCCCGTCGGGCTCGACTTCGACAAATGGATCGACGGCGTCAAAGACGGCCGCAGCTACTGCGGCGACGGCCTGAGCCACATCTTCGATTTCCGCGTCACGGATCCGTCGGCGCCGTCCCCGCTCATCGGAAAGCGAAAGACGCCGATCGGTACAGTCGCCGTGGGCGAGGAAGGCCACGGCGGGAAGATGAGTCTGCTCAATCTCAACAAACCGGGCAAAGTCAAAGTGGAGTTCGACGTCGCCGCCCTGCTGGCCGCCAAGCCCACGCCGGAAACCGAACGCATCCGCCGCGCCCGCCTCGACCAGAAACCCTACTGGCACCTGGAACGCTGCCGCTTCGGCAACACCAGAAACGTCCCGGTGGAAATCATCGTCAACGGCCAGCCGGTCGCGACGAAGACCATCGCCGCCGACGGCTCCACGAAGTCGCTCAGCGTCGACGTGGACATCAAACACTCAAGCTGGATCGCCGTGCGAATCCTCCCCTCCGTCCACACGAACCCCATCTTCGTCACCGTCGGCGGGAAACCAATCCGCGCGAGCAAGAAGAGCGCCGCATGGTGCCAGAAAGCCGTCGACGTCTGCTGGAACGCCAAAAAAGGCCGCATCCGCGCCGCGGATTTCAAAGCGGCAAAGCTGGCGTATGAGAAGGCGGCGGGGATTTATGGGGGGATTCTGGGGGAGAGCGTGGAGGATTGATGAACGGTCCTCATCCGCTTTCCATTTCATCCACTTGCGGAGACGAAACGATGAGAATTCTCTTTCTCGCGTCGATCATCTGTGGATCCTGCTCGATCGCCTTTGCGGCGGATAAGAAGTCCGATTCAGACCACCACTACATCAAGGCAGAGGTGCTTGGAAAGCTCATCTCAGCGGGCGACCAGAAGAAGAAACTGCCGGCAGTACTGCAGGTGGGCGCGGTGCGGTGGCAACTCCTGCTTCCGAAGAGCAAGAAGTTCGCCGACGCGATTCGTGAACTCGAAGGCAAAGAAATCTGCGTGACCGGTTCTGTCGAAATCCGTCCGACAAGGTCGAAGAGCACAATACGAAATGATCGCACGCATGGGCTGGAATTCTACCTGCGGCTGACATCGATCAAGTATGAAGTGTTGACTGGAAAGCAGCTTAACCTTCAAGTGTTGAATCCAGATTACGTCAAACAAATTGGCCACTACTTCGAAATCATGGATGCAAACAAGAACGGAGAACTGGATCGAGATGAATGGAAAATCAGTAGGAGAATCGGTTCGGCATTTCGCGATGCTGGAATCAGGACCGATCGAGCAATGTCGAAATCAGATTTCGTGAAAAACTACCTTAAGGTTTTCCCAAAAAAGGAATGACGTCGAACACGGTCCGCCCAAGGCGGGGTGGCCATGCTTGCCCAATCGGGGGCCGAACGCCGCGCGGGGGAGTGCCACTGCTTGAGGACTGCCGCGTTGGGTCCGGATTCACCGGTTCGTGTCGTCGGCAGTCCTCAAGCAGTGCCGTTGCGCCGACAGCGTCGCGAACCGGCGATCGCACTGCTTGACGAACGCCGGCGAACCCGAATGAACATTCCCCGCACCCCGCGGCGTTCGTCAAGCAGTGGCACGGAGCGGAGCGAAAGGCGACGATGGTGCTCCCCGGCTCAACCGTGCTAGCGGACCGGCGCGGATTCATGCAGTAGCGCGTACAGGGCATCCGGGGCGAGGTCGGCGCCATTGGGCCAGGCGACCGCGCCGAACTCGTCGACAAACACCTGGGCGAATACGTCGGGGTCGCGCAACGGCTCGAAGACGGGACCGAACAGCCGGTCGCGGAGCGCGATTTCGCCGAAGGTCCCGTCGTCGAAGCGAACGGCCAGTCGAAAACCGTCGAGCGGACGGACGGAAACAACTCGGGGCACGGTTCTTACTCCAGTGGGGCGATCGGGTTCAAGGGTTGGTGGGCTTCCGCGAGCCGCCAATTCTCGCGCAATTCGTCGCGATGTTCCACGGCCCATTCCAGCACGAGGGCGAGGGAGCGGCGGCGCAGTTTTCCCTCACTGACCTGCAGTGTGTCGATGTCGATCTTCGCCGCGTCGTTGCCGTAGTAGACGTGGAAGTGAGGCGGCGGATGATCGTCGAACTACATCCGAATCGAAATGCCGTAGAACTGGCTGATTGTCGGCATGCTTCTTCGGGCCGTGATTCCAGCATTGTGCCCACCGGACGGCGCTGAACCCGGAGCCGGGGACGATGATTCAGACGTCCCTATTCTACGGCATCGGTGCGCCGGCGTCTAAGCGATCCTGTCGGGAAGGGCGGGGTGGCCATGCTTGCCCAATCGGGGGCGAATGCCGCGCGGGGGAGTGCCGTTGCGCCTGCACCCTCGCGAACCGGCGATCGCACTGCTTGACGAACGCCGGCGAACCCGAACGAACATTCCCCACACCCCGCGGCGTTCGTCAAGCAGTGGCACGGAGCCGGTCCTTGGAGTGGACTGCACTCCAAAGTCGCCTTTCGCGGAGCGACAGGCGACGTATAATAACCGTATGGAATCTCTCATCCGCAACGTCCGGGACTTGCAGGCGGACAAACGCCGGTCGCTGGAGGACCTGCTCGGGCGGGAGCTTCACGACGATCAACAGATCTCCATTCGCGTCTTGACGCCCGGCGTGGATCCGGACGCGGAGACGAAGCGGCAGGCGATGGACCGCATCCGCACTCTTTCGGAGAAGGCGGCCATGCATCGTGAGTCGCTCGGAATCTCCGAAGCCGAGGCCGACGAAATCGTCGATGAGGCGATGGCTCACGTTCGCAATCGCCAGGGGCAGTGATGCGGGTCGTGCTCGACACCAACATTCTGGCGCGAGCGTCCTACAGTCCCACCGGCCCGGCCGGCGAATGTCTCGATCGTCTCCGCGACCCCGCTCACGTTCTCGTTCTCTCCACGTTCCTCGTCGACGAACTGGACCGCGTGCTCCGTTACCCCCGCATGCAGCGGTTGCACGGATTGACCGACCAGGAGATCGACGACTATGTCCGCGACGTCGGCCAGGCAGCGGTGATCGTGCCGACCAGCTCATCGACGACCGGGGTCGTCACTACCGATCCCGATGACGACCCGGTCATTGCGACGGCGGAGGGCGGAAACGCCGACGTGATCTGCACGCGCGATCGCCATCTCCATCACGCCGACGTCGTTGACTACTGCCGGCAACTCGCAATCGAGGTGCTCACCGACGTCGAGTTGCTGCAACGCTTGCGGCCGACTCCCTGATCAGTGCCGCCTGACTCGCGCACCACTGTTGCGAACCAGAGTCTGGACGGCGGCGATCCTTCACCGCTCTGGATCGAAACGCGCACTGCATCAGAGCCTGGGCGTCGAAACCGTCCCACCGACACGAACACGAAAACCGACGATCCTCCGGTCGCTGACGCTCCCGGCTCGCCGCTGAGACGTGACAGTCGTTGCTCTTGACGCGCGATTTTCACGCCCCGCGCCTGGATCCGGTTGATTGCCGGGGCTTTTCGGGAGATACTGGGGAGAGATTCCGTGGCGAAAGGCGTCTCTCTCCAGGTCGGTCCCTGCGCGGTGAACGGGATTCCCCGCGCGTTCTGCCGGTTCTTCCGGTTGTGCGAGGTTGCAGCATGAACAGCAGGTTACGCTTCCTTCCGATGCTCCTGGCCGGCGTGCTCGCGGCGGGCGGGGCGACGGCGGTTCTCGGGCAGGCGAAGCCGCCCGTAAAGGCCGACGGCGACAACGCGAAGCTGATCGAGCAGCTCCGCCAGCGGATCGCCCAGCTTGAGAAAGAAAACGCCGCTCTGAAGCAGAAGCAGGCTGCCGGGGCCATCGGCGCGCCGCGGCTGATCGCGTTTCTGGAGTCGTCGTATTTCGGGGCACGGTATTATTCCAGTTCGCAGCCGAAGTTTTTTGCGGCGCGGCTGCTGTTCGTCAACCTGTCGCGGAAGCCGGTGAAGCTCAAGCGGGAAGGCATTCAACTCGTCGCCGACGGAAAGGCGCACAAGCTGGTCGACGTCCCCGCGGCGATGCGGTTCGCGTATTTCTACATCGGGACCCAGCGGCACACGCTGGGAGAGTTGAAGATGGAGAAAGAGCTGACGATCAAACCGGGGGGGACCGGCACGACGTGGGCCGTGTTTCTGAACGTCGCCAAGAAGAACGACGTGCCGAAGATGACGCTGAAGCTGCAGTTCGACGCGCAGACGATCACGATCGACGTCAACCGGCTGGCGAAAGAGCGGATGGGGATGAAGGTGGAACGCATCGGCCCGCGGGGAGGCCTGGGGCTGGTGACGATTGCGGGGGACATGAACTCCGTGAACGTGGGGAGTCTGGTCGACGCGATCAACGACCTGACGAAGCAGAAGGTGGTGCGGGTCGTCATCCGCTGGACGAAAACGGCGGGCAAGCTCGATTCACACATGAATAACTGGATCGTCAACGAAGCCAACAGCTCGGGACGGACCGTGAACCGCTACAATAACTATCCGTTCCCCGACGTCCCGGCGACCATCCGCGAGCTGCACCTGGCGCAGATGCCGAACGCGTCGACCGGCGGCTCGACGACCTATTTCGGGCCGTACGGCAGGGTGACCACGGCGTCGCGGGTGCACAAGACCGACATCGAGGCGGTGACGGCGGCGTTGAAGTCGGCCTACCAGGTCCTTCCCGCCGACGAACTGGTCAAGGAAATCGAGCAGGGGCACCCGTTGACGCGGGCGGCGGCGCTGGTGGGGGGCGGGGGGCGGCTGCCGGCCGAGAAGCTGCCGGTCGTGCTCAGTTACGCCGACGACAAAGACCCGAAGCTGCAGCTTGCCGCGCTGGCCGCCCTGTCGCAGTTCGGGGAACAGGCCGCGATCGACAAGCTGGCCCGGTACGTGCACCACAAGTCGGCGGCGCTGTCGAAGCAGGCGGTGGTCAGCCTGGCGTCGTCGCGGTTCGCGGCGGCGCACCACAAGCTGCTGGCGATGCTCAAGAGCGAGCCGACGGAATCGAAGAAGAAGATCGTGAAGGTCGTGGCGGCCCATCCCCGCCCGATCTGGTCCGAGACGATCTACGAATTCGCGAAGGATCCGAACTCCGGCGTGGGGGCGGATGCCCTGAAGGCGCTGGGGACGATCGGCCACCCGAAGCTGGTCGACGTGCTCGAAACGTCGCTGAAGAGCGGCGACAAGGCGATTCGCGATCAGGCGTTCGTCCAGCTTGCCGCCCGCAGCGACGGCCGCAGCGAGACGATCGCGATGGATTACACGCTCGACGCCCTCAAGAAAGAGATGCCGACGTCGCAGATGTACAACCTGCTGCGGCGGACGAAAGACGCGCGGGCGATTCCGCTGCTGCTGAAACACCTCGACAAGACGAACGGCAGCAACTCCACTCTGATCGACACGCTGGCCACGATCGGCGACGAGTCGGTGGGGGACAAGCTCGCCGACCGATACGCGAAGACGAAAAACGGCTCTGCGAAGTCGTACATCCTGCGGGCGCTGGTCAAGCTCAAGTCGCCGCGGTTCCGCAAGCTGGCCGGCGACGCGCTGATGAGCCGCGACAGCTCGCTGATCAGCGCCGCCTGCGACGGGCTGCGGGAAGACGCCGGCCCCGAGGCGGTCCGGCTGATGGTCGCCGCCCTCGACAAGTCGACCTATTCGCCGGCTTGGTCGTATGCGTCGAGCTCGCTGTCGCAGATCGGCACGCCGGAAGCCCGCGCCGCGCTGGTTCGCGCCCGCGAATCGAAGAACACGTCGAAGCGGGGCTACGCCATCAGCGCCTTGAGGAACCTCGTGCAACGTTCCCCCGGCTACCAGTACATCTACCGGGCGACCGAGAGCATGCGGCAGAAGAAGGTCGACGAGGCGTTGCAGTTCTACAACCTGGCGTTGAAGCTCGACGACGATCTCTCCGTCGCCTACTCCGGCCGCGGCCTCGTCTACGTGCGGCAGAACAAGCTCGCGGAGGCGAAGAAGGATTTCGCGAAAGCCGAACAGCTCGATCCCTACGACATCGACGCCGTCACCGGCTCGGCCCTGCTGCTGGCGCGGGGAGGCAAGCATGTCGAGGCCGTGAAGAAGATCGAGGGCCTCCGCAAGCTGTTTTCGAGCGACCGCCACTACCAATACAACGTGGCCCGCGTCTACAGCAGCGCGGCGGCGGCCGTCGCGAAAACGAAAGATTCCCCCGTCCGCAAAAAGAAACTCGACGAGTACCGCAAGCTGGCGATGAAAGACCTCACGACCCTCTTCAAGAACCACCGCGGCTACTACAGCTTCCCGCGGCCCGACGACGTGAAGAACGAACCCGACTTCAACCCGCTGCGGCCACTGCCGGAGTACAAGAAGCTGTTCAATCCCACGGCCAAGGCGAAGAAGGCCGGCGGGAAGGCGGCGGTCGAGGCGAAGAAGCAGTGACGCAGCGTCGCCGCTTGCGGCTTAGCCGTTCGCCCGGCTAATCCGCAAGCGACCGAGAGGACGTTCGGTGGTCTACCTCAACCGCATCTACACGAAATCCGGCGACGGTGGCGAGACGTCGCTCGGCGACGGTTCGCGCGTCCCGAAGACCGACCTGCGGATCGTCGCCTACGGGACCGTCGACGAGTTGAACGCCGTGCTCGGCATCGCGCGGGCCGAGGCGGCCGACGGAACCACCGACGCGGCGTTGCGGCAGATTCAGAACGACCTGTTCGACCTCGGCGCCGACCTGTGCGTCCCCGAGAACGCGGCGACGGACCCGGAGCGACCCCCGCTGCGCGTGACCGCTGAAATGGTCGCCGCGCTGGAACGCTGGATCGACCGCCTCAACGAGCGCTTGCAGCCGTTGCAGAGCTTCGTGCTTCCCGGCGGAATGCAGGCCGCGGCGCACCTGCACCACGCCCGCACGGTGTGCCGGCGTGCGGAAATCGCGGTCCTGCAGCTTGCCGCCCGCGACCCGGTGAACCCGCAAGTGGCGATCTACCTGAACCGGCTCTCGGACCTGCTGTTCGTAATGGCGCGGTCCGCCAACGACGGCGGGGCGGCCGACATTCTGTGGGTGCCCGGCGGGGGGTCGGCTGCCGGCGGCGCGGGGTGAATTCGTTCAAACAGCGCCGTGGCGGATGCTGCCAGCATCCGCGCGGACGCTGGCAGCGTCCGCCACGGGGCCCGTCATTTCGCCGCAAAACCGGCGAATTCGCGGGAAACCCTGATAGACTTGCCCTCGGTCGGCAATTTGCGCCGAACATTTCTCCATCCAGCCGGATATCCTCGTGGGGCATGTTCGTCCCTTCGACGCCGACTTCCGCCGATTCCGTCTCTTGGACACGGCCCCTTTCCCCGCGAACAGGCCGCGACGATGATCAATACGAAACAGGTGTCTTCCTTCCTGATTTCGTTCGGCGTCCACTTCGCGCTGCTGTTCGCCCTGTTTTTCTTCACTCTCCCCGGCTCGGCGCGGGACGCGCTGTTCGCCATCGATTCGGTGCTGGAGCCGGAAGACCGCGACCGCATGGACTTCGAGAAGAAGCTCGACGAGGTGCAGAAGCCGGCGATTACGTTCAACCTGCAGGCCGGCAGCGCGTCGACGAAGGTCGGCGGCCGCGCGACCGCCGTCGCCGCCCGCGACAAGATCGTGGTCGAAAGCAAGATCGAGAATCCGCAGGTGCGGTTCACGCCGTCCGACGTGTTCGTCCCCGGCCAACAGACCGTCGCCGACGATTTCGGCTCCGAACAGGTGCTGGGGAGCTCGCAGTCGCTCGTCCGGGGGTACGGCGAGGCGCTCGACCAGTTGACGCAGGAATTGATCCGCCTGATGCGGAACGACAAGCTGCTGGTCGTGTGGCTGTTCGACGAATCCGGCAGCATGAAGAAGGACCAGAAGGAGATTCAGGAACGCATCGGCCGCGTCTACCAGGAGCTGCGGATCGTCGACCGCGAGGCGGAACGGATCGGCATCTCGAAGCAGATCCGCGGTGCGGGACGGAAATCGAAATCGTTGTTGAGCGAGGTGATGCTGACGTCGATCGTCAGCTTCGGGAAGGACTACCACCCGCAGACGCGGCGGCCGACCTCGGACCTGCCGACGATTCTCAAGGCCATCGGCGGCATCCCCGTCGACGAGTCGGGGGTCGAGAACACCTGCGCCGCGCTGGTGCGGGCGATCAGCGGGCACAAGCTGAGCGCCGCCCGCGGCAAGCGCAAGCTGGTGCTGATCGTCGTCAGCGACGAATCGGGAGACGACGGCGCCGGCGTCGAGTTGGTCATCAAGCAGGCCAAAGGTTCCAGGGCGCCGATCTACATCCTCGGCCGCGAAGCCGCCTTCGGGTCGATGTTCGCCTATGTCCGTTGGCGGCAGCCGGAGACCGGGCACTGGAAGTTCCTGCCGATCCGCCGCGGGCCCGAATCCCCCTTCCCCGAGCTGCTGCAGCACGACGGGTTCCGCCGCCGGCACGATTCCCACATGAGCGGCTTCGGCCCCTACGAGCAGGTGCGAATCTGCCGCGACACGGGAGGCATCTTCTTCCAGTTGCCGCACGAAACGCAGGACCTCAACGACTACGAAGCCTACAAGTACGCCGCGCTGGCCATGCAGGAATACAAACCCGACCTCGGCCGCCGCTCGGGATACGCCCTGCACCGCGACCGCAGCAAATTCCGCCGGGCGATCGCCGAAGTCGTGGCGATGCTCAACCCATTCGAGAACAAAGTCAAAGGGCTGGAACTGCCCGACCCGCGGTACCAGCGGTTCAACACGAATCCCGCGCATTTCGGGCCGGAAGTCGCCCGCCGCGGCAAGCAGATTCTCGCCATGTTGACGGTCTTCGAGCGGGCGATCCGGCACCTGGAAGGGGTGAAATCGCTCCGCGATCGCGAACCCTCCCGACGCTGGCGGGCCAACTACGACCTCGTGCTCGCCCAGCTTTACTGGTACCAGTTGCGGCTGTTCGAGTACGGCATCGGCCTGGACCAGTTCCTCCGGCTGGAACTGGCCAACCGCATCACGAACAACCGCAGGCACAACCGCTGGTTCGTCCGCGAGGACGGCCGCAGGATGGTCCTCCCCGACGAGCAGAACCGGAAGCGGTTCAAAGTCGCACCCGAGGAGCTTCAAGCGAAGAAAGAGTTCGCGCTGCAGCGGCTGCGCGAGGTGGAAGAGCGGCATCCCGGCACGCCGTGGGCCAGACGCGCCCAGTGGGAGTCCCGCCGCCCGTTCGGGGTCACGTTCGGCTCCTACTACCAGCCCCCGCCGAAACCGGGCAAGCCGCGCCCGCGACGGAAGCTGACGCCCGTTCCGAAGCTGTGAGCATTTGGAGTGCGGTGATCCTTCGCCGCTTTGGATCAATTCATCTGCGACGCTGTGCGCTCCGTGCCGCTGATCCAAAGCGGTGATGAATCACCGCACTCCAAAATCACGCAGCGTCGTATTCCGAAATTCGATTCCGAATCGCGAACTGTCCTCGGAGTTCGTCGTCGGCGGTCAGGCGATACCGCATCACGTAGGCGTCTTCTTCGGTGTCGTCGTAATGCCGCCGCAGCACGCAGACGGCGTTAAAGCCGCAGTTCCGGTAGAACAACTGCGCCGGCAGGTTCGACTCGCGGACTTCCAGCACGATTTCCCGCCGCCGCTGCTGCGAGAGCTTTTCGATCAGCCGGGCGATCATCTGCGTGCCGACCGACTGCCGGCGGAAGTCGGGGGCCACCGCGATGTTCAGCACCCGTAGCCGGGCCTTGTGCAGCTCGTAGATGATGAACCCCGCGACGCGGTGCTCGTGCTCGGCGACCATGCCGATGCAGTTCCGCTGCCGCAGACAGCACAGGAAGTTCTCTTCCGTCCACGGGTTTTCGAAGCTGGCCCGTTCGATGTCGAGAACCTCGGCCATGTCCCGCCGGATCAGCCAGCGGATCTGAACGTCCAGCCGCGTCCGTTGCGCCGGTTTGAATTGCATGACGGCCTCCATGCCGGAATGGATGTCGCGAGGGCGGCAACCCCGCCCGGATTCCCACGGCCCCAGCGCGACGGCGTGGAACCACGGAAATGGGCGGGGAGAATAGCAAATGGGAACCGGAGCGTACAGGGGAATTCGGGGCGGTTGTTTCCGCAGTTTTCACCAATCCGATGCGTCCAATCACTCGGAATCCGACAGGCGGAGGCCCCTGCCCGACCCGATATCCCCGGTTGGTGAGGAAGTCGACCGGACATGTTGCTAAACTGAATGGGAACGTGTCACCATTCACCCCGTGTGGGAATGCCAGTTGAACCGTCCACGCCGATTGCTGCCGATGTTCGTCGCTGCCGCGTGCCCGCTGATGATGGCAGCGGCAGCAACGGCTGACGATGTGCGACCCGTCGACTTCACGAACGACGTCGTGCCGCTGTTCACAAAGCTCGGCTGCAACAGTGGCGGCTGCCACGGGAAGGCGACCGGGCGGGGCGGGTTCAAGCTGTCGCTGTTTGGGTTCGAGCCGGAGGTCGATTACGAAGCGATCACCAAGGGAGCGCGGGGGCGGCGCGTGTTTCCGGCGGAACCGTCCCGTTCGCTGTTGCTGCGAAAGCCGTTGATGCAGGTCCCGCACGGCGGCGGCCGGCGGTTCGCCGTCGACGGCCCCGAGCACCGGCTGCTGCGACGCTGGATTGCCGAGGGAATGCCGTGGGGCCGGCCGAATGCACCGCGAATCGCGCGGCTGGAAGTCGTGCCCGCCGAGCGCGTGCTCCGCTCCGGCCAACGGCTGCGGCTGAAAGCGACGGCGGTCTACTCCGACGGTTCCCGCCGCGACGTCACGCGGCTGGTCGAGTATCGATCCAACGCGGCGTCGATCGCCGAAGTCACCGGCGACGGGCTGGTGACGGCGCTGAAGCGCAGCGGCGAGACGGCGATCGTTCTGCAATACCAGGGGCAGATCGCCGTTTGCACCGTCACGATTCCTGTTGTCGATCCGAACGTTCCACGGCCGGAACTGGCGACCAACAATCTGATCGACCGGCAAGTGCTGGCGAAATTGCGGAAGCTGAACGTCCCGCCCTCATCCGCGGCGACGGATGCCGTCTTCCTCCGCCGGGCCACGCTGCAAGTCGCCGGGCGGCTGCCGACGCTCTCCGAGACACAGGCGTTTCTTGCGGATCACGACCCTGGCAAACGGCGAAAACTCATCGACCGGTTGCTCAGCGACCCCGGTTACGCCGACGTGCAGGCCCAGCAATGGTCGGCGCTGTTGCGGAACAAACGCCGCGCTCAGGATAAACGCATCCCCGGCACGAAGGCGTTCCACGGCTGGATTCGCGACTCGTTCGCCCGCAACCGGCCGTTCGACGAGTTCGCGCGGGCAATTCTGACGGCCACCGGCGACGTGAAGTCCAACCCGCCCGTGCAGTGGTACGCGGAAGTCCGCTATCTCGACCGCTACGTCGACGACACGGCGCAGGTATTTCTGGGCGTGCGGATCGGCTGCGCCCGTTGCCATCATCATCCGTTCGAGAAATTCAGTCAGGACGATTACTACGGCCTGGCGGCGTTCTTCGCCCGCGTGGGCCGCACGGGTGGCACGGGCGGAGCCGAGCGGGCGGCGAACGAAACGATTTACGTGAATGCGGCCGGCAGCGTGAAACACCCCGGCTCCGGCAAGATCGTGCCGCCGCGCGGGCTGCGGGGCGAGCCGCTGGAGATTCCCCCCTGCGACGATCCCCGCCGGTCGTTGGCCGATTGGATGACCGCCCCCGACAACCCGTACTTCGCGATGGCATTCGTCAACCGTCTGTGGGCGCAGTTCTTCGGCCGCGGCATCGTCGAGGAGCGGGACGACATGCGGTCGACGAACCCGCCGGCCAACGCGGCCCTGCTCGAGGCGCTGGCGGCGGAGTTCGTGCGGTCGAAGTACGACGTGAAGCACATGGTGCGGCTGATCGGCAACAGCAGCACGTATCAATTGAGCGCGACCCCCAACCACTGGAACGCCGACGAAACGCAGGCCCATTCCCGCTTCTACCCGCGGCGGCTCGAGGCCGAGTTGCTGCTCGACGCCGTCGACGCCGTCACCGGCAAACCGACGAAGTACGACGGCCTTCCCGCCGGCACGCGGGCGATGCAGCTTCCCGACGAGGGGTACAGCAACAAGTTCCTGAAGATGTACGGCCGCCCCGAGCGGATGAGCGCCTGCGCCTGCGAACGCGACGAGAAGCCGACGCTGCGGCAGTTCCTGTTCCTGATGAACGACCGGTTCGTGCTGGAAAAGATCTACGCCTCCGACGGCTACGCCGGCCAGCTCGCGAAGGATCCGCGACCGACGGAGCGGAAGGTCGAGGAACTGTTCCTGAAGGCGCTCTCCCGCAAACCGACGCGGGCGGAACGGGCCCGCGCGAAACGACATCTGGCCGACGTCCCCGACGCCGTCGAAGCGTGGGGGGACTTGATCTGGGCGGTGATCAACTCGAAGGAGTTTCTGTTCGTGCGATGAATGAGAAGGTCGAGGGACAGAAACGTTTAGCCGCGACTCGGAGTCTTTGCGGAGAGGAGCGCTCGGCGTCTACCGCGCGCCCACACCGCGCTCCTCTCCGCAAAGCCTCCGAGTCGCGGCTAAACGGAAAAAATCAACGTACCGAGACCACACGTGACTGAGACGACCACCAATCCCGTCTACGCGCTGACCGCCGCGGGTCCCGACGACGGACAGCTCCTGGAGCAACTGCTGCGGCCGGGGCGCACGTACCTGATCGGCCGCGACGCGACGGCCGATATCGTCGTGCCGTGGGACGACCGCATCTCCCGCCGGCACGCCCGGGTGACGGTGCGCAACGGTTCGGTCGACGTCGAACGGCTCGAATCGGCGAAGAACCCGGTGTTTTTCGAAGGCTTGCAGAAGGACCGCTTCCGCGCGCCGCTCGGCCGGCATTTCGTCGTCGGGGAGACGGTCTTCCAGATCAGCCGGCCCGACACGGCGACGGCGGTTTCGTCCGAAGAGCCGATCCGCCAAGTGACGTTCGACCGCGCCGAGCTGGAGAAGGTCCGCTATCGCGACGCCGACAAACGCATCGCCGTGCTCGCCAACCTGCCGGAAGTCATCGGCGGCGCCCGGACCGAGGCGGAGCTGTTCGATCGGCTGTGCAAGCTGATCCTCGCCGGCGTGTCGATCGCCGATGCCGCCGCGATTCTGGAGATTCCAAAAGATGAGCCGCCGCGACTGCGGCATTGGGAGCGCCGCCGCGAGACCGCCGGGGAATTCCGCCCCAGCAACCGGCTGGTGGTGGACGCCGTCCGCAATGAGCGGCGGACCGTGCTGCACGTGTGGAACGCCCCCGCCGAGGAAGCGGAAGAATACACGCAGATGGCGGAATTCGACTGGGCGTTCTGCACGCCGGTCATCGTGCCGTCGGGCGAGGCGTGGGCGCTGTATGTGGCGGGGCGGCTCGACGTGCCGTATCTCGACGGCCGCACGCCCAGCGCCCAGAGCCTCGACCTGCAGGCCGACGTGAAGTTCACCGAACTGGTCGCGGAGATCATCAGCGCGGTGCGGCGGGTGAACGTGCTGGAGCGGGAGCGGGCGGCGTTCCGGCAGTTCTTCGCCCCGCCGGTGCTCAGCGCGCTGGAAGGCAATCCCGACTTGCTCGAGCCCCGCGAGACCGACGTCACCGTCCTGTTCTGCGACCTGCGGGGCTTCAGCCAGAAGGCGGAAGCGGCGGCCGACAACCTGATCGGGCTGCTCAACCGCGTCAGCTCGGCCCTGGAGATCATGACCGAGCAGATCCACAAGTACGGCGGCGTGACGGCCGACTTCCAGGGGGACGCCGCGCTCGGTTTCTGGGGCTGGCCGATCGCCACCCGCGAAGCGCCGCTCGACGCCTGCCGGGCCGCGCTGGGCATTCGGGCCGCCTTCGACGACATCCGCGCCGATGAATCGCACCCGCTGGCGAACTTCAGCATGGGGATCGGCATTGCCCACGGCCGGGCGGTGGCGGGAAAGATCGGCACCCGCGACCAGGTGAAGATCACGGCGTTCGGACCTGTCGTCAACCTCGCCAGCCGGCTGGAAGGGATGACCAAAAAACTGCGGGTCCCGATCGCGATGGACGACTCCACCGCCGCGCTGGTCCGCCGGCATCTCGATTCCCACCATGGACGCGTGCGAAACCTGGCGACGATTCAACCCTACGGGATCGAAACGCCGGTACGGGTCAGCGAGCTGGTCCCGCCGCTGGAAGAGTGCCCCGAGCTGACCGACGAGTTGCTGGCGACATACGACCAGGGGGTCGCGCATTTCGAGCAGGGAGACTGGGAGGCGGCCCACCGCTGCTTCCGGAAGATGCCCGAGAACGACCGGGCGCAGGATTTTCCGGAAATGTACATCGTCCAGCACAACCGCATCGCCCCGCCGGACTGGGACGGGGTGATTCGGATGTCGAGCAAATAACGGCGGAGTGATGGAGTGATGGAGTGATGGAGTATTGGAGTGACGCAGATTGACAAACTCGTTTTCGATCACTCCATTACTCCACTACTCCACTACTCCATACTCCACTACTCCGCCTTATTCCGGGAACCACTCGCCGTGACCATCTCCGCCCGCTTCGCTGACTTGCGCTCGAAAGGACAGATGGCGTTCATGCCATTCGTGACCGCGGGCGATCCCGATCTGGAGACGACCGTTGCCGTCCTCCGCGAGCTCGGCGGCCGCGGCGTCGATCTGATCGAAGTCGGCTTCCCCTACAGCGACCCGATCGCCGACGGGCCGGTGATTCAGGCGTCATACACGCGGGCGCTGCAACGGCACGTGCACGTCGACCAGATTTTCGCCGCGGTGAAATCGGCCACGTCGGGGCCGGAGGCGGTGAAGTGCCCGCTGCTGGCGATGGTCGCGTTTTCGATCGTATTTCGGCTCGGGACTGAGCGGTTCCTCAAACAGGCGGCCGACGCGGGGTTCGCGGGGTTGATCGTCCCCGACCTGCCGGGGGACGAAGCGGCCGATTTCTTCGCGGCGACGCGGGCCACGGGGCTGGACCTGGTCCAACTCGTCGCCCCGACGACGCCGGCCGACCGCGTGGAGCGGATCCTCTCCCATTGCAGCGGCTTCGTTTACTGCGTCTCGGTCGCGGGCGTGACCGGCGTGCGGGATCAGCTTCCCCAAACGCTGTCGGAGCAACTCGCCGCGTTGCGGGCAAAAACCGACCTGCCGCTGGCCGTCGGGTTCGGCATCAGCCGGCCGGAACAGGTCGCCCCGCTGCGCGGCAAAGCGGACGGCGTGATCGTCGGCTCGGCGATCGTGCGGCAGTTGGCGGCGATCGAAGGGGAGGGAAAACCGGCCGCCGACGTCATCCGATCCGTCGGCGAACTCGCCGCGGAGATGCTGGCGGCGACGCGTTCGACATGATTCGTCGCTTGCGGTTTCGCACGGGCGCTATCCCGCAAACGGTGTTCAGCGCACCCCGTTCATGTCGCACGACAGCCCGCCCGCCGCGGGGATGTACGTCTGCAGCACGTAGTCCATCACCATGCGGTCGGCGTTGAACCGCCAGCCGAGCGTGCGCACGGCGCGTTTCATGCGGCCGATCCATTGCAGCGGCAGGTCATCCTGGTCGCGGTTGTAGTACAGCGGGATGACTTCCTGCGTCAGCACGCGGTACAGGTCCTTCGCGTCGCGGGCGTCCTGCTTCTCGCTGTCGACATGCACGCGACCGTTGCCGATCGCGAACCCGTTGGCGCCGTCGAACGCTTCGGCCCACCAGCCGTCGAGCACCGAGCAGTTCAGGCCGCCGTTGAGCACGACCTTCTGCCCGCTGGTGCCGGAAGCTTCCAGCGGCCGCCGCGGGTTGTTCAGCCAGACGTCGACCCCCTGCACGAGGTGCCGGCCGAGGTTGATGTCGTAGTCTTCCAGGAAGATGATCTTCCCCTTGAACGGCTCCTGCTGGGCAAGCTTGAAGATCCGCTGCACGATCGCCTTGCCGTGGTCGTCGGCGGGATGGGCCTTGCCGGCGTAGATGAACTGCACCGGGGACTTCGCGTCCTGGAGAATCCGGCCCAGCACGTCGAGGTCGCGGGCGATGAGGTCCGCCCGCTTGTAGGGGGCGAACCGCCGCGCGAAGCCGATCGTCAACGCCGTCGGGTCGAGTGCGTTGTTGAACGCCTGAATCTGCGCGGGGGAATCTCCGCGCAACGCCGCGTACTTCGCCAGCCGGCCGCGGGAGTAGATGATCAGCCGGTTCTTCAACGACTGGTGCGTCTCCCACAGTTCCCCCGGCGTGACGCTTTCGAACCCGGCCCAGACTTCCGGCTGGCCGGTGCGGAGGTACCAGCCTTCCGGCAGCACGCGGTCGTAGATGCTCCGCATCTGGGCGGCCAACCAGGTGGGGACGTGCACGCCGTTCGTAATGTGGCCGATCGGAATTTCCTCTTCGCTCCGCCACGGCCAAAGCCCGGCCCACATCCTCCGGCTGACGACGCCGTGCAGGCTCGACACGGCGTTGGCGCGGCGGCTGAGCTTGAACGCCAGCACGGTCATGCAGAACGGCTCGGAGTTGTTCTGCGGGTCGACGCGGCCCAGCCCCATCAGGCCGTCGCGGTTGAGGCCGAGCTCGTCCCCCAGCGGGCCGACGTGCTCGTCGACCAGCCCCGCGTCGAAGCGGTCGTGGCCGGCGGCGACGGGTGTGTGCGTGGTGAAGACCCCCATCGCCGCGGTTTCGCGGAGGGCTTCGTCGAACGAGAGGCCGTCCTGCTTCATGCGGTTGCGGATGAACTCCAGCGGGGCGAACGCCGAATGCCCTTCGTTCATGTGAATCACGCTGGGCTGAATCCCCAGCGCGGCCAGCGCCCGAGCGCCGCCGATGCCGAGCATGATTTCCTGCCGGATCCGCGTGCGGGAGTCGCCGCCGTACAGCCGCGCGGTGAGGTGCCGGTCTTCGTCGCGGTTTTCGGGAATGTCGGTGTCGAGCAGGAACAGCGGAATCCGCCCCACGGCCACGTGCCACACGCGGGCGAAGATCTTGCCGCTGCGGGTGTCGACCGAAATGACGATCGGCTTCCCTTTGGGGCTGGTGGCGGGCCGGATGGGGAGCGTGTCGTGCTGCAGCTCGCTGTACGACTCCTGTTGCCAGCCCACCTTGTCGATGTGCTGCGAAAAGTACCCTTCGTCGTAGAACAGCCCGATTCCCACCAGCGGAATCCCCAGGTCGGAGGCGCTCTTCAGGTGGTCGCCGGAGAGCACCCCCAGGCCGCCGGAGTAGATCGGCAGCGACTCGTGCAGGCCGAATTCCGCCGAGAAGTACGCCGCCGGCCGCTGCCCGAGAATGCCCGCGTGCGTGGAACCCCAGGTCGTGTGGGATTCCATGTACTCCATCCAGCGGCGGTACGCTCCGTTGATACTGGAATGCAGCACTTCGTCGCGCAGCCGCTGTTCGAGCTCGTCGGGAGTGAATTCCCGCAGCAGCAGCACGGGGTTGTGGGCCAGCTCCTTCCAGCGGATGGGATTGATGACGCGAAAGATCTGGCTGACTTCCGGCTGCCAGCTCCACCACAGGTTGCTTCCCAACGTCCGCAGCTTGTCGTGGACCGTCAGGCCTTTCCCGACCGACGCGCCGTTTTCGATGGTGCACCACGTCGCGGTGCAGACGATCTGCTGAGACTGCTCGCTCATCGAAGCCGCTTTCCGTTGAAGGCCTTCCCGAAGGCGGAAGGCGGAAGGCGGAAGGCGGAAGTAGGACGGCGGCACATCCGCTTTCCGCCTTCCGCTTTCCGCTTTTGTCAGAAACCGCAGAAACCGGGGGCTCGCGCCCGACGGCTGAGCAAAGTATACCGAACCCGGCGAACGGGTCGAGAGCGACCGGCAAATCCGGAAGGCGGACGGCGGCACTTCCGCTTTCCGCTTTCCGCCTTCCGCCTTCGTCAGAACCCGGTCGCCTCCGATGATGCGTCGCCGTGGTCCGATTTCGGACTGAGCGGAAGCGGGATGCGCTCGCTTCTCTGGAAGGGGTTCAGCAGCAGCGTCCAGCCGGACGAACCACCGCTTTCCGGCGGGAGATCGGCTTCGAGGACGACCGATTCCTCCGCGGCCTGCCCTTTGTAGCCGACCGTCTGCACCGCATGATCGGGCGTTGCCGCCCTGGATGGCGCGGCGGCGACGTTCGAACTCCAGCCCGGCGTGGACGCGCACCCGGCGACGGCACCGGCGAGCAGGATGACGGCGAGGGGGGCGTACAGGTGAAAACGACGCATTCCGTTGGCCTCCGTGCCGGCAAATGGGTCGGCGGCCGGGGATGGGGTGTTTCCCGACACCCGGCCTGTCGCATGTGTTGTTTTCGGAAATCGAGAAAACCGGCGAGAAAACAATTCGGCGAAAACGGGCGAGTTTCTCAGGATCGGCAATCGAGCTGGCGCTTTGCGCCAACGACTGGGGAATTTGAGTTGATTAAGGCGATTTCGTTGACTGAGAAGTTATGATGATTGGGCGCTATGGGGGATTCATTCCACGTCCCGCTGCGCGTCAAACGTCAATTCCGGTTCGGTCTGCCCGGTCGGGGCGCCGCCGGCAAACGGCAGGCTGGTCAGGAAGTTGCCGGTCGACTGGCATCCAGCAACCGCGGACAACACAGCAAGCAGGACCGTGCCGATCAGCCAGCGTCTCCACATGACGCGCCCTCTTTCGATTTGAACAGGGGCTTTCCGGACTGTGTCTCGTAGGAAATGCAAGGGAAATGTCCGTCGCGGCGGGAGCGGGTTGATAACACGAATGGAAGGCTGTGAAAAGGGGGATTGGAAAATTAGACGTTTAGCCGAGACTCGAGGGCTTTGCGCAGAGGAGCGCGGGCTCCAACGACGCGCTCCTCTCCGAAGACTCCGAGTCGCGGCTAAACAGTTTATTGTCCCTGCAGCGCCACCCACGCGCGGTTCTGGTAGCTGCAGCGGCAGCCGGCGGAGGCGTCGGGGACGAACACCAGCCCGCCGGCCGGAAGCGAGTTGATCCAGCAACCGGGGCGGATGCCGCCGAAGTTCTCCGTGCCCGCTTTCCGCGACAGGTCCTGGTAGGCCAGCGTTCCCGAGCGGAACAGCAGCAGGTTTTTGGACGAGGAAATCTGTCCGCAGCCGTAGTACCTCTTCATCTTGAACGGCGTCTCGTCGCCGGTCAGCAGGTCGAGCGCGCCGTTCTGCGTGATGATCCGGCGGCCGTTAATCAGGGGACGGGTGATGTAATTCACCTTCTTGTCCCACACGCGGTAGCCCTCGGTCCCGCGGAAGACGGCCATCCGCCCGCCGATTTCCGAGGGGATTTTGAACCGCGTCGACTGATAGCTCATCAGCACCATGTCGTGCGCGTCGCTGAAGGCCAGCACCGTGCCGAAGATGTCTTTTCCATTGGTCCACTTATGTTTGCCCGTTTTCGCGTCGAGCACAACCAGCTTGCCCGTCGGATGTCCTGCTTGCTTCTTCGCCGCCTTCTTCCCGCGGCGTTTCGCGACGCGGTCCAGCCGGTCGTCCTGGGCGAGCGGTCGGTCGATGAGGAACACACGGCCGTCCCCGATGGCGATCGCGTTGTGACGGATGGAATCCTGCGCGTCGTATCGCCACAGCAGCTTGCCGCTCTTCGCGTCGAGCGCAAACAGCGTCTGCGACTCGGTGAAGAGCTGCTTCATCTGCTTGTCGGCCGGTCGCCACGCGTGCCGGATGATGTGGTCCTCGTTGACGATTGACCCGAACAGCACGCCGTCTTCGCTGGCGATGTACCCCCACCGCGACGGTTTGCCGTCCTTGCGTTTCGGAGCGGTGAATTTGCCGAGTTGCTTCCCGCTGGCGGCGTCCAGCCGATAGCAGTCGCCGCCGTAGCGCACGTAGACGCTGTCGCCGGCCGCGCAGAAATTGCCGCCGGTCTGCGAAGCGCCGACGATGTGGTCGGCGTCGTAGGCTTCGAGCACCCCCTTCAAAGGGAACTTCCACAGCGTGCGGCCGTTGTAGGCGTCGACGGCGCGGAGCTCGTCCATTCCCGCCGCGAACAGCCGCCCCTTGTGAAACAGCGGCGACGGTCCCCGCCCGTGTCGTTGCGGCAGTTCGAGATCGACGTCGCGGAACCAGAGGACGGAAAGCGGGCCTTTGACGTCGTCCTCGGAGCTGAGCGTGTTCGCCGCGTTGGAATACAGATGCGACCAGTCGCCGGCGTTTTTCAGCGGGCCGCGGACGACGGCTTTCAATTCGCCGGGTTTGCCGATGCAGACGACTCCGCCCCACGGGCGCTGCAGCCGCTTCGCCTCGCGTCGAGCGGCAGGCGTCAGCCCGACGAGTTTGCTCGTTCCAACGTTTCCCGAAAACACAATTCCGGTTCGCCCTGAAACGACCAAGTTCGCGAAGTACTTCGGCAGGTTGGTCTTTGCCGGGTTGGCGAGATGCACAGTGACGCGCGAGCCATAGACGCCATGTTGAGTCAGCAACTTCCTCGCCGCGGCAACGTTTTTCGGATCGGCATCGATGGCGACGATTCGCAGCTTTGTCTTCCACGCGAGCACCAAAGCGAGCGAACCATCACCGCAATCGAGATCGACGCAGTAGCCTTCGGTGATCTTCGACTTATTGACGATCTCATTCGCGGCGGTGGCAAACATCTCGTCGATCGGCGTCAGGACCCGATCACGTTTCGCCGCCGCTTCCGGCTTAGCCGCGTCGGATCCGAAACAATAGAGCGTGCCTCGATCGGTACTCACAATCAACCGCCCATCGGCGACGGCTAAGCCGCAAGCGGTGCCGTCGACCGACATCGTATTGACGACCTTGCGTTGCTTAAGATCGATCAACGTGATGTTCTTGTTCCCGCCGGAGATCGCGACGTCGCCGGCGACAATCAGCGACGCCCCCCCCGGGACCTTGTCGATTCGCCACAGCGTCGCGTGGTCGTCGACGGTGATGGGTTTCCCCTTGCGGTCCCGCGTCTTCTTCCGCACCTGCTTCAACGCCACCAGCCGGCTGCCGTTGTGATGCAGAATGCCGTCGGCGAATGCGGCAACGGGGCCGTCCCCCAGCCGGGACCGCAGCGCGCCGTTTTCCGTGAGGAACGACGCCCCGCCGTTGTAGATGAAGCGGCCGCTGACCGTCGTCGCCGTTCCGCCGCGGTGCCCGTTGGCCTGCAGGTGGTAGAACAGGAATTTGCCGTCCTTCCGGCTGAACACCGCCGGCACGGCGCGGCCGGTGGGAACGTAGATCTTCTCGTCGTCGGCCGCGAGATACCCCTGGGCCGAAACGCCGCTCGTTGAATACGCTCCGCCGTGCGGCTGGGCCATGAAGATCCCGCCGGACGAATCGTTGACCCACAGCGACTTGCCGCTGATCGGGTCGAGAGCGTAGAGGAAGATCTTCTCCGACTGCCAGATGCCCGCCGCGAAATAGACGACGCCGTTTTTCACCACCGCCCCGCCGCGGGCCGGCCAGCGAGAGGTGATGCGGCCGTTGCCCAGCACGCGGTCGTCGTTCGGCCCGCCGCGTTTCTTCCACAACAGCTTGCCGTCGGCGGCCGCGATGCAGTACAGGTGCCCGTCGTCGCTGACGGCGAACAGCCGGTCTTTCCACAATGCCGGCGCGAAACGGACGGGGCCTTCGGTGTAGAACGTCCATTTCGCTTTCCCGGACGTGGCATCGAGGGCTCGGATCGTCCCGTCGACCGAGTCGCCGAAGAACAGCGTGTCCCCCGCGACAACCGGGTGGAACGCCCGGTCGAACTCCATCCGTGGATCGCGCGGCCACGCCGGCTGCGGGGCGTGCGGCGACCGGTACTGCCAGTGCAGCGAGAGCTTCACCGGCAGCGCCTGCGACGTGAACCCGGTGCGGCCGGCATCGCCGCGGTAGGTTGTCCAGCCGTCCGCACAGACGGCGGAAGGAAGGGCGGCGAACAGAACAGCCGTGAGAATTCGGCTCATTGATGACCTCGATTTCAAGCGACACAGGGAATCGGCGGCTCTATTCTGTGTGCGCTGCGGCGAGAACGCAATTCAGTTCGTAGTGACCGGCTTCAGCCGGTCTATGCGGACTCATCCTCACTCGACCGGCTGAAGCCGGTCACTACGAACGCGTCACACCTCGAACGACTCCCCCCACGCCGGAATCATCGGGTCTTCGTTGCACGTGTCGTGAATCAACGCCGCCAGCGCTTTCGCCGCATCCGGCTCGCCGTGCACCAGAAACGCCTGCCCCACGCCGCCGTGGTCTGCGAGGTGTTGAAACCACCACTTGAAGTCCTCGGCGTCGGCATGCGCGGACAAACCATTCAACACTTCCACGCGGGCGTTCAGCGGGAGCATCTGGTTGAAGATGTGCAGCTTCTCCCGCCGCTCGACGATCCGCCGGCCGAGCGTGTTCTGCGCCTGGAATCCGATGATCACGATCGTGTTCCGCTCGTCGGCGACGGCGTGCTTCAGGTGGTGCCGCACGCGGCCGTTTTCGCACATGCCGCTGGCCGAGATGACCACGAACGGGCCGCTCATCCAGTTCACGGACGCGCTCTCCTTCACCGACTCGATGACGTGCAGTTCCGGGAAGTCGAACAGGTCGTCGTCGCGGTGCAGGATGCGACGGGCGTCGGCGTCCATGATGTCCTCGTGCCGGCGGTACACTTCCGTCAGCCGCAGCGACAGCGGGCTGTCGAGGAACACGGGGATTTCCGGCAGATGCCCGCGTTGCCGCAGCGCGTTCAGGAAGTACAACAACTGCTGCGTGCGACCCAGGCTGAAGGCTGGGATGATGACTTTCCCCTCGCGATCCACCGCGTCGCGCATGATCCGCAGCAACGCGGTCATGATGTCTTCCGGCGGCGGGTGCACGCGGTTGCCGTAGGTCGATTCGCAGATCAGCACGTCGCAGCCGTCGATCAGTTCGGGATCGCGGAGGATCGGCAGCCCGCGGCGGCCGAGGTCGCCGGTGAAGACGACTTTGCGAGTGTCGTTCCCGTCTTTGATCCGCATCTCGGTAATCGCCGACCCGAGGATGTGCCCGGAATCGGAAAACCGCAGTGAGAAATCGAGGGCCAGCTCGTGCCAATCGTGGTAGTCGAGCGGCTCGAACAGCTTCGCGACGGCCCGCGCGTCGTCTTCGCTGTAAAGTGGCTCGATCGGCGGCGCCCCCTGTTCGAGGTGCCGGCTCATGTAGCGGGCGTCTTCCGCCTGAATCTTCGCACTGTCCCGCAGCATGATCGCCGCGACGTCGGCCGTGGCCTCGGTGCAGAAAATCGGACCGCGATAGCCGGCGCGGTACAGGCCGGGCAGGTTGCCGCAGTGGTCGATGTGGGCGTGGGAGAGAATCACGCCGTCGAGATGCTTCGGATCGCAGTGAAACCGCTCATTCCTGGCCCGCGACTCAGCCCGGTGCCCCTGAAACAGACCGCAATCGAGCAACACCCGCAGGTCGGCCGTTTCGATCAGATGCTGGCTGCCGGTGACTTCGCCGGCGGCGCCGAGGAACGTGAGTTTCATGCGGGGAGGTGCGTTGTGAGTGGTGGTGCCGACGTTTCGAGAGTTGCGGAGTCCTTTCTCACGCGCGATCCTGGTCTTCCCACGAACCCAGCGTGACGGCCAAAGTGATTCTGTGGCCGCCGCGGATGATCGTGAGCTCGATCTGGTCGCCGGGATTGTAACGGGCGATCCGGCGCGCGAGCGACTCGAAGCTGTCGACCGACCGGCCGTCGATTGCCGTCACCACGTCGTGGATCAGCACGCCCCCGCGATGCGCCGCCGTCCCCAACCGAACGCCGACCACCCGGCAGCCGTTCGGCGCCGGCTCGCCCATCACCCCCAGCAGGGCCGGCCCGCGGCGGGAAATCCGCAGGCCGGGGTTGGCGGCCAGCAGATCGCGCTCGGCGGCTTCCGTGACTTTGGGACAGTTCACCAGCACCAGTCGCTCGAGGTGTTCCAGGCTGGTCAGGCGTCGGATGCCGTCGTCGGACAATTCGGCTCCCGAGAGGGTCAGAAACCGGATCGAGGGAAACGCCGCCAGTACGTCCAGCGCGTCGTCGTTCACCTTCCCGCCCGACAGATCGACGCCGATGACGCGCCGGGCCGACGAGCCGGAGAATTCCTCCAGCAGCCGTTTGCCGAACCCGCGCGACGGGGACCTCGAGTAGACCGTCCCGCCGAGCCGGGCGATCTCGTCCAGTGCCCGCTGGCGTTGCAGCCGCGGCACCCACACGGTCAACCCGACGGCGGTGACCGCGGCGAACACGCACAACATGCTCAGCCAGAACACGCCCCGCGGGCGATGGTCTGTGGGCGGTTGCTGGAATTCGGCGTCGGACATTCTGTTACAGAAGGCAACTGAGGGAACGAAGGAATGCGATTGGAGAAATCCCTGCGCTGTGTACGCAGAATAGCAGCTTTTGCTAGAATTTCCTGTGGAAAAATGCCGTCACGCAGACGGCTTTCACGCGACGGCCTGCCGCAAGTGAATGTGGACTCGAACGTTATGTAATTCCTCAATCCCGCGTATCGCCGGCGGAGGTTGTTAGGAAAGCGGGGGGACGGCGTCCTTCAGTAAATCACGTTCGAAGTGTCGATGTTTCTGTGGAATCGTGACAAACAGGGACAGGTCCATTTTTCGAAGTGACGTTTCTCTCGCGAAATAGCCATCCCCCGAAAAATGGACCTGTCCCCCTCCCTCCCGCGGCTGCAGAGCACCGATGCCTTCGATGAAACGGACCGTGTATGTCGAAGAAGCGGTCCCGCGAGTGGCTGGACCAGATCGAACAAGTGTATCGCGAGCAGGGGCGCGAGCTGTGGGCGCTGTTTTACGCGCAGTGCGGCAACGCGGACCGGGCTTCCGATGCGCTTCAGGAATCCTTCGCTCGTTACCATGAACAACGCAACGGCGCGCCCATCCGCGACGTCCGGGCGTGGCTGTTGCAGGTGGGACGCAACTGGCTCCGCGACGTCGCGCGTCGGCAGAAGGTCGCCGCCAAACCAACCGAAAACCTCGATTACCTCCCCACGCGAACGGGCGAACCGGCGGATTCCGCCATCAGCGAAGAACTCCGCGACGCCGTCCGCGAGGGGCTGGCACAACTCAAACCCGCCGACCGGGAAGTCCTGGTGCTGCGGTATTCCCTCAACTGGTCGTCCATTCGCATCGCCGAGGTGCTGGAAACGACGGCGTCGGCCATCGACATGAGGCTCTCGCGGGCCCGCAAACGACTGGCCGAAATCCTCGAAAAATCGGGTATGAAACATGAAAGACCGTGATTCCCAGACCAACACCCACTGGTCGGAAGCAGACGTCGAGTCGCTTCTGACCGAGTTCTTCCGGGCCGAGATGCCCGCCGAACTGCGGCGGCCGCCGCGGAGTCGAGAGTCGAGAGTCCAGAGTCCAGAGCCAGCCGTTCTCTCGAAGCCGTCCCGTGAACGCCGCGCCGCAGGATACAAGGGACTCGGAGTAGCCGCTTGCGCCCTGCTGCTGACGGTGGCGACCCTGTCTCCCATTGGAAAGAATCTCGTCTCGCCGAATGGCGACAAAGCCGTCGCCAATCCGGACCGAACGACAGTCGCCGTGAAAGATTCGCCGGTCACGGAATCGAATGCCACAGGAACCGCCATCGCCGCACGGAAGCCGCTCCCCACGCCGCCGCGGGAAATCCTCGACATGCTGCCGCCGGAATTGCGCTCCCCGGCCGCGAACGCCGCTCACGTATTCGATGGTCCCGGCGACGACCTCGATCTGCGGGACCTGCTGGAGATCGAGGTCTTCGAGCCGCGCGACAACTCGAAGCCACGGAAGCGCCGCATCCCAGAACGCCGCCGCCTGCCGGAAGAACGGTAACACCCATCAGCGGAAATGACGAATGATGAAAACCAAATGACGAAAGAATGACGAATTCCGAAGCACGAATGAACAAAGCGATTCTTCGTCATTCGGGCTTCGTCATTCGGGCTTCGTCATTGATTCGTCATTCGCCCTCTTTGCGTTGAAGAAGGGCGACATTCGTCATTTTCGACCCCGTCTCTTCCGCCGTTACCGTCACCGCCACGCATTTGAACGCCGGCGTCTTCGACAGCGGGTCGACCGTCGTCGGGACCAGCACGTTCGCTTCGGGGTAATACATCATCGCGTTGCCGGCGCGGATGTCGAACGGCCGCACCAGAATGTGCCGCATCTCGCCCGCCTCGCTCGCCACCCGCACCCGCTCATCCGAATGCAATCCCAGCCGGTCGATGTCGGCCGCGTTGAGCAGAATCACGTCGCGGCGTTCCTGCCCGCGGTAGATGTCTTCCTCTTCGTAGACGACCGTGTTGAACTGCCCTTCGGAACGCAGCGTCATCAGCCGCAGCCGTTGCCCGCTGTAGTGCGAAATTAATTTCGCACTACGGTCGGGACACCAACTTGGCAGCGGGACGGCGTGGAACTTCGCCTTGCCGCTGGGAGTGGGGAAGCGATATTCCGCGACGGCCCGGCCGGGGACGTGGAATTCCTGGCGGGTCGCGTCGATGTCGGCCATCGGCGCGTAGTCCGGAACGAGCTCGCCGATGAGTTTGCGGATCGCCGCGTGGCTTTCCAGTTCCGACCAGTTCACCGGGCCGTCGTCGCCGAGCACGCGGCGGGCGAGGTCCGCCAGAATCGAAACTTCACTCCACGGCCCGTCGAACCGCGGCCGACCGCCGTCGCTGAGGCGGACGTAGCTGAACATCGACTCCTGCGTCGTCGGCTGCGGCTCCTCGTCGCGTGGCAGGACGGGGAGAATGATCGTCTCGCCGCCCGTCCCCCATGCGTGGCCGGTGTTGAGCGTCGTCGACAGATAGACGACCAGACCGATCTTGCCCAAGGCGGCGGCGGCGAACTCGGAATCCGGATTGCTGCCGTAGAGATTGCCGCCGAGGCAGAACGCGACGTCCATTTCCGCGCGACCGGCGGCCTGCATGCAGGCCATCGTGTCGTAGCCGGGAGACTTCGGCACGTCGATGCCGAGCTGCTGCTCGAAGCGTTCCAGGATCGCCTTCTTCAGCGTGGGTGTGACGCCGACCGAGCCCATGCCTTGCACGTTGCTGTGCCCGCGGATGGGCATCAACCCGGCCCGGCGTCTTCCCACCATGCCGAGAAGCAGAGCGACGTTCGCGATGGCCTGCACCGTCTGCGTGCCGTGGGCGTGATGCGTCACCCCCATCGCCCAGCCGATGACGGCGTTTTTCGCGGAACAATACAGCTCTGCGAGTTCTTCGATCGCTTGAAGTTCGACGCCGCTGCCGGTGACGATGTCGTCCCAGGTCGTGGACTCGACGTGCCGGCGGAACTCGTCGAAGCCCTCGGTGTGGTTCTCGATGAACGCGGAGTCGTGCCCGTTGCGTTCCAGAATCGCCTTCGCGACGCCGGTGAACAGCGCGAGGTCGCCGCCGCTGTGCGGCTGGATATAGCGGCTGGCGATCGGCGACCCGAACAGCAGGCTGCGGACGTTGCTCGGTACGCGGAAGTTGACCAGCCCGACTTCCCGCAGCGGGTTGACGACGACGACGTGCCCCCCGCGACGGCGGATGTGCATCAGCGACCGCATCAGCCGCGGGTGGTTCGACGCCGGGTTCGCACCGACGAGCACGTACAGGTCGGCGTGGTCGAGGTCTTCAAGCTGCACGGTGCCGGCCCCGGTGCCGATCGCGCTCCCCAGCCCGACGCCGCTGGCCTGGTGACAATAGTATGAGCAGTTGTTGACGTAATTCGTCCCGAACAGCCGGGCGGTCAGTTGCAGCAGGAACCCGGCTTCGTTCGACGAGCGGCCGCTGGCATAGAAGAAGCTGCGGTTTGGTCCGGCCTCGCGGAGCTTCACGGCGATCTTCGCAATCGCGTCGGCCCAGTCGATCGGCTTGTAACGGGATTCGCCGGCTTCAAGCATCAACGGCTGCACGAGCCGGCCGGAATGCTCAAGCTGCCGCGGCGTCATCGCGCGGAGCTGGCGGATGTCGCGCTGCTGGAAGAAGTCGGCCGGAATCGCGCCCTGCATGTCGGAGGCCATCGCCTGAAACGACTTCTTGCAGACTTCCGGGAAGTAGCCGGCTTCATTGACCATCCCGCCGAACTGTCCCCCCATGCCGACGGCGCAGGTCTTGCAGGTGTTTTTCGAGCGCAGCGCCTTCCACATCCGCCGCCAGCCGACCTTGCTTGCCAGCTTCAAGCTGTAGCGGATCGCCTCCCAACCGCCGCCGCTGCGCAGGGGTTTCATGCGTTCGTCCGATCAGCCGGCGGGCGCTAGCCCCCGGTTCAG